>Ga0209189_1003537_pt1 | contig 10455 bp, 14 predicted proteins | sample C_130820_EF_Meta_FD_187308 | JGI IMG/M metagenome (GOLD analysis project Ga0209189, IMG submission 187308) | Freshwater microbial communities from Lake Croche, Canada to study carbon cycling - C_130820_EF_MetaG (SPAdes) (version 3) | ecosystem: Environmental > Aquatic > Freshwater > Lake...
AGGGTAATGTGTGAATATGAAAGTAGCAATAATCACGGATCAACATTTTGGAGCCAGGAATGACTCCGTTCACTTTTTGGATTACTATGAAAAATTTTATAATGAAACATTTTTTCCTGCTATCACAGCTGCCGGTATTACTACTGTGCTTATTCTTGGTGACACGTTTGATAGACGCAAATATGTAAACTTCTACTCTCTCAAAAGAACAAAAGAAATGTTCTTTGATAAATTGGCCAATCTTGGTATTGAAGTTCATATGTTGGCAGGCAATCACGATACATATTTCAAAAATACGAATGATGTTAACTCTGTAGATTTATTATTGAAAGAGTATGGTAACATCAATGTGATTGACCATCCAACAAACATCTATGTTGGTCCTAACAAAATTTGTATGATGCCTTGGATTTGTGCAGAAAATTATCAAGATAGTATGGAGACATTGAAAGAAACCGATGCCGAAATATGCATGGGACATTTTGAAATTGCAGGTTTTGCCATGCACCGCGGCATGCCATCTGAAGAAGGATTGAATCGTGAATTATTCAGAAAGTTTACACATACTTTTAGTGGGCATTATCATCATAAATCTAATGCTAACGACATATATTATCTCGGGAACCCGTATGAACTTACTTGGCAAGATTATAGTGATGATAGGGGCTTTCACATCTTTGACTTTGGCAGCAAAGAACTTACTTTCATAAAGAATCCAAATGTGATGTTTCATCGAATTGTTTATGATGACAAAGTTGAAACAGTTTCAGAAGTTATATCAAAAGACCTTAGCAATTATGCCGGTTCTTATGTCAAAGTGGTTGCCGTCAATAAAACCAATCCATACCTGTTCGACCAGTTTATGAACAAACTCTATATGGTAAATCCACTCGATATTACCATTATTGAAGACGCTTTAGACTTGACAGAAGGTGTAGAAGATGATAAGATAGATGAAGCAGAGGACACAATAACCATCATTAACAAATACGTTGATGCATTGGAAAACTCTGGCATCGATAACACAAAACTAAAGACTATGTTAAAAGAACTTTATGTTGAGGCATTGAACCTAGAACAAGCATGATTATTTTTCAGACGATTAGATGGAAGAACCTATTGTCAACTGGCAATACGTTTACCGAAATCAAACTCAACAAATCAACAAACACATTAATTATTGGCAACAACGGCGCAGGCAAGAGTACGATTCTTGATGCACTATGTTTTGGTCTTTTTGGTAAGCCGTTTCGTAAGATAAACAAACCAAATCTTGTAAACTCCATTAACAACTCCGATACTGTAGTTGAAGTTGAATTCACAATTGGTAAAAAACAATATAAGATTATTCGTGGGATTAAACCAAATTTGTTCGAAATTTACTGCAATTCTATTTTGGTAAATCAAGATGCCAGGGCGAAAGATTATCAAGATTTCTTAGAAAAATCGATTTTGAAGTTTAATTTCAAATCTTTTACTCAAATCGTTATTCTTGGGTCAGCAGCATTCGTACCATTCATGCAATTGTCACCAGCCGACCGCCGTACTATCATTGAAGAATTGTTGGATATTCAAATCTTCACTTCAATGAATGGTCTAATCAAAGAAAGAATGGCCACGATTAAAGAATCCACAACAAAAACAAAATATGCTTTAGAACTGGTAAATGAAAAGATATTGTTGCAGGAACACAACATTGAAGAACACAAGAAAAATAATGATGAAGAAATTACCAAAAAGCAACAAGAAATTACAGACAATGAGTTAATTAACTCACAGCTAACAAAAGACATTTCATTGATTAACAAACATATTGAAAAATTATCTACCAAAATCACTGACAAGTTAGATGTTGAAAAACGATATAAAAAGTTTGTACAAGTTGAAGCTAAAATGTCATCAACCTATTTAAAGGTGGAAAAAGATATCCAGTTTTATGAACATAATGATGATTGTCCTACTTGTAAACAGGTGATTACACCTGAATGGAAAGATTCTCAGGTCGAAGAAAAACAAAATAAGAAAACGGAAATAGAAGGTGCTTTGCAAACCATCATAGATGAAATGTCAAAACTTACCACTCGAACCAATGAAATCATTGCCATCAACAAACACATTACAGAACACAATAATGAGGTCGTTAAACACAATTCTACAATCACTGCCGTCAATAACTATATCGTTAAATTGAATAAAGAGATTAAAGAATTAAGTGAACGCAAGGATAATCTAACAGATGTAAATGAAAAGTTAAAAGAACTTAGGTCTGATTTGGCCAATTTGGAGAAAGAACAGGAGAATCTGTCTGTTGATAAACACTATCATGAATATGCAGCTTCTCTACTGAAAGATAATGGAATCAAGACTAAGATTATCAAACAGTATTTGCCAATCATCAACAAGTTTGTCAACAAGTATCTGAAAGCTATGGACTTCTTTGTTAACTTTAACTTAAATGAGAACTTTGAAGAAACAATAAAATCTAGGCACCGTGATGAGTTTAGTTATTCCAACTTCTCTGAAGGTGAAAAGATGCGTATTGATTTGGCTCTATTGTTTACATGGAGGCAAATTGCAAAACTAAAAAATTCAACGAATACAAATCTATTGATACTAGATGAAGTGTTTGATTCTAGCCTAGATACAGTAGGTACAGATGAATTTTTAAAACTGATACATGAGATGGGACAAGATACAAATATATTTGTCATATCACATAAAGGGGACCAACTTTTTGATAAGTTTAGGTCTATAATTAAGTTTGAGAAAAAGAATAATTTTTCACAGGTGGTATAAAAATGGTTGATTTATTTAGATATAGTACAGAAGAAGCAGTAAAACAAACTGCACCAACAGCAACAAAACAAGAACCTAAAGTTTTTGATTTAGTCGATGAGAATGCAAAAATTCTTAGGCAAAAAACATTAGAATTTGATTTTCAAAATCCACCTGTAAATGCTAATGAATTTGCATCTATCTTAGTGGAAACTTGTAAGAAGAATAAAGGTTTAGGACTATCTGCGAATCAATGTGGTTTTCCTTATCGCGTTTTTGTCATGGGTGCAAACGATGATTATGTTGCATTTTTTAATTCTAAGGTTATTTCATCTGAAGGTGAAGAACACATGATTGAAGGTTGTCTATCTTTTCCTCTTTTGGGACTTAGAATTACCAGACCTAAAGAAATTGTGGTAGAATACCAAGACTTTGTGGGTGTAAAACATACCACAAGATTGAATGGTATATCTGCAAGATGTTTTCTCCATGAGCTTGACCATATGGATGGAATAGTATATACTGAACGTGCAAAGCCACTGGCACTTAAATCTGGACAAGAGAAACGCCAAAAGACTATTAGAAATATTTCTAAAGCGCAAGCTAACTATATGAACATGATGAAAAAAATTGAGAAACAAAATAATGGCAAAACCGCAAATTGATCCTGTAGAAAAACAATGGGATGATTGGTTAGAAAAAAATCCAACCCATGAACACATTGATGTTGATAATCTAAAAAAAGTCTTAATTGAAGATTTAACTTATGCATCTAAAATGGATGTAAAAGAATACACACTATATCAAAAATGGGTTGAAGTCAAAGAGCGTTATCCAACTGAATCAGTTTTTACTTTATTTGATGGTGAAGAACAACAACTGGTTGATAGGAATCAAGCTACGATAATTGAAAAGGTTAAGAAAAACTTTTGGATGCCGACTGGTCCTGATGACTATGAGAAACTGCAACCTGTATTAGAACTTTCTAACGGAGAACTTGCAGAAACATGGAATGCGGTCCGTACTTTTTCTTCTACAATGAAGAACAACTCAAATATTGGTCGTAATCTATTCTACACAGTCAAAGATGGTGTAACTGGCAAGTACCTTGGTGTTATTTGTATTTCATCTGACTTTCTCGACCTTACACCTAGAGATACTGCGATTGGATGGTCTAGGGATGTTAAGACACAACAGAGTATGATTAACCATACAGCAATTGGTTCTACTATTGTTCCATTACAGCCACTTGGTTATAGTTACATGGGCGGTAAACTGTTGGCGTTGTTGTGTTTGGCAGATACAGTGCAGAAAGATTGGAAAGAAAGATATGGAGACACTCTTGTTGGGGTTACTACAACGTCATTATATGGAAAAACAAAAGCCAACGGGCTTTCTCAGTATGATGGTTTGGAACATTGGCAGAAAATGGGATTTTCTTCTGGTTCAGTTGCGTTTGAACCTTCTCGTTCTACCCGCAATATGGTGTTTGATTGGATTAAAGAAAATGAGCCAAGAAAATACTTTGAGTGGTGGGAAGCAAAGAACCCACAAGGACTTCCATTGAAACGTGACCACAAGAATCGTTCATTAAATTATGCATATTCTAAACTTGGTATTCCTAAAGAACTGATTCGAACCGAACACCAACGTGGAATTTATTTTTCTCCTTTGTATAATAACACAAATGAATTCTTACGCAAAGAAATTGGTGATGCAGAATTGGTAAAGTCATTTGATACAAGTGAAGAAACTTTGTCCAATATTTGGAAAAAAAAGTATGCAAAAGGCCGTATTCGGCAACTACAGAAACAAAACAAGGTATCGTATGAAAATCTTTTCTATGATGACCTAATCTATTTGTCTTGGGATGAAACCAAGGCAAAATATCTGCCGCAAGTTGGCAGGTAAATCGCTGTGTTGGTAATAACCAACATTACAACCTGAAATAAGGAGAAAAAAATGAAAATTGAATTGAATGTGGAGACTTCTTTAAAACTTTGCCCGCCGAGTAAAAATCCAGCGTTAAAAAATATTCCAGAAAAATATTTAAAAGATATTATACATCTTGGCAGAAAGATAATTAATACAAAAAATGTAACTTATAGAGTTGAAAATCAAACAAGAGAATTAAAAGTTGTACAAGAAAATGTTGCACCAATTAAAAATTCTTTTGAACTAAATGGATTTATTCACTCAGAATATCCTCCTGCTATTGAAGATGATCCAAATAAACCTAATTATTTTGATGGATTTATAGGATACACAAGAGACCAAGCAATCAAAGAAATGAATATTCAACATATGATATATGATGTTTATAAATTCAATTCACCTCTTGCTAAAAGATATTTTAATAACAATTCGAATAGAGTTGATAATCCTAAAAAACCACATACAAAAAATGATATTATTTTCCAAACATTACAAGCATTAGATTCTAATGAATTGATTAATAAAGAAGATAATATTTTAGAATTTATTGATGTGGTAGCTTCCGATAAATCTAAAAAAGAACGTAAAGCTATTTTTAAAGGTGTTCGTGAACGTAAATCTGAATATGCAAATTTAGCCACATATCATTGTGGTGAAGGTTTAAATTCCACATCTGAAGCTGCAAAAAAATTCAATATTCCTTATAAAGGAATGGCAGGCCATGCAACTACAGGAAAAATTGGTTATATTCCACCATATTCCAATCCAATCACAAACTTTTCTGCTTCAAAAAAATTACTGAAAACACATGGTTATCAATCTGTATATTTTACTTTTTATATTCCAGTACCAAAACCAGAACCTGCTTTAACTAAACAAAGGTCTGATTGGGAAAATCAATTTGATACAGCAGTAAAAGATGAAGCAGAATGGATACAATTGGTAATGAAACAATTGAAATATGATGTGGATTTAAATGAGATTATCGGCGCTTTGCCTTGGCAAAAAAACAACTGGCTTCCATGTAATTTGGATCCTGTTGCAGAAAAAGGCGGTAAACCAAAAGAGGAAACTATTGTTGACAAATTTGGTAAACCAGTTGGTAATGGTGCCAAAATTATTAAGTTTGGCACTTAAACAAGTATACCACAAATATGCTTGACAAACATCATATATAAATGTATGATGGTGACACTCACGCAATGTGAGGTATTTTAATTATTGGAGTTATATTATGGAAAAAGTTTCCGCAAAACAAAAAATCTTGACCGCACTTAAACAAACTGAAGGTTACAACACCTTTACAGTTAAGTCAGCACAACGCCGTTTTGGTGTCAAGAATGTTTCCGCACGGATCGAAGAACTTCGCAAAGAAGGTCATGTTATTTACACTAACACCCGCTATACAGAAAGCGGAGAAAAAATCAGTTTCTATCGTCTTGGTTCACCAACCAAAGCAATGGTTAAAGCTGCATTGAGCGCAGGTTATTCTCTTACTGCTTAATTAAGCAAATCCTAAACCACTTCTCTGCGGAAGTGGTTTTCCCTATTTTATGGAGTTTACATGGAAATAAGTATTAAAAAAGAAGAGCTTCAGAAGTTTAGTATTTTTGTAGCAACACCAATGTATGGTGGTATGAATCACGGTCTTTATATGAAGGCTTGTTTGGATTTACAAGGCCTTTGTATGCAATACGGCATCCAGGTAAAGTTCTCTTTCTTGTTCAATGAATCGTTGATTACAAGGGCAAGAAACTATTTGGTCGATGAGTTTTTGAATCGTTCAGAATGCACTCACCTATTGTTTATCGACTCAGATATTAACTTTAATCCACAAGATGTTATCGCAATGTTAGCACTTGATAAAGAAGTTATTGGCGGACCTTATCCAAAGAAAGCAATTAAATGGAAATCTGTCAAGAAAGCTCTTGAAAAGAATCCAGAACTTGATGCTGGTGTACTAGAAAAAGTAGCAGGTGATTTTGTTTTCAATCCTGTTAAGGGTACTGCACAGTTTTCAGTTACACAACCTCTAGAAGTTTTGGAAATTGGAACTGGTTTTATGATGGTTAAACGTGAAGTTTTTCCTAAATTTGCTGCACAGTATCCACAACTAAGATATAAACCCGACCACGTTGGCCAAGCAAACTTTGATGGTTCTAGATATATTCATGCATATTTTGATACCGTGATTGATGAAAAATCTGAGCGTTATCTATCAGAAGATTACATGTTCTGTCAATGGTGGAGAAACATGGGTGGTTCAATTTGGTTGTGTCCTTGGATGCGTACTGCACACATTGGTACCTATCACTTCCATGGAGATATGCCAGCAGTTGCTAATTATGTTGGAGAAATGTAATGCCTAAGATTGTTTTTACGGAAGGCCGTAAATATGATGCTGAGAAATTGGAATATGGTTTACTACCACCTCTAGCACTAGAAGAAACTGTTAGAGTCTTAACTTTTGGTGCTAAAAAATATGACCGTGATAATTGGAAAAAAGTACCTGATTCAAAACGCAGGTACTTTGATGCACTAGAAAGACATGTGTGGGCATGGAAAAAGGGTGAAGTCATGGATCCCGAATCTGGTATACATCACTTGGCACATGCAATGTGCTGCTTGATGTTTTTGTATGAACATGATATAATGTATTCTAGTGAAAATTTTGTAATGGAGAATAAAGATGAAACTATCTAATGAAACCCTAGGTGTGTTGAAAAACTTTTCAACAATCAATCAGGGTATTGAATTTAAAAAAGGTAATAAACTTACCACAATTTCCGCAGGTAAATCTGTACTTGCACAGGCAATTCTCAAGGATGATTTTCCTGAAGACTTCTGTGTGTATGATTTGAATCAATTCTTGTCTGTGTATTCTTTGTTTAAAGATGCAACAGAACTTGAATTTGATTCTGCAAACGTCATTTTCAACGGAGGCCGCCGTAAGACTAAGTTCCGTAAAGCTGCAAAAGAAATGATTGTTACTCCTCCAAACAAAGAAATTAAATTGGATGAAGTTGATTGTTCTTTTACTTTAACTTCTGAAGACTATTCTGACATTATGAAGGCGTCTTCTGTATTATCTTCACCAAACATCTCTGTACAATCTGACGGCGAATCTGTTGAATTGGTTGCATATGATGCTAAAGATGATGCACAACATACCAACTCAATCAATGTTGGTGCCGGTAACGGTAAAGCATACAAGATTGTTTTTAAAGTTGAAAACTTGAAAATGATTCCTGGTGAATACGAAGTGCAAATTTCCTTCAAAGGATTTGCACATTTTAAAAACACAAAAGATGACATTCAATATTGGGTCGCTTTTGAAAAGAATGAAAGTGTAATGTAATATGTTAATTCCATTTTTAGATGCTGAAACAGAAGGTACAATTTTTGTAAACCCAAAACAAATATCTGTTGTTTTTGAGGGTAAAAATCCTGAAGGTGTTCAATTGACAATGATTAACCTGTTGAATGGTAATGTTGCAACAAGGGAACCTTTATTGGAAGTTGTAGGTAAACTACAAGCGGAGTTAAAATGACTACAGTAAATACACTATTTGGTACTTTTGATGAAAAGCAATTAAAGAGCCTCAAAGGTTATGTCGAGGAGATTGTTTCTTGTATGAACAGAACAAGATCCAATAATGAATCTATTTCAGATATGATTGATTTGGCTCACGATGAACTTAATCTTCCAAAAAAGATTATTCGTAAAATTGCTGTATATGAATTCAAACAGTCACTATCAAGTGATTTTGCAGAATTCAAAGAAGTTGAGGCTCTAATTGAAGGTATCAAGGACGCTAAATGACATCCACAGGTCGTAGAACTTTTGCAAAATCACTAGGCCTTTTAGGCCTTTTTGCAATCGGTGTAGAAGGATATAAACAAGCCAGTGAAAAACTTGTCTTTAAAGGTGATGAACTTGCCACAGATGATGTTGTTAAACAACTAAATTACTCTGGCCATTATCTATCTTTTAAAGCTACATATGGTGAAATTGATACATCACCGGTAGATCCAATATCAGTCACATTTCGTAATGGTACAAGATATATTCCTGGAACAGAAAAAAATGTTTCCGTGGATTTGAAACCAGGACCGGATGGTAAACTTTACGTCAAGGAGGGTGACATTTGGCGTAAAGTGTGATACAATGAATTTTTTATATTATGGAGTTTTTGAATGGCTGAACACATGTTGTGGGTTGAGAAGTATCGCCCAAAAACTATTGAAGAATGTATTCTTCCGGAATCACTGAAAGTAACATTTCAGGAATTCGTGAATCGTAAAGAGATACCTAATCTCTTGTTGTCTGGCACCGCCGGTGTCGGTAAAACTACTGTTGCAAAAGCCTTATGTCAGGAAGTTGGTTGTGATTATATCATGATTAACGGTTCTGATGATTCAGGCATCGATGTTCTAAGAAATAAGATTAAGAACTATGCCTCGTCAATGTCCTTAATGGGTGGACGCAAAGTTGTTATCGTAGATGAAGCAGACTACCTAAATCCAAATTCAACTCAACCTGCGTTTCGTGGAGTGATTGATGAGTTTGCATCCAACTGTTCGTTCATCTTTACTTGTAACTTCAAAAATCGAATCATGGAACCGATTCATTCTCGTTGTACTTGTATCGACTTTAAATTGAATGGTTCTAAAGCTGCAATGGCTTCCAGATTCTTCAAACGTGTTGAAAGTATCCTTACACTTGAACAAGTAAAATATGATAAAGAGGTTGTCGCAGCAATTATCTCTAAACATTTTCCAGATAATCGTAGGATTCTAAATGAACTTCAACGATTCTCTATCTCCGGTGTCATTGATAAAAGTGCTCTCGGTTCAGTTGCAGATGTTCAACTAAAAGACCTGATTAAGTCTCTGAAAGAAAAAGACTTTGCATCAGCTCGTAAATGGGTTACACAAAATCTGGACAATGATCCAACAAAAATCTATCGTAAAATCTATGATGGTCTATATGACCTGTTAAAACCAAACTCTGTACCCCAGTTGGTCTTGCATTTGGCTAAGTATCAATATCAGTCTGCATTCGTTGCAGACCATGAGATTAATATGATTGCCTGTATGACTGAAATCATGGTTGACTGTGAGTTCAAATGATTTTTGAAGAAGAACATTGGAAAATTATCTCTAGGATGGTTTCTGAAAAATGTTTGATTATTTTTCCACATATCAAAAGTAAAAAATTAAAATCTGAAATAATTTCCAATTTATTTGAGACTCAATCTGAGCGATATTTCAATTCTATTGGTATTAAAACATTATCTTCAAAAAGTGATAAAGATCCGGATTTGTTTTTTATAGATTATCAAAAACCATGTGAAATTAAAGTTACTGGTGTTGAATATTCTAAGATTGATAAATGTAAATGGATGGGTGGTAAATATTCTAAGAGAACTTCAGATTACATTTTTGTAATTTGGAATTATGAAGAAACACATAGTACATTGTATGGTGAAAAACCAGAATGTTTTAATTTTTTGATTGCCAAATGTTTTGTTGATGAAACTGAATGGAATACTATAGATTCAGGAAATGAAAATTATTATGCTACAGTTTTTGATAGTAAAAAACTATTGGAACGTGAACATGTATTTTTGGTTGGAAACCACAATAGTGAAAAATTTGTTTTATCGGAGTTCAAATAATGCCTGATTTATTCAAAGAGATTATTCCTTCTATCCTTCAAACCAAGAAAGATGTTTTCAACGG
>Ga0209189_1003538_pt1 | contig 10453 bp, 10 predicted proteins | sample C_130820_EF_Meta_FD_187308 | JGI IMG/M metagenome (GOLD analysis project Ga0209189, IMG submission 187308) | Freshwater microbial communities from Lake Croche, Canada to study carbon cycling - C_130820_EF_MetaG (SPAdes) (version 3) | ecosystem: Environmental > Aquatic > Freshwater > Lake...
CAATCGAATCGAAAAGGAGGGATTAGATTTTTATTTTTTAAAATCCATTCCAAAACACCATCTTTTTCCAAAGTATCATTCTGTAATTGATCAAAATCAATCACAAATTCACCTATTTGATCAAAATGTGTTATTGAAGAAAGTCCAGAAAAAGCCTTAAATATGTTTGGATATTTTGCTCCCAAACGCAAAGCTCCAAATCCACCCATTGAAAGGCCAGCAATAAAAATCGGTGATTTATCAGTTATTTGTGGATATTGCTCTTGTATAACATTAATCACATCTTCTGTAATCCAACGTTCACAATCAGCAGTTTTATGCTGAATATATCCACTACCATCCGCAAACAATCCGTCCGATGGCATTGCCAATATCATTGGCTTTATTTGCCCAGTTTCTATTAGATTTTGAGTTGTTGAGTGTGCGTTTCCCTTCATTGCCCATGCCCAATGGCTTCCGTAAACGCCATGTAATAAAATAACAAGTGGAATATGCTCGACTTCATTTGAGTGGGCATAAACCGTAATATCAGCACGTTTTTTCAAGGCATTACTCTTAACCGTAATGAAATCTAAGCCTTGAAAAGTAGCTTTTTCGGTAGTAAAAAATTTACTCATTTTATATTTTTAAAATACAATAACTCCTTTGGCGTTGCGACCAGCATGCATGTCCGCAAAGGCATTTGATAAATTATCGAGCGAATAAGTTTGCGTAACCATTTTATCCAAAATTAATTCGCCTTTAGCGTAGAGGTCTTGTAAAATCGGAAAATCAATTTGTGGACGAGTTTTGCCGTAAAGCGGATTGATATAAATTTTGTCCCATTCAAATAAATTCATATCAATCATAATTTCTTGCTCAATACCACTCACTTGCACCGCCATGCCTGCATTGCGAATCATGGCCAAGGGAGCGGCTCCAAGTGCAGGTATTGCAGTACATTCAAAGGCGTAATCAGCACCCCGTCCATTTGTCATGTTTTTTACAACTTTGGCCGCTTCGGTTAAACCTTTATCGTTTTTTTTTGCTAAAATGGTGTGCGTCGCACCATATTCTTTAGCCATTTCGAGTCTCAATGGATTTATATCGACTGCTATGATTTTTCCTGCACCTGAAATTCTCGCTCCTTGGATAACATTCAACCCAACGCCTCCCGTACCCAATACAACAACTGAACTGCTAGGCTTAACTTTGGCAGCATTTACCACTGAACCGTAACCCGTCATTACGCAACAGCCAACAATAGCTGCTGATGAAAATGGCATTTCGACGTGCATTTTCACACAAGCAGCTTCTCTAACGAGTGTGTATTCCGACATCGTTCCAAGACTAAAAGCTCGTTCGATTGGTGTTTTCTTCCAAGTCGTTGAAGTAAAAATAGCATGCCCTTCACTTAATTTATTTCCTACCGTTACGGCTGAGTTTCTCTCGCAAATATGCTGATTTCCCTCTTGGCACTGAAAGCATTCATAGCAAGGTATCGCCCAATTAAGTATAACTTTATCGCCTATTTTGAGCGATTTTACATTTGCCCCGACTTGCTTTACAATCCCTGCACCTTCGTGGCCCATTACCAAAGGTTTACCCCACGATTGAGAGTCCCAATCGGTGTGGCAAACACCAGCAGCTTTGATTTCAACCAAAATTTCGTCGCCTTGTGGCTCGGCAACTGATATTTCTTGGATGGAAAAACTGCCTTTTCCATCGGCAATAGCTGCTTTACAATGTATCATTTGCTAAAAATTACAGGGTTTAAATAAGTATCAATCACATCTCCAACTTTCGCTCCAGGGCACCATACTTCCCAGTCTTTTTTCTGATTTTCGTTTTCTGGTTCTTTCAAAATCATGTCTCTGTCCATGTAAATCATCGTCATAACTTTGCGAACTTCGTTCGTATTGTTTGCTCCTGCACGGTGAAAAATCCAACCCGAGTGAAAACTGACCTCTCCTAAATCAAAAGTTTCGATTACGTGCTTGAAGTCTGTTACTCTCAGTTTTTGTTGAATCTTTTGTTCACTATCATCACTGATTGCCAGTTCTCGCCCTTCAACAATCGAATGGCTACCTGCACTAAATTCTAAAGGTCCCATTTCGAGAGGAACAGGCTGCAACGGAATCCAAGCTGTAACTGTTTTGTCAGAACTTAAGGGCCAATAATATTGGTCAGCATGCCAAGGTGTAATACCACCTCCAGCTTCTTTAAAAAGTGCTTGGTCGTGATAAAGTCTTGCTCCATCTGCTTGCATCAATTGGGCGGCAATCTGCCCTAAACGTCGACTCAAAACAAATTCTTTACAGGTTTCATCTTCACGCCAAAGGTTGAAAATTTGAAGAAACGCCTTCCCATATGTATCTCTCTGTTCTATTGGCTTATCCTGCTTGTTAATTTCATTTACTTTTCGGGTAATAGCCTCGCCGTAATATGTCAAAGTTTCTGCATCTAATACATTTTTAAGTTTGACAAAACGATTTTTTTGATAAAACGTAATAGCTTCGGCTGGCAGTTCGTAAGTTTCGTTTAAAAGACTTTTCATTGCTTAGATTTGTTTAAAAATATTTTGTGCAAAATAGAACAAATTTTATGTCTTATAATTTGAGTTTTTTTTCATATAATTGTCCTATATTATCACAATTATTGAAAAATAAGTTTGTGAAAGAGAAAATGAAACTATGAAAGCAGTTTTTGAGCAATTAAATACCGAACAATCTGGTTCATTTTTACTTCGACAATTTGATGTGCCAAAGTTTGAAGCTCCGTTTCATTTTCATCCAGAATATGAACTGACATTAATTTTGAAAGGGGAGGGGCAACGCTACATTGGCCAGCAGGTGAATGAGTTTATTGCGGGGGATTTGGTTTTTTTAGGTGCTAATTTGCCTCATTGTTGGGTAAATCAACCGATTGAAAATGAAAACGCTTCGGCCATTGTAATACAATTTGGAGAGTTGTTCCTAGGAAAAGGCGTAGATGATTTACCAGAAATGCAAAAAGTCAATGCTTTTTTAGAAAAATCAAAATCTGGTTTTGAAATACTTGGTAAAACAAAGGAAACCATCACCCAAAAGATAATAGGATTACAGCACAATTCGCCACTGCAAAAAATAGCCGGTTTATTAGAAATTTTCGATATTCTTAGTCAATCCACCGAAATTATTACGATTGATGATTTATTTTTCGAGCATCAATACAACAAATCAGAAACGGCTCGTTTTCAAAAGATTTTCTCTTATTTGATTGAAAACTTTAAAGAAGAAATTACTCTTGAGCAAATTGCTAATATTGCCGATTTATCGCCAACTTCGTTTTGTCGTTATTTCAAAAATATTACAATGAAAACTTTTGTTGAAGTCTTGATTGAGTTCAGGCTTCAATATGCTTGTCATTTGCTCAATAAAACGGATTTGCCAATTCAACAAGTGGCATTTGAAAGTGGTTTTGGCGATGTTCCGTATTTTAATAAATTATTCAGAAAGCACAAAAATGCAACGCCAAAAGAATGGCGAGATAGAAAAATGTAGTTTACATCAAAAACTTAAAAATAAATGGCCAAAGAACCGATTAATTTAAAAGAACTTGAAGGAAAATGGCATGTCATTTTAACGAATTTTCCGATGTGGTTGAAAGGTGATAAAAAAAATCCGAATTTCAACTACAAAATGGCCGAAAGAGATGGTGTTATGGGTTTAATAGATGAAGTAAAATACATTCAAAAAGGCCGAATAAAATCAATCAATGGTTTTGATAAATCACTAAACATTGAAAATACTTCTTTTGAATGGCGTGGAAATGGGCTTCTCTCACTTTTATCAAGTAAATGGCAATTTTTGTATTTGGATTCAACCAAACAATGGGCAATTATCTACTTCGAGCCAACACTTTTTACACCCAAAGGCTATGATGTAATATGCAAAGAAACGCAACCAAGCAGTTTAATAATGAGAAAGGTAGAAGAAAAGCTACGAGAACTAAAAATTAACGATAAGCTGACGAAATTATAAATAAACGAAGCCAAATGTTGATTGGCTTCGTTTAAATAACCTACCTTTTGAGGTTTAGGGGTACTGATAACTATTTTCTATAATCTAAGGCTGGTTTTCTATCGCCAACCATCGATTGGTATTTGAATTCTTTTGCACCACGAGCTTTTTCAAACTCTATCTTTGCTTCTTTTAGTGTTTGCGGACTTTCAAAAAGGTCTGTTACAGTCAAAGCCATTGTTTTTGCGGCATTTATCATTCCTTTTCTGCCGATGCTCATGCCACCAGCCGCAACAGCTTGCCAGCTGTGGGCAGGTGTGCCCGGAACCCAAGTTGCAGTTGTCAAACCAACCGTTGGAACTGTCCAGCTTACATCACCAACGTCAGTTGAGCCGCCGCCACCTTTTTCTACAGCCAAAGGTTTTACACCAGTTCCATCTTCATATTTTACGCTTTCTGATCCTAAACTTTTACTAATTTTTTCAGCAAATGCTTTTTCTTCAGCGGTATAATTCAATCCACCAACTTTCGTCAGATTTGTATGCATAATTTTAGCAAGTGTTTCGTTAGGCAATAATTCATAAGTACCACCTGTCAATTCCCAATCCACACGAGTGCCAGTTCCCATTGCTGCACCTTTAGCTGCATTTTCAATTCTAGACCAAACATCCATTACATCACTTCGGCGTGGACTTCTTGCATAATAATACACTTCTGCAAAATCAGGAACAACGTTGGGGGCTTTTCCGCCATTCGTAATTACATAGTGAATACGAGTATCAGATGGCACGTGTTCACGGAGCATATTAACCATATTATCCATCGCCTCTACTCCATCCAATGCTGAACGACCTTTTTCGGGAGAAGCTGCTGCATGAGCCGAAATACCATAAAAACGAAATTTTCCTGATTTATTGGCCAAAGAAGTACCAAAACTCGCACTATTCGACGAGCCCGGATGCCAGTGAACGACCGCATCAACATCGTTAAAAAGTCCTTCACGCACCATATAAACTTTTCCCGAACCACCTTCTTCGGCCGGAGTACCATAAAAACGAAGTGTACCTTTTATATTATTGGCTTTCATGTATTCCTTTACAGAGATGGCTGCGGCAGCTGATGCTGTGCCAAATAAATGGTGTCCGCAGGCATGACCAGCAACGCCACCAGTTGATTTTTGGTCGGCAGTTGAGTCTTGTGATAAACCTGGTAGGGCATCAAACTCGCCTAAAATTCCGATAACTGGTTTTCCTTCGCCAAAAGTTGCAGTGAATGCCGTTGGAATTCCTGCTACACCTTTTTCGATTTTAAAACCTTCTTTACCAAGAGTTTCCTGTAATAGTGCCGAGCTTTTAGTTTCTTGATAACCTACTTCGGCATAATTCCAGATTTGTTTGGCAATTCCGCCATAATACATTTCTTTTTTGCCGATGTTTTCGAGCATTTTGTCTTTGGGAGATTGGGCAAAAATACTCACACTAACGAGAGAGCATAAGAAAAAGAGTTGCTTCATAATGTTTAAAAAGATTGGTTAATGGTTAGATTTTAAGTCAAAAGTCAATTGCCGAAAGTCAAATGAAATTATAATAAAGTGCGGTTGACCGTCGTCTGTGAACTATTGATTAGTTAAATATTTCTTTTTTTACCAAATCGGGTCTTGAACTTGAAATTAAATGACCCGATTCTGGAATAAATATAAATTTAGCATTTTTTCCGATAAGCATCTTTTTTGCGAACGAAAAATTTGTTGTATCCACAATCCAGTCCTTTCCTCCAGCCATCACCGTTACATCTGATTGAATTTTTTTCCAATCATTTTTAAGTATTTTTAACTCTTTTATGTGTGCGTATTTTTCATCCGTGGCGGTATTCATTCTTTCCGGCAAAAACCAACGAACTAAGAATAATTTTCCTAAATTTGAAAACCACCAAAACTTTTCTGTGTCGGGGTCAATAGCAGGGGAAAGTAAAACAATTTTTTCGATTTTATCAGGATACATTGCTGCCAATTTTGCAGCAACTGGAGCTCCATAAGAACGCCCAATTATAATCGCTTTTTTATTGGAATGATTGCTTTTTAAGGCGATAATTATGCTTTTTGCTTGTTCCTCTAAACTATAAACTTTCTTTTTAGGTCGCTTTTGAGATTTGCCATAACCTGGGCGGTCAACAGAAATAAGATGAAAATTATGTTGAAGTAAAGTATCATCTAATAAATTTAGGTAGCTGTCCCACGAGCCAGGTGCTCCATGCACAAATAAAACTGGTTGGGCAGTATCGAGGCCAAAAGTTGCAAAATAAAGTTTCGTTGAATCGTTTTCTATCAAGTGAAATAATGGTTTGGAAACTCTGTCTGCATAATGATTTTTTAATTCTTTTTCGGTTAAAATCCATCGGTTAAAACACGAAGCAAAAATGATACTTAAAGAAAAAAATATAAAAACGAATTTTGGACGAGATTTCACCTTGTTAGCTAATTGACTGATTATAAACTATGATTATAGTCATAATAACACAATTGGATACTAAAACGTTTGAATGAAAGAGAAATAACATTACTTTAAACCAAATTTTTTTCCAGGCATTGCTTTTATTATTCCTTGAAATTCGAGATTGAGTAGGAGCGACGCTAATCGGTTGATTGGAACTTGGGTTTGCCAACTAAGTTCATCAATTTGAATTTCTCCGTTTGTGCGTAAATGAGAAATTACTTGTGCTTCTTCGTCGGTAAACATACTTAAATCTACGTCGTTTTTCTTGAATTTAATATTATCTGGGTTTTCCTCTAAATCCCAATTAAGTGTTTCAACGAGGTCTTTGATTTGAGTGTAAATGCTGGCTTTATTTTGTTGGATTAGTTTATTGCATCCTTCAGAAGCTTTGTTTATTAGCGTCCCTGGAACTGCAAATACTTGACGATGATAGTTGTTTGCAAATTCCGCTGTTACTAAAGAGCCACCTTTTGCAGCGGACTCAATCACAATAGTTGCATCACTTAACCCAGCAATGATTCTATTTCGAGATAAAAACATATTTCTGACTGGCTGTTTTCCAAACGGATGCTCTGAAATGATTCCACCATTGGCCATAATTTGTTCAATATATTTTTCGTGCTGAGTAGGATAAATCACATCAATTCCACTCGCCATGACTGCAATCGTTGGAAGCCCAAAATTAATAGCTGCTTTATGAGCAGCAATATCAATTCCGTAAGCTAAACCACTCACAATTAGAGGGTTATAATTCTTTGATTGTTCGACTATACTTTCTGTTACTTTTTTGCCATAATCAGTAGCTAGACGAGTGCCAACAATGCATATTGAGCGAAAATGGTCTAAACTGGCACTTCCTCTATAAAACAAAACAGCAGGTGCGTCATAAAGCGGTTTTAGGCGTGAAGGGTAATTTTTGTCGGTAGAGAAGAAAAGTTGAACTCCATGCTTTTCGGCATCAATAAAAGTTTTTTCAGCATCAGAAATTAATTCTTTTTTCCTTAATCCTTCAATAACAACCCGACCAACACCAGGAATTTTAAGTAATTTATCAGTTTTTGCCTTGAAAACATTCTCGGCTGAGCCACAATAGCTAATCAATTGTCGGAAAAATACACTTCCAACCCCCTCAACATTTGATAATGCAACCTGATAAATTTTTTCCATGTATTTATTGGGGAATTAGTTTGTGGGAAACTCGTTATTGGCGAGTTAGAAATGAGGGAAATTGTTGTTGGCAAATCGTTTTTTGAACGTCAAATATCAATCATTAATCGCAAAGACGACCTCGCATCAAAAATTACTTTAATAAATATTCTCCCCAAATTGGGAAGTGGTCAGAGTAAGGTGTTTCTGAAAAAGTTTTAAAACGTTTTACTTCGAGTTTCTTTTCATCGTAAAATAAATTATCAATTCTTAAGAAACCTGGTTTACGGTGATACGTAAACCCAAATCCACGACCAGCATCCTCAAAACTATTTCTTAAATATTGTCTTATTTTACCGTACGCAAAACCATAAGGCAATTCGTTCAAATCTCCACAAACCATCACTGGATACGGGCTTTCTTCAATCCATTTTTCTAATTCCTTCACCTGAATTGCTCTATCTTCAAAACCACCCTTGAGTTGGTGATAAATTGTTTTTGCTTCTTTTTTTGCTAATTCTTGGTCTTCTTTTGCCTCAATTACTTTCTGTACACGCACGCCCATTGAGCGTAATTGTACGTTTATTACTCTAATTGTATCTTTTTTTAAGACAATATCGGCCGATAGCAAACCATTATGATTAATTGACCAATACTTTTCTTGCTTTCTGATAATTGGAAATTTAGAAAAAATAGCGAGTCCTATTTCGCCTTGTCCACGGTCATTGCCAGGGGTTGAATGTACGTAAGTATAGTATTTGTGAGTCCCTCTAAATTTCTTGATAGTTCTAAACTGAGGAAAACCATCCCAGTTATATAATTCTTGTACGCATTTAATATCAGCATCAATATCAACGGCTTTTTTTATCAAACTTATAGCATTTGTTGTATCATTCTCATGCACATACGTAATCGCATCGCACCACATCATATTATAACTCATCAAACTAAAACCCTTGCGAGTATCACGGTTATCAATATTATGCCACACGATTGTTCGTAAAATAAAAGGATAACCTATAATCAGTAGAAGAACAGATAAAAATGCACGCGGAGAAAGACGTATTGCCCAAATCAGCACAAATATAATATTGGTAACCAAAACAAAAGGCATCGTCATCATCAAGAAACCCGCCAACCAATGTTTTACACTTACCGAATAGCTTAACTGATATACCAATAAGGTATAAACTGCAAGCAATATATTCAGGAAGAGCAAAAAACGTTTGAGAATTTCTTTTATTAACTTCATTTATTGTTTTGGGAAGACTTCTTTGCCTAAAATTACTATCTAAACTTGACTTTTTGAAATATAATTCAACAAAAAAGACGATTAATTGTGATTTTGTTAATTAAAAATCATTTTAATGCCGAGATTTGTTTGTTAAAAATGCAAAATATTTGTGAAAAATAAAGTAAAAGAATGGATAAAACGATACCTCCCTGCCGAAGTATTTTCGATTATAGTTACGCTTGTTTCTTCAGTTTTGACTTATAGACTCACAAAAAATAATCTAACTACCGCTTTAGTCGGAACTTTGGTCGGAAATATTGGTTATTTCGGAACTATTCTTTTAACCGATATTTTTACTGTAAAACGAGACTTAAAACTTAAAAATAAATCGTATACGCTTAAAACTTTTGGACTCAATATCCGTGCTTTGTTTATAGAATTTGGTATCGCTGAGTTTTTCGATAGCTTATTCGTTCGTCCAACACTGATGTATTACCTTCCGATTTGGGTCAATAATTTGTCTTTGGGTATAATATTGGCAAAATTTGCTGCTGACATCACCTTTTATGTTCCTGCTGTCATTTCTTATGAGTTATACAAGAAAAAACTTCGCGGTTTTGAATAATTGTTCCTCTATTCCTGACATAATTCTAACCTAAAATTTGCAAAATATTCAAAAAATATCTATGTTTGTATTATAATTTTAAAAAAGGAGGTGCGAAGCCCTCCTTTTTTTCTTGTAAATTTGTTTCATATTCAAAGATTTGTATATAAATCAGGCGGTTTTAACCAAATTTTACTAACAATTATTGATTAAAATTGAAATTAGGTAACCATTTTGCCAGTAATCGCATGGTTGCCCCGCAGTTTACCAACATTTTTTACATGAATACCAATACAGAGGTAAAACAGAAAATCGAACAACTTTTATACCCTTTACTCGAAAACGATAAATTTTTTGTAGTGGATATCAAAATAGTATTATCAAAAGTACATAGCAAAGTTACGATTCTACTCGACTCGGATGAAGGCATTAGAATTGATGAATGTACAGCCATTAGCCGTCAGCTTGGTACAGATATTGACGAAATGATGCCCGAAAAATATACACTCGAAGTATCATCGCCAGGGGTAGATTTTCCTTTGAAATCAGAAAGGATGTACCGCAAAAACATTGGACGTAGCCTAAAAGTTATCCTAGAAGATGATTCAGAAATTAAAGGATGTTTAGAAAGTGTTGATACTGAACAAATAACAATCATCGAAGATAAGAAGCGTAAAAAGAATGAAGAAATTGTTCCAGTTTCAATTCAGTTTCTCGATATAAAACATTCAGAAGTAATTGTATCTTTCAAATAAAATTAGTAAAAAAATATTTTGAACAAAAATTAGGATGTTTAATTTGATTTTGAAAATCATTTTAAACACTTAATTCTTAATTGAAAACTAAGCTATGCATAGTGGAGAATTAATAGCATCGTTCTCGGAATTTGCTCGTGAGAAAAATATCGACCGCCCAACAATGATTAAGGTTTTGGAGGATGTTTTCAGAACAATGATTCGAAAGAAATTTGGTTCAGACCATAATTTTGACGTTATCA
>Ga0209189_1003542_pt1 | contig 10443 bp, 12 predicted proteins | sample C_130820_EF_Meta_FD_187308 | JGI IMG/M metagenome (GOLD analysis project Ga0209189, IMG submission 187308) | Freshwater microbial communities from Lake Croche, Canada to study carbon cycling - C_130820_EF_MetaG (SPAdes) (version 3) | ecosystem: Environmental > Aquatic > Freshwater > Lake...
GGGCCTATCAGTTCATGCCCTTCACCTGGTCCATGGCCTCCAGGGTCCTGGGGCTCCAGGATTTCCGTCCCGACTCCCAGGACCAGGCCGCTCTTTTTCTGATTGAGCGCCGTGGCGCCCTCGCACTGGTGGACCGTGGGGAGATGACCCCCGAACTCACCGCCAAGCTCGCCCCTGAGTGGGCCTCCTTCCCCACCCTGGCCGGCGCCAGCTACTACGGACAGCCGGTGAAGCGCTTCGACGAGCTGAGGCGTTTTTATGAGGAAAACCTTGCCCAGCTGCGCCAGGGCGGTGAAGCGGCCTGGCAGACCGTGGCCATCCGGCTCCTTCCCCCTGTCGTAACCCCTGTTCCGACCGAGGTTGCTGAGCAGCCTGAAACAACGACTTCCCCGAGCAGCTCCGAATCATCCACCGGCCGTCTCGATCCCTCCGGCCGCTTCTGATCCTTTCGGAACTCTCCATCCCTCTACAAACCCCGGTGATGGTTCACCGGGGTTTTTTGCTGTTCACGGCTCGCCGACCCTCAACCCTCACCCTTGTCTTGCAGGCGCTGTTTGCCCACGGTCTGCTGGGCGATCAGGTAGGCCGCCACGGCGGCGGCAAGGAACCCCAGCCCGTTGCGGGCCAGGGGAAGCAGGTCATTGGTGCGGGTCACGATCGGAGCCACGCCGAACACCGCGAACAGAATCAACCACAAGGGGGAGAGCAGCAGCACCCAGGCCCATTCCACCGTGCGTTCGGCATCCCTTGGAAAGGCCGCGAAGCCCACGATCAGCCCCCCCAGCACGGAACTGCAGAGGGTGAGCAACCATTGCTCCTGGGGCAGGCCCGGCACCACCTGGCAGCCGCCCATGGCCAGGCACCCCTTCACCGCATGCAGGGAGTCGAGGATGGAGCCGTCTTCGCCGTGGTCGCGAACGTAGTACTGGTTGCCGAAGCGGGTCTGCAGTTCCACCCAGAAGGTGCGGGGCATCAACGCGAAAAGGGCATCGCCCACATTGAAGTTGAGCAGGTTGCCGCCGCGGGGATCGGCCACCAGCACCAGGCTTCTTTGATCGAGGTTCCAGAACTCGCGCACCGCCAGGCCGGGGGTGCGATCCACCTGGGTGAGCACCCGCAACTTCCAGCCGCTGGTGTGCTCGAACTCCTCCAGTTCGCTCTCCAGGGCAGCGCGCTGCTGGTCGGTGAGGGCCTTGGCCAGGTCGATCACCGGGGTGGGGTGGTCGGGCAGCAGGTCCGGGTTGTCGTAGGCCCAGGCGCCGCCGGCGCTGGTGGGGAGCAGGAGGCAGCCCAGGGCCAGCAGGCACCCGGCAAGGCACAGGGCCCACCGCTGAAGCAATTGGAACGGCAGGCTCGGCATCGGGGCGAGGGCATGGGCGAGCATTCTCTCCACTGCTGGGTTGTCTCCGCGTGGTTTCTGGATTCGATTCACCAGCTGATGCCTGGCTCCCTGCTGGCGCGTCGCCGCCGCAGGTCGCTGCCGACCCACGCCCCGAGGCGCCCGGCTGGCTGGCGGAGCGGATTCGGGCCGCGGGCGGTGCGGTTTCCTTCCGCGCCTACATGGACTGGGCACTCCACGATCCTCACCATGGCGCCTACGGCGCCGGCCGCCTGCGGATTGGCCCCCGCGGCGATTTCGCCACCTCCCCCAGCCTGGGCAGCAGCTTTGCGTGCCTGCTCGCTCCCCAGCTGGCGGAGTGGCTGCTGCAGCTCGGGCCCGGCCCCCTGGCCCTGGTGGAGACGGGACCAGGGGAAGGGGAGCTGGCCGGCCAACTTGCCGTCGCCCTGGCGGCGGGCTGGCCCGATCTGGCGGCGCGGCTGGAACTGGTGCTGGTGGAGCCGAACCCCGGCATGGAGGCCCGCCAACGCCATCGACTCGCCGGTGTTCCCCTGCCTTGCCGTTGGGCCGATTGGGCCGACCTGGCCGCCGCACCCGCCAGGGGTGTGATGTTGGCCCATGAGGTGCTCGATGCCCTGGCGGTGGAGCGGATCCGCTGGGACGGCCGCCAGTGGCGGCAGGAGGTGGTGGCCCTCGCAGCCGACCGCGCTCTGGAGCTCCAGGCCGGGCCGCCCCTGGAGCCCTGGGCCCTGGAGGAGCTGGTGCCCCTCGGCCTGGATCCTGCCGCTGCCAACCTGCCCCCGGGCTGGAGCACGGAGCTCCATCCCGGCCTGGGGCCCTGGTTGGCCGCCGCCGCCGCCGCCCTGCTCGATGGCCACCTGCTGGTGGTGGATTACGCCCTCGAGGCCCGGCGCTACTACGCCCCGTCGCGCTCCTCCGGCACTCTGTTGGCCTACCGGGGGCAGCGGGCCAGTGCCGATCCCCTTCAGGAGCCCGGCCACTGGGACCTCACGGCCCACCTCTGTCTGGAGAGCCTGGAGCGCTGGGCCGCCACCGCAGGCTGGTGTTGGCAGGGATCCTGCCGCCAGGGTCAGGCGCTGCTGGCCCTGGGCCTGGCCCAGGCCCTTCACGGCCTGCAGCACGGGGCCGAGGGTCAGGAACTCGCCGACCGCCTGGCGGCCCGGGAGGCGCTGCTGCGGTTGGTGGATCCGGCCGGTCTGGGGGAGTTCCGCTGGATCGCCCTGGGGCGTGGTGGGCCGGCCAGCGGGATCGGCATGCCTCCCCGTTTTCTTCAGGAGCCCTGAAACCAACCCCCTGGCACGGCCATCGGGACAGGCGGTGGCACTGGCTGGTTGCACGCGTGATCCGAGTCATGCCCACGCCGATCCATTCCGCGCCGGGGTCTTGGCCTGCCCTGGTGGAGTTCCGCGGCTTTTCGGCCCTGCCCGGCGCCGGAGCCCGCGCTGGCCTGCTGGTGTGGCTCCCCACGGGGGGATCGCCTGCCGAGATGGCGCACTGGTTCGCCTCGGCCCTTGCCCTGAATGCCGCTCCAGAGCGCTTCGCGGCCTCCTGTCTGGCGAGCGGACCGGCCCTCTGGCGCCCCCTGGCCCCTGCGCCCAGTGCCGGCAAATCCTTCGTAGCGGTGGTGGGGAGCCACCGCTACCGCCTGGCCCTGGGCGGGCGGGGGCGCCGCGCCCTGGGGGTGCAGTGCTGGCGGTGTTACCCCCGCCAGGTGGGCTGGCAGCGGCGTTGCGGACCGATGAGCCTGCGGGCGTTCATCCGCCACTTCGCCGACCGCTGCCCGGCCTGAGGGAGCGCGGCCGTGGCCACTGGGCCTCAGCCGCCGGCCTGAGGGGCTGCCAGCCGCTCCAGCGCCCCTTGGATCGCTTCGCTCGGCACGTCGTCGCGGATCTCCACGGTGCCGATCGCGGTGGGCAGCACGAAGCGCACCCTTCCCTGGCGCACCTTCTTGTCGCCCTGAAGGCACACCAGCACCGCCTCCGGGTCCAGGGGAGGCCAGGTGAGCGGCAGTCCCGCGGCGCGGATCACCGCCCGCTGGCGTTGCTGATCCTCCTGCTGCCACAGCCCCATCGCCAGGCTGATCTCACCGGCGGCAAGCATGCCGAGCCCCACCGCTTCCCCATGGAGGTAGGTGCCGTAGCCACTGAGGGTTTCCACGGCGTGGCCGAGGGTGTGGCCGTAGTTGAGGATCGCCCGCAGGCCCCCCTCCCGTTCGTCGGCGGCCACGACCCGGGCCTTGGCGGCGGCGGAGCGCTCCAGCAGCCGCTCAAGCAGAACCTCTCCCACGCGGTGGCGATCGGCCAGCCCAGCGCGCGGATCCAGGCGCGCCGCGGCTTCGAGATCCTCGAACAGTTCCGGATCCCCGATCACGCCGTACTTGATCACCTCCGCCATTCCGGCCCGGAACTCCCGCTCCGGCAGCGTGCTCAGCACGGTGGGGTCGATCAGCACCAGGCGGGGTTGATGGAAGGCACCGATCAGGTTCTTGCCGCCCGGATGGTTGACCCCGGTCTTGCCGCCGATGGAGGCATCCACCATGGCCAGGAGGGTGGTGGGCACCTGCACCACCGCAATCCCCCGCAGCCAGGTGGCGGCGGCGAAGCCCGCCATGTCGCCCACCACACCACCGCCGAGCGCCACGATCAGCGATCCCCGCTCCAGGCGGTGGCGGAAGGCAGCGTCGTGGATGCGTGCCACGGTGGCGGGTGTTTTCTGCTCCTCGCCGGCCTCGATCACCAGCGTGTCGGCGGCGAAGCCGGCCTCCTGGAGGCTGCGGCGGCAGGTGGAGCCGTAGTGCTGCTCCACCACAGGGTTGGTGACCACCAGCACCCTGCTGTCCGCCCGGATTCCCTGGGCCACCAGCAGGGCTCCCAGCCCGGCCAGGGTGCCAGGACCCAACACAATGGAGTACGCCTGGGATTCCAGGGGGACCGCAATGATCTTCGGTTGTCGGCCCTCAGCCATGGCGTTCTGTGCCCCAGGACACAGGCGAGTCTGACCGACGCCACGCATCGGGGCGGACCCGCTTCCGGCGGGATTGGCGCTTTCCCTCAGGGACCTTCCTCGAGGCTCGCCAGCACGGCCAATAACGCTTCGCCATAGCGTTCCAGCTTGGCCTGGCCCACACCGGCCACGCCACCCAGGGCCTCCAGGTTGCGGGGCTGGTGGCCGGCGATCTCAATCAGGGTGCGGTCATGGAACACCACGTAGGGCGGCACGCCCTGCCCACGGGCCTGCTCCAGCCGCCAGCTGCGGAGCGCCTCAAAACGGCGCTGGCCCGGTTCGTCCAGATCAGCGCTGGCCGGCCTCGATTCCCGCTCCCCCGCCACGCTCTGACGCCGCTCCTTGCCCGGTGGCGGCAACCGCAGCGCCAGCAGGGCCTCGCCCCGTAGCAGGGGTCTCACCAGCGACTCCTCGCCGAAGCGGAGCCCGCCGCGGGCCTCGCTGTCGCTCACCAGGTAGCCCCTGGCCACCAGCTGGCGGAACAGTGCCCGCCACTGCCCCCGGTCCAGTTCCCTGCCGATGCCGTACACGCTGAGGCTTCTGTGGCCCAGCTCCCGGATTCGGGCGGTGTCGGCCCCCAGCAGCACATCGATCACATGGCCGGCGCCAAAGCGCTGGCCGGTGCGCCACACCCCCGAGAGCGCCTTGCGGCTGGGCTCGGTGAGGTCCACGGCGCGGTCGGGCTCAAGGCAGAGATCGCAGTTGCCGCAGGGCTCGGCCAGCGCCTCGCCGAAATGGCGCAACAGGGCCTGACGGCGGCAGCCCGCCGCCTCGGTGAAGCCGATCAGGGCATCGAGCTTGCCGTGCTCGACCCGCTTCTGGGCCTCGGGTGCGCCGGAGTCGTCGATGAACCGCCGCAGCTGCGGGAGGTCACCGCCGCCATGCACCATCCAGGCCACGGCAGGAAGGCCGTCCCGGCCCGCCCGGCCCGTTTCCTGGTAATAGGCCTCGAGGCTGCGGGGCAGGTCCACATGGGCCACGAAGCGCACATCGGGCTTGTCGATGCCCATGCCGAAGGCGATCGTGGCCACCACGATCACACCGCTGTCCCGGCGGAAGCGGAGGAGGGCAGCGCTGCGCTCCTGAGGGGCCAGACCGGCGTGGTAAGCCAGGGCATCGAAGCCCGCCGCCCTGAGCTCGGCGGCCAGGCGGTCCACCCGCGCCCGGGAGCGGGCGTACACGATGCCTGCTTCGCCGCGGCGTTCCGCCAGGAAGGCCAGGAGCTGGCGGCGGGGATCGTCCTTGTCGCGCAGCAGGTAGCGGATGTTGGGCCGGTCGAAGCTGGCCAGGAAGAGGCGTCCCTCCTGAAGCTGCAGCCGTTCCCGGATCTCCTGACGTGTGCGTGGGTCGGCCGTGGCGGTGAGCGCCAGGCGGGGCACAGCGGCAAAGCGCTGGGCCAGCACCGCCAGCTGCAGATACTCCGGGCGGAAGTCGTGGCCCCACTGGGACACGCAATGGGCCTCATCAATGGCGAACAGGGCCAGGGGCAATTCCGCCAGGCGCTCCAGAAAGCCGCTGCTCAGCAAGCGCTCGGGGGACACATAAAGCAGATCAAGCTCGCTTCGTTCAAGGGCCCGCCACACACCGCCCGCCTCCGCGGCCTCCAGCGAGGAATGGAGCGCAGCGGCCCGCACCCCGGCCTGGCGGAGGGCCTCCACCTGGTCCTGCATCAGCGCGATCAGGGGCGACACCACCACGCCCACGCCTGGCCTGCAGAGCGCCGGGATCTGATAACAGAGCGATTTGCCGCCACCGGTGGGCATCAGCACCAGGGCCGAACCGCCCTGCACCACGTGCTCGACGATTTCCGCCTGTGGGCCCCGGAAAGCGCTGTAGCCGAACACCTGGCGCAGCACCGTGTGGGGATCGCCGCCGCCGCCGGCATCGGCTGGTGGCCCTGCCTCGTTGTCCTGGGCCGCGGGAGTGGTTCTGGAAGCGGACGGGGGCATGGAGGTCGCTGCGGATCGGCGGATTCGGCAGGGCGCGGCATCTCCCCCACAATGGCCCCCATGGCTCAACCCGCTACGCCCTCCCCCACCCGCCCGGGCGCCGCCAGATCCTCAGTGACGGCCACGGCCTGGCTGTTCCTGGCTCCGGCCCTGGTGCTTCTGGCGATTTCGGTGCTGATCCCCGGTGCCATGGCCCTGGTGATCAGCTTCAGCCGCACGGGGCTGGATGTGGGCGAACCCCTTCACTTCATCGGTCTGGCCAATTTCCGCCGGCTTCTGGCCGATCCGATGCTGCTCAAGGTGACCATCACCACCTTTCTCTATCTGATCGGGGTGGTGCCGCCGATCCTGATCGGATCGCTGGCCCTGGCTGTGCTGGTGAACCGTCAGCTGCCGGCGATGGCCTGGTTCCGGGCCGCCTTCTACACGCCGGTGCTGGTGTCGCTCGTGGTGGCGGCGATCGCTTTCCGCTGGCTCTACGCCGAGAACGGCCTGATCAATGGCTGGCTGGCCGCCCTGATCGGCCCGGGCGGCTTCCGGCCGATCGGCTTTCTCACCCATCCGGTTCTGGCGCTGCCCTCGGTGATGCTGGTGACGCTCTGGAAGGGCCTCGGCTATTACATGGTGATCTTTCTGGGTGGCCTGCAGGGCATCTCTCCAGAGCTCTACGAAGCCGCGGCCCTCGATGGCAGCACCGGCCTGCGCCGCCACCTCGACATCACCCTGCCCCTGCTGCGTCCGTACCTCACCTTGGTGGCGGTGATCTCGGCGATCGGCGCCACCAAGGTGTTCGAGGAGGTGTTTCTGATGACCCAGGGCGGCCCTGCCGATGCCACCCGCACCCTCGTGTACTACGTGTACGACCAGGCCTTCTCCGAACTTGAGATCAGCTATGCCTGCACCGTGGGCCTGGCCCTGTTCCTGATCGTGTTGCTGCTCTCCCTGCTGCGCTTTCTTTTCGCCGCCGATCAGCCCCTCGCCTGAAGCCCCCGAAGCGCCTCTTGCCAGGGCCTTCCCGCGCCTAGGGCCGGTCTCGATTCAGCCGCGACAGCGCGCCCACCGATCGAGTGCCAATCTGGGACCTCCGGCGGCCCATGCCCGTGCCTTTTCAGCCCCTCTCCTCGATCGGCATCGTGGGCGGCGGCCAGCTGGCCCTGATGCTGGCCGAGGCGGGCGCCGATCTCGGGGTCGACGTGCACGTGCTGACGCCGGGCGAGAGCGATCCGGCCGTTCCCAAGGCCAGCAGCCTGGTCGAGGCCCCCCTCGACGATGACCAGGCCACCCTGCGCCTGGCCAAGCGCTGCGGGGCGATCACCTTCGAAAACGAATGGATCCCGCTGGAGCGCCTCCTTCCCTTGGCCGAGCAAGGGGTGAGCTTCGTGCCCGATCTCGAGGCTCTCTCGCCGCTGATCTCCAAGCGGGGGCAGCGGCAGTTGCTCAACCAGCTCCACCTGCCCTCCCCGCGCTGGTGCGACCTTGAGCAGGTGCTGGCTCCACAGGCCTCCGGTGTGGCTGGTGGGCCTGCCCCGCCGACCACTCCCCCCTCGCCGCTCTGGTCTGGGCAGGGCCCCTACCGGCCCGCCGCGGTGGAGCAACGGCCCACCCTGCCGCCCGGATTCCAGTTCCCCTTGATGGCCAAGGCCAGCCGGGGTGGCTACGACGGCAAGGGCACCGTGCCCCTGGCCGATCAGCAGGCCCTGGAAGCCCTTCTCGAGCATGTGCTTCCCGCCGACTGGATCCTTGAGGAGATGGTGCCCTTCGAGCAGGAGTTGGCCCTGCAGGCCTGCCGCGATCGCGAGGGCAATGTGGCCTGCTGGCCGCTGGTGCAGACCCACCAGCACCAGCAGATCTGCGACTGGGTTCTGCTTCCAGCTCCGGTGAACCATGCCGTGCAGGCCTTCGCCCGCAACGTGGCGGCTTCCCTGCTCACCGGTCTCGACTATGTGGGGGTGTTGGCGATCGAATTCTTCTATGGACCGGCCGGTCTGCTGGTGAATGAAATCGCCCCCCGCACCCACAACTCCGGCCACGCCACGATCGAGGCCTGCCGCTGCAGCCAGTTCGCCCAGCAGGTGCGGGTGGTGGCCGGTCTGCCGATGGGCAGCACCGAAGCCGTGGTGCCCGGTGCCCTGATGGTCAACCTCCTTGGCCCGGACCAGGCGCTCTCCGAGCAGGAGCAACGCGAGCGCCTGGCCTCCCTGGCAGCCCTTCCAGGGGCCCATCTGCACTGGTACGGCAAGGCCCAATCCGCACCGGGCCGCAAGCTCGGCCATCTCACCCTGGTGCTTGAGGGAGGCAGCGCCGCTGAGCGGGAGGGGGAGCGCCTTCGGCTGCTGGCGGAGGTCCGGCGAATCTGGCCCCTTCCCGAGGCCGGAGACCGCTGAAAAAGCGCTTAGGATGATCCCGGACTGCCGTGTTGGTGACTGCCTTTTACTGTTTTCTGATCTGACTCCCTCTTCGACATGGGGGGTCTGCAGCGACGGCAACGTAGGCCGGCCTTGTAGCCGGAAACGGCGCCCCGCCCTTGACCCCTCTTCTGGTTCATCCAGGTCGAAAACCGGGGCAAGACGGCACAGTGGTCCACCCCCTTCTTCCCACCCCATTCCGCGCCGGCTGGCCCCCGCCGGGAAAGCGCGATGCTGGAGCAGCGCCCATGCCGCTGCCATGTCCACCCCTTTCCTGCAGGCCTTTGAAGGGCTGCTGAGCCGTGCCCCCGGCCCGGTCTTCCCCAGGGCGCGCCAGCTCTACCTCCGCAAGTACAGCCTCGAGTGCAAACCAGACTCCCCGTTCCGCACCTTCCTGCTGGAGGAGGAACTTCAGGAGAGTGCCGGCGGTGCCGTGCGGAGCCGGGCCATGGCCTTCGCGGTGGTGCACTGGCAGGGCCCCCAGGTGGACCGCGCCGTGTATGCCGCGTATCTGAGCACCCACTGGCAGATCCACCCCAGCGATCTCACCGTGATCCAGGCAGACCCCTGGTTCCGCGATGGCGGAGCCTGGGCCCGCTTCAGCGAGCCGGCCGTCTACGAGCGGGCTACACCCACCACCTTGCTCAGCTCACCAGGCGATCCAGATGCTCCTGGAGCCTCTGGCGCTCCCAGCCGGTGACCACGAACACCTCTTGGGCCGAGGTTCCCCTGCGGGCCACCAGCTTGAATCCGCCGGTGATCGGCGTGGAAATCCGCAGCCGCAAGCCGATGCACCTTCCCCTCACCCGGCAGATCACCGCGGGGGTCACCGTTTCGATCCCGGCTTCATCGGCCAGTTTCTTCAGCAGGGGGATCAACCCCTCGAGATAGGTGCTGTGAGTGATCACCAAACGGCCCATGGCCTCCCTCAGGCCCTTTCCAGCGGCGCCATGGTGAGACCTTCGCTTTTGAGCAGCTGGTGGTAATGCTCCGCTTGCTCCTGAGGGCCGCTCCAGACCACGGCGGAGCCCTCACCATCAATCCTACGAGCCAGCTCCCAGGCACGGTCGGAACCCATGGCAGGAATGTGACGCACCAGACAATCCACCACGTGCTGGAAGGTGTTCACGTCGTCATCGAGCACGATCACCCGGCAGTTCGGATAGGGGAGCCGCACGGCGCTGCGCTCCTGAACGGCCGTGGGTGATGGGGCTCCGGACGCCATGGGGGAACCGGACCCGGCGCGCATGGCTGAAGAGATCGCAAGCTCCCCAAGCCTAGGTAACATGCTCCAAACCGCAGCTTTCCGAGCCGATGCTGATCACCCTGGGTTGGGCTTCCCTCGCCGCCATCTTCAGCTTCTCGATCGCCATGGTGGTCTGGGGCCGCAACGGCGACAACAGCATCGGTCTCTGACATCCATTTCAGCCAGCTGGTAGCAGCCCATGGTGGCTTCACCTCTTGCCGAACCCTCCAGCGCCGCGGCTTCTTCTCTTGCGGCCAACCCCTTCACCCTGGGCAATGGCTTGGCTGTGGTGGCCACAGCCTTGCTGGTGTTTGTGAGTGTGGGTGTGATCTACCTCTCCACGGTTGAGTGGCGGGATCGCCGCCGGAGGGGCAGCCCCTCGGCCCGCTCCTGAGCGGCCCGATCGTGCGCCTGTCCCACGCCTTGGCTGTTTTGTCTGCCTCCAGCCGGCCCGGTCTTCGAATTCCATCCTTTCCGCCC
>Ga0209189_1003544_pt1 | contig 10439 bp, 13 predicted proteins | sample C_130820_EF_Meta_FD_187308 | JGI IMG/M metagenome (GOLD analysis project Ga0209189, IMG submission 187308) | Freshwater microbial communities from Lake Croche, Canada to study carbon cycling - C_130820_EF_MetaG (SPAdes) (version 3) | ecosystem: Environmental > Aquatic > Freshwater > Lake...
CCGTATTTGACACTAAAACACAAATTGTTTATGAAGTGGAAATATGCGATTATACTCACAATCGTGCTTATCGTTTGATTAATCCAGAATTTAAATCGGCACATTCTGCAGAGTCAACAAATCGTGGAATCAATTCGAATGAAGCATGGGACGATGTTGATTATGTTGATTTAGATGTTGTGGACGATTTTATCCAAAAGGCTCTTGCTATTCGAAACGGCGAGGACTATGATACCCGTGTGCAGATAGAAGTTGACTTTTCGGATGAGGAACTATTAAAATATATGAAATTTGCACATGAGCGTGATATGACTTTTAACCAATTTGTTGAAGAAGCATTACGATATGTCTTGGACGAAGTTAACGATGGTCGTCTTACTAAAGAACATGCCAAAACATTTGTCTCACAACATCAAGATGACTTTTGGCCATTTGATAAAGCTCTTGCAAAATAAGGTTTAATCTTGGATTCAGAATCTCTAAACCTTCTGCTGTGGCTAGTGTTAATTGTTGTGGTATTTTTTCTAGGCCAAATTTATGGTGTCTATACTTTACTATCACAAATAACAAAAGGATTTGATTTTTCAAATACAAAAAATGATCAATATCCAGAAATGATTGTTGAAAAAATTGATGGAAAGTTTTATGCTTATATTGGTGATATGTTTGTGGCACAAAGTGACAATGTAATAAGTTTGGTTGATGAAATTCCAAAAAATCCAAATGTTACGGACTTTGTTCTTGCCAGCAAATTTCCAACATTGACATTTGATGAACACACGTTGTTTTTGGAAACCATGCTCAATCGACTAAAAGAAAATATTAAATAGTATATTAAATTTTAAAAAGGAAATAAAAATGAGTTACGATTATCGATCAGTAAAAGTCAGCAAAACTGTTAAGCGCATGTCGGCCTTGATGGTGAAACCACAGGATCGCCGAAGCTATTTCAACATGTATGTGGCTATTTTGGAAAGTGAAAGCAAAACTAAGTCTCGTGGGGGCAAACCCTCCAAATCAGAAGAATAATCAACATGGTAAAGCCCAGTTCTAGTCCTGAACGAAACTCTTTTCAACGAGAAGGGTATATTAAGCGTCAGACTGAAAAGGGCGAAATCATACGTCAAGATTATCTTGACCTATTTGATACCATGCTCAAAGAAAAAGAAACCAAATTCGATGATCCAAAATCAAAAGAAAATAATTTGGAATATGATTTGTTAACTACAGATTGGATTTTAGAAAAGGTTAGGGCGTCAGATTCTTATGCTCAAAATCTTTATGCAGCCATGTGCAATAATGAATTCCAAAAATTGGATCTATGGCCTATTCTTAAAGAAGAAAAATGGCATTGCTCTTGGAGATATGCTGGCGGTATAATTGCTGATATGCAACAACGAGGCGATTATATTGATTGGTACTGTAGTGGGATGGGCGGGCTTAGTGGTGCATTATCTGGTGAAGAATCTTTTGAACAGTGGCAGGCCCGCACCAAGTATGTATCGGAAAGTGTTGTGACTATTGAAATAGTTGAAGACTTAAAAAAGTTGGGTTGGGTTGTGCTTAAACAGGATGATAATTATATATGAGTAATGAACTAAATTTAATCAAAGATCTTATTTTGGATGCGGTGGCCAAACAAGAGCAGGCGTCTCATCCAAATCCTATAAATCGTCGAGCAGCAAAGTGCTTCAGTCAAACTGACGAGGACGGTATTACATTAGAAATACTTAGAAGGCTCAATTGTTTGAACTCTGGGACTTATATAGAATATGGTCCTGGTGACGGCATGGAAAATAATACTTTAATTTTGGCGAGTTTGGGTTGGAGGGGATCTTGGGTTGGTGGCCAGGATCTAGCTTGGAAGTATAAACCATGTAAAAAGTTATTGTTTCAAAAAGATTGGGTCACATTAGAATCAATCACAAATTCTATTTCAAAAGCATTGAATCATTTAGCAGTTACAAATGTTGATGTAGTATCAATGGATCTTGACGGTAATGACATTTATTTTACAGAAAAAATATTAAATTTGGGAATTAGACCAAAACTGTTCATTGTTGAATATAATGCAAAATTTATCCCCCCAGTAAAATTCAAAATAGATTATGACCCTAATTTCCAATGGGGTGGTTTAGATTGGTTTGGGGCTTCTTTATCTAGCTATGTTGAGTTATTTGAAGATAAAGATTATCAATTAGTTTGTTGTAATTCCCACACTGGGGCCAATGCATTTTTTGTTCGCAAAGATTTAATAGGAGCATTTGGTGATATTCCTAGCGATATTAGAAGCATTTATGCAGGTCCAAGATATCATGGATTAACTTGGTTTGGCCATCGTCAAAGTTTTGAGGTTGTTGAATCTTTATTTAAAGATTAGATAGGTAAATATATGACTGAAATGACTAGATATTCAGACAAATGTGTGGTGATTTGTGTTTCAAGCAAAAAGTCATCAGAAGCAGATGTTATGGAATTTACAGATCGAAAACATCTTGTAGTTTCACTAAATCGAAGTGTGAAATTGACTATGAAGTGGAATGGAAGATGCTATGAGGGAAGAACTGCTGGTCTTGATTTTGAAACCGCTGGTCCAGCAGTATCTAAAGTAACAGGTGCTCGGGGAATCTAATGGAGTCACAAAAGCCGGCCAAAGGAATTTTGTTATCAAACACTTTCAATGATGCAAGTAGTTATCACATAGAATGTGATTGTTCTTCTCATGATCATAGTGTAAGTATGTGGATTGAGTTATCTAAAGATAGTAAAGTCAATACAGTGGAGCTAACATTCTATGTCACAACCCGTAGCAAATATTGGGAAAATTGGCGACAACGTCTTGGAATTTTATATGAGGTTTTATTCAAAGGACTAAGTAAACAGGAGCATACTTTGATCTTAAGCCAGCAGTCGGCAATCAATTTAGCAAATGTAATCGTAACCAATGTCAACGAATTAAAGGGTAAAAAATAATATGGCGCAACATACTCACTATTGGAGCTGTTCAAAATTTGCCGACTGGCTTCGTGGCACACCAAAGCTGGGGTGTGGTACTAGCGAAGAGTGGGATACTTGGCGTAAAACTGCTGAAGACACATATCCAATCCGTTATTGGATTGCTGAAGAAGGTCTGGACAATCTGCAGGATTTTATAACGTGGCCAATCAGATCACTTCATAGTATCAAATATTATATCAACAATCGTTGGGTCACTAAAACTCATGCACTAACAGCACATTCTCGAGACATTAAGCCTGGCCAATGGCAAGATGTTGGTAGCCGATTTCTTCCCTGTTTATTCAACGAATTAGTTGATTTTGTTGAAATAGAATTGGCATGGTGGCATATTGCGTGGGCTGAAAAAGATGAAAAGAAAAAGTACAATCCTCCCTTTTGGGCTTCAGGTTGGTTCCGTTGGAGAACTTGGAGATGCCCACAAGCTGGTCTCGACAATCTCGAATGGCAGCGTAATTTACGTTGGACCAAAGACGAGGTTGAAGAAGATAACCCAAATTTTGGTCAACTCACGCATCAAGCTATCAAAGCGCAGGAAATCCTAGATTTGTATATTTGGTGGACACAAACCTATCGTAATCGTCCAGATGCTCATGAAGCTAGTGGGTGGACTGATTATTGTGAAAAAAATCGTGAGGAAAACGGTGGAAGACTTAGCTTTGGTGAAGCCAAAAGTCCTGAATTAAAAGAAATGGGCAATGTTGCTCACAAGAAACTTAATGAGATTGAAGCTGCTTACGAACAAGAAGATGAAGATATGATGATTAGACTGATCAAAGTTAGACAAGGGCTTTGGACATGAGTAACGGAAAATCAAGAAATTTTTGTGAAGATTGCGGTGATAAGAAACGTTATAGTGACGAATTTGATGCGTTCTATTGTGAAAAATGTAACAAGTGGCTAGAATCCATCTGTGATGATACAAATTGTGAATTTTGCATTCGTAGACCGCAAACACCTGAGAATTTGAATAAATAAATTTTTGAAAGGATTGATTACTCTTGGCTAAAACAGATTGTTTAAAAATGAATGGTAAGGTATTCGAAGTATTGCCCAATGCCATGTTCAGAGTTGAGTTAGAAAACCAACATAAAGTTATAGCTACATTAGGCGGAAAGCTTCGTCAAAATAATATACAAATATTATTAGGTGATAATGTAGATGTAGAGTTTAGTCCATATGATCTCAATCGAGGAAGAGTAGTTTATCGAAACAAATAATGACCGATATACGCAAAATCATTGACCTAGTTGAAGCAAAAAGCAAATCAAAAGATTTAGAATTAGAAAAATTACCTTATGGCCGAAGTGCATTGGCTCCAGTCATGAGTCAAAGCACAATCAACTATCATTATGGTAAATTAGCCAAAGGTTATGTGGATAGATACAATAATAATGAAGGTGATAAAACCTTCAATGAGGCAGGTGCATTTTTACATAATATCTTCTTCAATCAATTCAGACTCCCGAGGAATAATAATAGGCCCAGTGCAATGTCTAGGACATTGATAGAAGGCAAATGGGGAAATTTTGAAGACTTCAAATCACAAGTAAAAAAACAAGCTCTGGGGTTGCAGGGTTCAGGTTGGGTTTATATGGCTCGAAATGGTGAGATTAAAGTAATACGAAATCATAGTATTAAGCGAGATATTGCTTTGTTAATTGATATGTGGGAGCATGCATATAATCTCGATTATGCTAGTGATAAATCAAAATATCTCGACAATTTGTGGAGAATTATTGATTGGGATGTAATTAATCATAGACTATCGGGTTCCTCCGTCTAATATTGTTTATTCTAAAAAAACAATAAATAACAAATATAGGAAAAACAAATATGACTAATAATCTAAGAGTTGTTAACATAGGCTCAGGGCCAAGCAAAAATGATGGTGATCAACTAAGGGTTGCATTTAATAAAATTAATCTGAATTTTTCAGACTTAGTTTCTGGGAACATTGCCGTTCCTGGTTCTGGAGGAATAGGGATCGGGAACGGTTACACCGGTAGCCGGGGAGAAATGGGCCCAACCGGTAGTCAGGGAGAAATGGGCCCAACCGGATATCAAGCAGTAGCAGCAAATTTAATGGGTGCAGTCAACTCATTCAATGATTTGCCAACAGAGAACTTGACGACTAATGACGCATATTATGTATCAACAGAAGGAAACTTATATATATGGGCTGGATTATCCTGGATCAATGCTGGACCAATTGTTGGTGCTTCTGGCGGTCAAGGTCCTCGAGGGTATTCGGGAAGTCGTGGCGTAGATGGAATTATTGGGGGCGCGGGTTATACAGGTAGTAGAGGTAATATAGGACCGTCAGGGGCTTCGGGGATGGCCGGGGCCACTGGCCCACAAGGAACTGGTATCAGTGTCAGTGGCACTAAGGCATCACTAGCATCTCTGACCGGAATTACTGGTACTCCTGGTCAAGCATATATTCTAAGTAGTAACGGGCATCTTGCAGTTTGGAATGGAACAACTTGGCAAGATGTCGGGCAATTTTCTGGACCTAGAGGCTCAACTGGAGAAATGGGTCCAGAAGGTGCTTCTGGAGAAATAGGACCAGAGGGACCTCCCGGTCCTATTGGCCCTTCTGGTATGCCAGGACCTTCTGGAATAGCTGGTGCTTTTGGGCCCAAAGGGGCCACTGGGGCTACTGGCCCAATAGGAATAAATGGATATACTGGAAGTGTTGGCCCGTCTGGACCACAAGGTGTTGGGGCAACTGGCAACAGAGGTTATGCTGGATCTGTTGGAGCAAGCGGCCTAGCAGGATCAGCAGCCAAAATACAAACCAATATACCAACAAGTAGTATAGGTAAATCTGGGGATACATCTGGAGATATGGTGATTGATTTAGATGGCGGATATTTATATGTATGCTCTAAAAATTACGATGGATCTTCTTTAATCTGGGCTAGATTAGTTATTACAGAAACCTCATTCTAATAATTAAGGTCAAAATGAAAGAATATATAGTTGTAGCTAATGATGAACCTAGCATAGACCAATTACATCTCGAGTTAACTAATGATACTACTAACAATAATTCAATCAATGGCCTAACAATCCCTAATAGGCCAGTTGAAGTTGCAAATCCTAGATTGGCAAATCCTAGAATTACTCATTATTTTTTAACTGATGAAGAAGCAAAAGCTTTATCTAACGACACAAGAGTCACTGCAATTAATCCAAAGCCAAACAAAAATTTATTAACTCCACATACTGTTGAACCAAAATTTCTAAAAAAAACACAATCTCCCGTTTCATTTAACGGGCATAAGGGTCTATTTAATAGAGTTGGTGGAATCGCGGAATATAGTATTAATTGGGGGTTGCGTAGAACTAGTTTAAAGATGGCAGAAAATAAACCTGAGGGGGTTTATAATTATGATGTGGATGGTTCTGGGGTTGATATAATCATTTTAGACGACGGATTACAATCAGATCATCCAGAGTTTTATAATGAGTCTGGCAGATCGAGGGTTCACGAAATTGATTGGTATAAATGGACTGGCTTGCCTGGTTCGATGCCGCCCAGGCATTATAGATTGACTGGCTTTTTTCAAGGATATCATGGAACACATGTTGCAGCAATTGCTGCTGGAAAAACTTTCGGATATGCAAAAAATTCTAGAATTTATTATATGAGGCTGTTTAATGCCAGCGATGATCAAATTATTGATATTTCAGACGCATTTGATCTAATTAGAGTTTGGCATACTAAAAAACCACTAGATAAAGAAACTGGATCACGACGTCCGACAGTAGTTAATATGAGTTTTGGATATAGTGGCCTTTATAATAATAACACTTCATCACCTCAAATAAAAAGTTTAAAGTATAGGAATGAAGAAATTCAAAATTTTGATACACCAGTAAACCGACAAGAGAAATATGGACAAGTGTCGGATAGACATGGATATAGAGTCCCTAGTATTGATATAGAAGTCGAAATGTGTGAGGATGTTGGCGTCGTATTTGTGCATAGTGCCGGAAATTTTAGTCACAAAATTGACAAAGTTGGCGGCAAGGATTATGATAATTATTATAAGGTTTCCGGGACTTGGATGGACGACATTCCTGAAGGGGAACCTATTTATTATCATAGGGGGTGCAGTCCTGTTGGAAAGAATACGATCGTAGTTAGTGCTGGGTCAGATGTCCCAATTCAAAGTTCTGGCTCTTTAAAAGAACGGATCGAGGCTTATAGTGAACGGGGACCTGGTTGTGATGTAGTTGCCCCGGGAAATAATATAATGTCGGCATCTACCAATCGATTTGGCACGAAACCATATGTTTGGATGACAACAAAAGAAACCAGCTTTAAAGTTGCAGCATTGGGTGGAACTAGCCAAGCAGGGCCTCAAGTGGCAGGTGTTGTTGCTCTTTATCTATCCAGGCACCCAGCAGCTACCCCGGCGGAAGTTAAAAAATGGATACAGACAACTAGTGTTAAAGATCAAATTTTAACCAAAGAAATAGATGACGAATGGGCTAACTTAAGAAGTTTGCTCGGTGGACCAAATCTTTATCTATATAATCCATTTCATAATGGCTATCGTGACTAATTGGTTGTCAATCTAATTAATTTACTAGTTTATTTTTTAAAAGTTTGCTATACTACTCAAGTTAGTGGTACATATATAAATTCCCATGGTAAATAAATTATGATATTTGGATACTTTACACTTTTAGTTGCATTAGTAATCAGTGCCGTTGCTGAATACTATAGTATTGTTGGATTAACGGCAATATTTTCAGCAGCATTTTGGCCAGTGGTTATAATGGGAGCCAGCCTGGGTGTTGGTAAACTTGCTGGCGCTGTATGGCTTAAAATAAATTGGCATAGAGCCCCACTAGCATACAAACTATATCTGGTTCCAGCTGTTGGATTTTTAATGTTACTAACAGCACTTGGATGTTTTGGCTTTTTAAGCAAAGCACATAGTGATCAAAATTTAATCAGTGGTGATGCAGAATCAAAAATTGCTATCTATGATGAAAAGATTAAGACGGCAAGGGATAATATAGATGCAAACCGTAAAGCTCTTAAACAGATGGATGAGGCAGTGGACCAAGTTATGGGCCGCTCAACTTCAGAAACAGGAGCCGATAGAGCAGTTGCGATCCGTAGAGGGCAGTTAAAGGAGCGACAACGCCTACAGTCTGAAATCACTATCGAACAGACAAAAATTAATAAACTTTCTGAAGAACGGGCACCGGTCGCGGCAGAACTTCGTAAAGTTGAAGCTGAAGTTGGTCCAATCAAATATGTAGCTGCATTTATTTACGGTGATAACCCAGATTCTAATCTACTTGAACGTGCCGTTCGTTGGGTTATTATTATCATTGTTTTTGTATTTGATCCCCTTGCAGTTATATTGATACTAGCAGGGCAACAAAGCATTCGTTGGGCCAAAGAGGAAAAGTTAAAAGAAAATCAAATAGTTCCTAAGACTGAAATCGTTGCGCCTCCTATAATCACCGAATCGGCAAATATAGTTGAAAATATAGATGTTTCTAATACAGCTAATAGTTTGATTGCGGAGATTGAATCCGAACCACAGGAGTTTGTGCCTCCAACTTACGAACCCGATGACGGCCCATTAATACCAGAACAGATTAGACAGATTAAAGAATCTGTGACACCCGTGACTGAATTTGATAGAGCTTGGCCATATCCGAAACCAGAAAAGTCACTGTCAATTTTTGAACAACATCCTTATCTCAAAAATAAATTTCCACATTTTAAAAATACTACACCAATGGTGGCACCATCAACAATAGAACAAATTGATATAGAAAAGGAAGTACAGTTGGATTTGACTTTGAATTATGATGAGGACGAACAATCACTATTTACTGAAAACAAATCAATAGTATCTGAAGCAGAGACAAATTTATTACCAGAGGGAACTAGTGGATCGATAATGCCGGAAGCCAAGGATCCGCCACCCAAACAAATAGCATTGACAATGACTGAAGCATTTGATCCAAAAGAACAGCAAAAACAAATAATTCAAGAGCAAATCGACGAACCTGATGAAATTAGAGCCAATTTTGGAACTGTGTTTCCAACATCACCAGGTAAAGGCGAATTGTTTTTAAAGGTAGATCATTTACCAACAAGACTATTTAGATTTAATGGGGATAAATGGATTGAAGTTGAAAAATCATTAACTGATACTTATTCATATAACGAAGAATATATTGTATATCTAATAGAAAAATTGTCTTCAGGACAATATGAGTTAGAAGATTTGAGCTCTTCTGAACAAGCACAAATTGAAGAATATTTAAATAAAAATTCCAGTAACAACTAATGGCCGAAATCACTAAATTTGCTCAAGCCGCAATTTGTAATTTTTGCGCTAAGGGTAGATCAGAAGTTGCTAAACTAATAGTAGCTAATGATGTTGGTATATGCGATGAATGCATAGAACTCTGTGGCAATATTTTAAATAAAGAAAAAAACGAACAACTACGAAAAGATAAAAAAATAGGCGGAGCATTAGATCCCGTCAAAGTTAAAAAATATTTAGATCATCATATTGTGGGACAAGATGCCGCTAAGAAAACATTGAGCGTAGCAGTAGTCAATCATTATAAACGTATATATTTTAAACCACAGACAGAAATAGAAAAAAGCAATATATTGATATTTGGACCAACTGGATCTGGAAAAACTCTTATGGCAAGGAGAATTGCCAAATACTTAAAAGTTCCATTTGTTATTGCTGATGCGACTACCTTGACTGAAGCTGGATATGTTGGTGAGGATGTTGAAAGTTTGATTAGTCGTTTATTGGCAGAAGCCGAATACAATGTAGAACTTTGCGAACAAGGCATTGTGTTCATTGATGAGATAGATAAAATTTCTAGAAAAAGTGAAAACCCATTAGTAAGAGATGTGTCGGGCGAAGGCGTTCAACAGGCATTGCTAAAATTGGTTGAAGGCACTAAGTGCAGAGTCACTGTAGGTGCTAATAAAAAAAATGTTGTTATGGATTCTGTTGAGATAGATACTAAAAATATTTTATTCATCGCCGCAGGTGCTTTTTCAGAATTGGATAAAATAATTTCAGACAGAAACAATCAATCAAGTAAGATGGGATTTATTAGTACTATTGATAAACAAATTGTTGATAGAAAACAAGTACAACAAGCCGACTTTGTTAAATATGGATTAATTCAAGAGTTCACTGGTAGGTTCCCGATAATAACTCACGTTGATAATTTAACGTTAGATGATATGATTAGTGTATTAACTGAACCTAAACACAATCTTATTAAACAAATGCAATTTTATTTTAATATAGATAATATAGAGTTGACTTTTACTGAACAAGCTGTTAGAATCATTGCTGAGCAAGCACTAGCAATGAAATCCGGCGCTAGGGCACTAAAAAGTATTT
>Ga0209189_1003556_pt1 | contig 10421 bp, 7 predicted proteins | sample C_130820_EF_Meta_FD_187308 | JGI IMG/M metagenome (GOLD analysis project Ga0209189, IMG submission 187308) | Freshwater microbial communities from Lake Croche, Canada to study carbon cycling - C_130820_EF_MetaG (SPAdes) (version 3) | ecosystem: Environmental > Aquatic > Freshwater > Lake | place...
GTGACCATGAGGTTCAAGACGAAGCCGACGGCGAGCAGGCCGGCGAGCAGCATCATCGTCTGGTCGTAGGCGGCTGCCCGCGGCACGCCGGCGCGGATCTGCTGCTCGTTGACGTAGTTCACGAGCACCGGCCCGAGGATGCCCGCGACGCTCCAGGCCGTGAGCAGGCGGCCGTGGATGGCGCCGACGAAGCCGGTGCCGAAGAGGTCGGCGAGGTAGGCGGGAATGGCCGCGAACCCGCCGCCGTACATCGTCAGGATCAGGCAGAAAATGCCGCAGAAGAGGCCGATGTCGCCCGCGCGGCCGGCGGCGGGCACCGCCGCGTAGAGCAGCGCGCCGAGCAGGAAGAAGATCGCGTAGGTCGTCTTCCGGCCGAGCACGTCGGACAGGGACGACCAGAAGAACCGGCCGAGGATGTTGAACAGGCTCAAGAGCCCCGTGAAGCCGGCGCCCATCGCGGCCACCCGGCCCAGGTCGGCGGCGGAGAGCCGGTCGAAGGGCACGTCGTTGCCGAGGAGCCGGCCACCGAAGATCTCCTGGAGCATCGGCGACGCCATGCCGATCACGCCGATGCCCGCCGACACGTTGAGGCACAGCACCAGCCAGAGGAGCCAGAATTGCCGCGTGCGGCAGGCCTCGGCGACCGAGAGCGACGGCTGCCCGCCGGCGGCCGCGGCCGCGCCGCGAAAGCCGGGCGGCGTCCAGCCGTCGGGGGGCACGCGGTAGGCGAAGGCGCCGAGCATCATGAACGCGAAGGAGACCGCGGCCAGGACGAGGAACGTCTCCCAGACGCCCACCGACTCCGGCCCCGCGAAGTGCTTCATCAGCCGGTCCGCCAGCGGCGAGCCCACCATCGCGCCGCCGCCGAAGCCCATGATCGCCATGCCGGTGGCCATGCCGCGCCGGTCGGGAAACCACTTGATGAGCGTGGAGACGGGGGAGATGTAGCCGAGCCCGAGCCCGATGCCGCCGATCACGCCCGACCCGAGCCAGACGAGCCAGAGCTGGTGCCGGTAGATGCCGGCCGCCGAGATCACGAGCCCGCCGCACCAACAGCAGGCGGAGGCCACGGCGGCCTTCCGCGGCCCGGCCCGCTCGAGCCAGGTGCCGAAGAGGGCCGCGCTCGACCCGAGGAACACGAAGAACAGCGTGTAGATCCAGCCGAGGAGCGGCTTGTCCCAGTCGCAGGTCGTGGTGGTGAGCCTGCCGAGGAGGCCGAGCGACTCTGGGCACGCGACCGGCTTCGTGATGCCGACCGCCCGCGTGAGCGGCAGCCAGAACACGGAAAACCCGTAGGCCATGCCGATGCAGAGGTGCACGCACAGCGCGGCCGGCGGCACGAGCCAGCGGTTGAACCCCGGTCTGGCGACCGTGCGCCGCTTGTCGAGCAGGCCGGGCGACGACATGGGCATGCGGTGCGGTCTCGCGCGGTGGAAGCCTTCCCCCGGAGCGGCCGCATCGTAGCACGATCCGCCCGCGGGGCCCGGGCGGCGGGCGGGGCGACGGACGTGGCGGCGGCACGTCCCCCCGCCTCTGCTATCCTGCGGGGGTCGTTCGCGTTTTTCCCCGGTGGCATGCGCCGCGAGGCCATGCCACCGCATCCTCGGAGACACCACCGTGCGCACCGGCAACCCCGCCCTCAACGACAAGACGTTCGAGAACTTCGGCGTCTACCGGCGCGACCTCGCCGCGGAGCATGCCCCGGCCACCGCGATGACGATCACCGGCACGGCGCAGAAGACGCTGTTCCTCGTGCTGCTCGCGCTCGGGGCCGCCTGCTTCACCTGGTCGCGGACGTTCGGGGCGGTGGAGGCCGCTCCCGCCGCGGCGCTGCCCTGGATCCTCGGCGGGGGGGTCGTCGGCATGATCACGGCGTTCGTGATCTGCTTCAAGCACACCTGGGCCCCGGCGCTGGCGCCGGTCTACGCGTTGGCCGAGGGGCTGTTTCTCGGGGGCGTGTCGGCGGGCCTCGAGGCGGCCTACCCGGGAATCGTCATCCAGGCCGTCGCCGGCACTTTCGGCACCCTCTTCGCGCTCGTGCTGGCGTACCAATCGGGGCTCATCCGGGCCACCGAAAACGTCAAGCTCGGCATCGCGGCGGCGACCGGGGGCATCTGTCTCGTCTACCTGATCTCGATCATCGGGAGGATCTTCGGCTTCCCCGTGCCGTTCATCCACGAGGCGGGCCCGGTCGGCATCGGCTTCAGCCTGGTGGTGGTCGTGGTCGCGGCGCTGAACCTCGTGCTCGACTTCGACTTCATCGAGCAGGCCGCCGACCGCGGGGCGCCCAAATACCTCGAGTGGTACGGCGCCTTCGCGTTGATGGTGACGCTCGTCTGGCTCTACCTCGAGATCCTGCGGCTGCTCGCGAAGCTGCGGCAGAGCGACTGATCGGGGCCTCCGGCCGCCTCACTCGTCGTTCACGTGGAGCGAGTGCATGATCCGGTGCACGAACGGGGCGATGACGAGCGACGCGGCCCCGATGAAGAGCAGGCCGGAGAAGAGGGCGTAGGCGGAGGCGAAGAGCTTGCCAGCGTTCGTGGTGATCTGGTCCACCGGGCCCATGCCGCCGAGGATCATCGACGCGTTGACCAACGCGTCGATCCAGGGCAGGCCGCCGAGGTGGTGGTAGCCGAGCACGCCGATGCCCAGGGCGATGCCGATGCTGGCCGCCGAGAGGGCGAGGTAGCCGAGCACCCGCAGCAGGAATCTCGGCCTCGTCAGCAGCGGCTCGGTGTGGTGCTCGAACATGGGCGGTATCGTACCGGGCGGCGGAGGGTGCATGCGCCCGGCGTATGCGGATGCGCCGGCGTGCCGCCGGGGCGGGCGGGCCGGCCGGGTCAGGCGAGGATGCCGGGGACGAGCGTGCCGTGCACGTCGGTGAGTCGGTAGTCGCGGCCCTGGAAGCGGTGGGTGAGCTTCGTGTGGTCGAAGCCGAGGAGGTGGAGCAGCGTGGCGTGGAGGTCGTGGACGTGCACCGGGTCCGCCACCACGTTGAATCCGAAGTCGTCGGTGCGGCCGTGGACGTGGCCCCGGCGGATGCCGCCGCCGGCCAGCCACATCGTGAAGGCGCGGTTGTGGTGGTCGCGGCCGTCGTTGCCCCCCTGCACCATCGGCGTGCGGCCGAACTCGCCCCCCCAGACCACGATCGTGTCGTCGAGGAGGCCGCGGTCCTTGAGGTCGGCGACGAGCGCGGCGCTCGCCTGATCGGTGTCGCGGGCGTTCTGCTTGATGGCCGCCTTGAGGCCGCCGTGCTGGTCCCAGGCCTCGTGGAAGAGCTGCACGAACCGCACGCCCCGCTCGAGGAGCCGCCGGGCGAGGAGACAGTTGCGGGCGAAGCCCGCCTTCGACGGGTCGGTGATGCCGTATCGGGCGAGCGTTTCCTTCGGCTCGCGCGTGAGGTCGAGCAATTCGGGGGCGCTGGCCTGCAGCCGGTAGGCCATCTCGTAGGCCTGGATGCGGGCGGCGATCTCGGGGTCGCCCACGGCCTCGAGCGCCAGGGCGTTGAGCCGGTTGAGCGTGTCGAGCGAGGCCCGCTGCATCTCCCGGTCGATCCCCTTGGGATCGGAGAGGTAGAGCAGCGGATCGCCCCCGCTCCGCAGCGGGATGCCGCCGTAGGCCGTGGGCAGGAAGCCGGCGCCGTAGTTGCTCGCACCGCCGCTCGTGCCCTTGGCGCTCGTGAGCACGACGTAGCCCGGCAGGTCCGCCGATTCGCTGCCGAGGCCGTAGAGCGTCCAGGATCCGAAGCTCGGCCGGCCGAACTGCTGCGCGCCGGTGTTCATCAGGATCTGGGCGGGGGCGTGGTTCACCGCGTCGGTCCGCATCGAGCGGACGAGGCAGATCTCGTCGGCGATCGCGCCGGTGTGGGGGAGCAGCTCGCTCATCTCGATGCCGCTCGCGCCGTACCGCTGAAAGGCGTACTTCGGCCCGAGCAGCGCCGACTTCGGGTTGATGAACGCCGCGCGGTAGCCCTCGAGCAGCTCGGCCGGCGGAAGCTGGCCGTCGTGCCGCGCGAGCTCGGGCTTCGGATCGAAGAGCTCGAGGTGGCTCGGAGCGCCCGCCTGGAACATGTAGACCACCCGCTTCGCCTTGGCCGTGTGGTGCGGGGCTTTCGGCGCGAGGGGATCGGCCGCGGCGGCGGACGCCCCGCCGCCGCCCGCGAGCGCGCCGGCGGCGATGCCCGCGAGCCCGAGGCTGCAGTCGCCGAAGAACCACCGCCGGGCGAGCAGCCGGGCCCGGGCCTCGTGGAGCAGGTGCGCGTGGTGCATGGCGTGGTCCTCGGTCGTGCCGTCAGTTTTTCGTGAGCGTTTCGTCGAGATTCAGGAGCACCCGCGCGGCGAGCGTCCAGGCCGCGGCGTCCTGCGGCGTGGCGGCCTCCGGCAGATCGGGCAGCTTCCCACCGTCGCCGGTGGCGACCTCGCGGGGGTTCACCCAGCCGTCGGCGATCCGCCGCCGCTGGGCGGCGACGAAGTCGAGCAGTTCGGCGAGTTCCCGCTCGCTCGGTGGGCGGGAGGTGCAGAGGAGGAAGGCGTGCCGGCCGCGGCCGGCGTCATCGGCGCCCCCCTCGCGGAGCGTGCGCAGGGCGAGGGCCCGTGCGGCCTCGACGAACACGGGCTCGTTGAGGCCCGCGAGCGCCGCCAGCGGCGTGTTCGACCGCAGGCGGCGGGCGCACGACACGTCGCCGTTGGGCGCGTCGAAACTCGTCAGCACGGGGTCGGGCATCGACCGCTTGCGGAAGAGATAGACGGAGCGGCGATACCGCTCCGCCCCCTCGGCCGGCGTCCAGAAGCCGGGATAGGTGTAGTTGTAGTCGAGCACGTTCTGCGGCACCGGCGGGATCACGCCCGGGCCGCCGAGCCGGTGGGTGACGAGCCCCGACGCGGTCAGGGCGATGTCGCGGACCACCTCGGCGTCGACGCGGAACCGCGGCCCCCGCGTCAGCAGCCGGTTGACCGGGTCGTGGGCGAGCATCTCGGGAGTCGCGTGCGAAGACCGCCGATACGTTCCGCTCGTGACGATCCGCCGGATGATCCGCTTCTGGCTCCAGCCACCGTCCATGAACTCCACGGCCAGCCAGTCGAGCAGGTCGCCGTATTCGGGCATGGCCGACCGGGTGCCCAGGTCGTCGGAGGTGTCGACGAGTCCCGTGCCGTAGACCGCCTGCCAGAGGCGGTTCACGGCCACGCGGGCGGTGAGCGGCGACCGCGGATCGACGAGCCAGCGGGCGAACCCGAGCCGGTTTCGCGGCGCGTCGGCGGGGAAGGGATGCAGCGCCGCGGGCACGTGCGGGCCGATCTCGCGGAGTGGCTGGTTCCAGGTGCCGCGGTCGAGCACGTGGGTGACGCGGTGGTGGTCGCGGGGCCGCTCGGCGAGGTGGAGCACGGTGGTGGTCGGCTGCGGCATCGTTCCCCAGAGCGCGGCGATCTCGGCGTTGACGGGGGCGAGGTCGGCCACGCTCGCCCGCCAGGCGGCGAAGATCGCCGCCTCGTCGGCGGGGGTGCGCCGCTCCCGCGGCGTGCGGATCGCGAGGATGGCGGCATGGTCGATCGGCGGGGCCGCGGGGGACGGGGCGGTGGTGAGGCTGACGCGGCAGCAGGCGAGCATCCGCATCGTGTCGCCACCCGCCATCCGCACGACGACCTTCAGCTCCGTGCCTGCGGGCAGGTCGAGCGGCTTCTCAAACCGCACGACCGCGACCGACGGCTGGTGGCGGACGACGTGGCCGCGGTCGGTCTCCCAGGACGTGTCGGCGTCGCCGTCGACGAGCTTCGCGACCGGGCCGTGCGCGATCTTCTTCTCGGGCTGCTTGCCGTCGGCCGAGGCGGGCCTGGTCTCGATCCGCTCGGGTTTCGAGAAGTCGGCCGAGGCTTCGACGAGCCGGATCGGCTGCCACGCCTCCGCGCCGGGCGGCTTCGCCGACACGGTGAGCTCCTCGAGGCCCCAGGCGCCCTCGCGGCCGGGGCCGTTCATGAAGAGGTCGCCGTGGGTGAGCGCCTCGAGCTGCAGGCCGGTCGCCCCGCGGAGGTCGGGCTGCCCGCGCAGGATCATCTCCTTGTCCCAGTGGCCGAGCATGAGGATCGACCCGTCGGCGAGCTGCGTGGGGTGGGTGAGCAGGCCGCCCGAGCTCATGTCGGTCATCGTGACGGGCGTCCAGGGCACGAGCGCGGCGGCCACCCCGCGCTCCCACGCCGCCAGTTCCTCCCGCCAGCCGGGCCGCAGCGTGCGGATGCGTTCGTCGGCCGCGGCGAGCTGGCGGCGGAGGTCGGCGATCGCCGCCCGTTGGGCGGGCGAGTGGACGTGGGAGCGGGCCTCGTAGGTGTTGTTCAGGAACGCGAAGAGGCCGTAATACTCGTCGTGCGTCAGCGGGTCGAACTTGTGCGTGTGGCACTGGGCACACTGCGTCGTCAGGCCCAGCACCGCCTTGCCGAGGCAGTCCATGCGGTCGAACATCTCGACCATCCGGAACTCCTCGGGGATGATCGCCCCCTCCTCGTTGATCATGCTGTTGCGGAGGAAGCCCGTGGCCACGACCTGATCCTGCGTGGCGTCGGGAAGCAGGTCGCCGGCGATCTGCTCGAGCACGAACCGGTCGTAGGGCATGTCGCGGTTGAGGGCGTCGATCACCCAGTCGCGCCAGATCCACATCTCGCGGCGGAAGTCCTTCTCGTAGCCGTTGGTGTCGGAATAGCGGGCGAGGTCGAGCCAGAGCCGCGCCCACTTCTCGCCGAACCGCTCGCTGGCGAGGAGGCGGTCGACCGTCTTCTCGTAGCCGTCGGCGGCGAAGGCGGCGATCTCGTCGGGGGTGGGGGGCAGGCCGACGAGGTCGAGATGGAGCCGGCGGCAGAGCGTGGCGGCGTCGGCCTCCGGCGCGGCCGCGAGGCCGTGCCGCGCGAGGTGGGCCTTTACGATGGCATCGATCGGGTCGGCCGCCGGATCGGCCGCCGGGTCGGCCGCCGCGGTGGTGGCCTGGCCGCCGGCAGCCGGCGCCGGCCGCTCTGGCGGCACGAACGCCCAGTGCCGGGCGTAGGTGGCGCCGGACGCGATCCAGGCCTCGAGCGTCTTGATCTGCGCGGGCGTGAGCGGCTTCTTCTCGTGGGGCGGGGGCATGATCGTGTCGGGGTCGGCCGACCGGATGCGGTTCACGAGTTCGCTCTCGTCGGGCCTGCCGGGCACGATGGCCGCCTGGCCCGACTCCCCTCCCTCGATCGCCCGCTCGCGGACGTCGAGCCGGAGGTCCCCCTTGCGGCTCTGCTCGTCGACGCCGTGGCAGTGGCCGCAGTGCTCGGCGAGAATCGGCTGGACGTCCCGCTGGTAATCGGGGGCCGGAGAGAGGTCGGCGGCCCGCGGCTGGCTCGCGGCCACGACGAGCGCCAGGCAGGCGGCGATGGCGGTGGAGAAAGGCCGGGATCGGATCATGGCGGCCGACGCGGGACGAGGGGCCGGGGGTGAACTCGTGCCGGCGGGCCCGCCGGCAGACCCCTCTATCGTAACCATCGGCCATGCCGGCATCGCGTCTCCGACGCGGCCGCCGGGGGCGGTGGCGGGGGGCGCGAGCCGCCCGTACACTCCCCTGCCGCAAGCGGGTGCATTTCCGGATGAAAACAGTCTTCGTGACCGGTGCGACCGGGTTCATCGGCCGCCATCTGGTCGAGACACTTCTGGCCCGCGGCTGTGAGGTGCGGTGTCTCGTGCGCACGCCCGAGCGGGCCGCGGCGCTCCGCGATGGTGGCGCCCGGATCGTGGCTGGCACGCTGGCCGACGCGGATCGCTGGCAGCCGCACCTCGCGGGCTGCGACGCCGTCTTCCATCTCGGCGGGCTCATCGCCGCCCGCCGACGGCGGGAGCTCTTCGACACCAATGGGGCGGCCGTCGGCGTGCTGGCCGACGCGTGTGCCGCGCAGGCCTCGCCGCCGGCGCTCGTGCAGGTGTCGTCGTTGGCCGCGGTGGGGCCGGCGTCGCGGCCGGACGGCGTGCTGCTCGAGGCCGATCCGCCGGCGCCGGTGTCGGAGTATGGCCGCAGCAAGCTCGCCGGCGAGGGGGAGCTCGTGCGGCGCGCGGATCGTGTGCCGGTGACGGTGATTCGCCCCGGCATCGTGTTCGGGCCGCGCGACAGGAACATGGTGCCGCTCTACCAGATGATCCAGTGGCTGCGGCTGCACTTGTTGATGGGGCTGTGCGACCCCCGGCTCTCGCTCGTGCACGTGGCGGATCTCGTGGACCTGCTCCTCGCGGCGGCGGATCGCGGCGAGCGGGTCGAGGCTGCGGGGGGGCGGTGCGGGGCGGGCATCTACAACGCGTGTGACGATCGCGAGCACCCCACCTACGCCGCGCTGGGGCGGCGCGTGGCCGCGTCGCTCGGCCGGAGCGTGCTCGTGGTGCCGCTGCCGCTCACGCTGGCGTGGCCGACGAGCCTCGCGGTGGAGAAGTTCTGGAATCTCTGCGGGCAGGCGAGCCTCGTGTCGCCCGACAAGCTGCGCGAGGCCACGGCGCGGAGCTGGGCGGCGTCGGCGGGCAAGGCCCGCGATCACCTGGGCTTCGCGCCGCGGGTGACGCTCGACGCGGGGCTCCGGGAGACGGCGGACTGGCTGCGCGAGCAGCGGCTGCTGTGAGGCGAGAGTGCGTCGTCCGGGCGCTACGGCTGCGAGCGTGCCAACGGGATCGCGGGCGGCACGAAGCCCGTGCGAACGATCCGAAGGGTATGCAGGGAGCCCGGCCGACCGCGCTCACGAAAGTGATGCGGCCGCAGCACACGCTTTCGCGAACGCTGCGGCCGTTGCTTGGTCAACCGTAATACCCGCCCGGGGAGATCAACGCGTCCGCTCAATCCCGGCAAAATGCCGCGATCCACGAGCACCCGGCACGCACCCCGGCTCACTCCTGACTCGGCGACCCCTGCCCCGTCCGCTGACGTGGCCGAGCTCGCCCGCGTGCTGGCCAGCCTGCCGCCGGAGCAACGCGACGCGCTCCTCGCTCTGGCACGAGGCCTACGAGGCCGGGAGTAGCCTTCCCCCGCCGTCCCTCGCTCCGCGTCAGCGTCAGCACAACGGCCCGACGCCCACGATCCGCCGGGGTGTACTGACGTCGCCGGGCCACAGCGGTATCCCCGTCGCGGCGGTGGGGGCATTCCAGTCGCCCCCCCGGCGCGGCACAAAAACCCGCCATTGGTGGCGGCCCACCCGAGGCTGTGGCATCATGACGATCTCCCCAGCCGTACCGGGTATTCCCATGATGAAAGCGATTCTGGACGCCGGGCGCTACATGAGCTACATCATCCGGGCAGGCGGGTGTGTGATGGTCGGTTTCTCGGCGCTCATGATGCTCGCATCGTTGCTCGCCCCAGCCAGCAAGGATAACCCGCCGGGATTGTTCAACCCGATCATTGGCGCGTGGCTCTTTGCAATGGCCGTGCTTTCATGGCCGGAATTGCCGTATGCGCGGCGAGACGACCCCCCCACGCAGCGGCAGTTGGATGACGCCGCGTCGCTCGGCATCCCGATACCAGCAGGCGTGACGAAGGGGCAGTTGTCCGAGATGATTTCGCAGGTGACTGGTCAATAGGCCCGGCGATGCCGGCAGCGGCGCCGGCAACAAAGTCACTCTACGACTGTGAACTTCACGGCCGATGGCACGGCCGTCGCAAGCTTCGCGTGAAGAAGTCGCACCGTGGCGGGCACGAGACCTGCCTGATGCCGATCTTCCCCGAGGTCGAGCCGTTCCTTCGGCGGGCCTTTGACGCCGCTCCCGATCGCAGCGTCCACGTCCTGCCCGCAAGGTTCCACAACGAAGGCTACGCGTACGCCGGCGTGCTGCGGGCGGTCGAGCGTGCCGGCGTGCCGACATGGCCGAAACTCTTCGTGAACCTCAAAGCCAGCCGCGAGACCGCGCTCATGCGAACCGAGCCGGCTCACGTCGTCCACGCGTGGATCGGCAACTCCAAGGAGGTTGCCGAGGATCACTACCTCATGGTGACCGACGAGGACTACGAGCGAGCCTCCGCCGGCCGGCCGATTGACCCGGCACAAAACCCGGCACAATCTGACGCGGTCTCATCGCGTCAGGGGTCTCCACGGCCAACAAAAAAAGCCGTAATCCCCGCGAAACACGAGGATCACGGCCTTGCGAGTACCCCCACGGGGAGTCGAACCCCGGTTTTCGGACTGAGAACCCGACGTCCTGGGCCACTAGACGATGGGGGCGAACGAACCTGACTCCGTCGTTCTAGCAGTGTCGGAAAGCCTGTCAAGCAAACTTGAAGCCGACCCGCCGAGCCGGAATCCCCGGCTTTCGCCGCGATCGGGGCCGTCGCCCCGCGGCCATCGAGCAGGCTCACACGCCCCGCCCCGCCCCCGCTCACTGACCGTGGAAAAAGTCCTCCGGACGTTTTTCCACGACTGAAAACCTCAGGTTTTCACGGGAGCTGC
>Ga0209189_1003557_pt1 | contig 10421 bp, 15 predicted proteins | sample C_130820_EF_Meta_FD_187308 | JGI IMG/M metagenome (GOLD analysis project Ga0209189, IMG submission 187308) | Freshwater microbial communities from Lake Croche, Canada to study carbon cycling - C_130820_EF_MetaG (SPAdes) (version 3) | ecosystem: Environmental > Aquatic > Freshwater > Lake...
TTTATTTGTTAAATCTTTATTTTTTATTGCGATATCTTCATCATTTTGCATTTTGTATATTATTTACGCCTATTAAATTTTTTTGTTTTTTGTTTTTTGTTTTTTCTGTTTTTTGTTTTTCTTTTTATACTATGTTTTCCTCCTTCTGTTTTTTTTTCTTGTTCCTTTTGATTAACAACAGGTATTAAGTTGTTATTTTTAGTAGTTAGAAATGTTCTTAATTTGGTTATTTTTTCGTCCAACTCTTTATGTTTTTTATTAAAATTCATATTAATTTCATCATAATAATTCTTATGTACATTATCAAACCTACTCAATAAATTATTTATTTTCTCTATATCTTCTTTATCTAATTCTGCCTTTTTGTCTAAATTATTAAATAAATCAGTTGCTTCTTTTACAAGAGTATCAAGGTCAACTTTGATTTTTTCACAAACAGATTCAATTGAAATTATCTTGTAGCTATATTTATCTTGTGGTTCAGCTTCATAAAGTCTTGGCATTTATATATATTAAGGTTTTATTTTTTCTGGTTTTTGGTTTTCTATAATTATTTATCGCCGTTGTTTTCTTTTGGTAGTTTTTCTTTTTCTTCTTTTGTTGGATTTATTGTATCTACGTGATTTTTTACCACCTTCATGTTTTATTAAATTTAGAGCTTCTTTTAATGCTTTATTGTGATCCTTTTCTCCTGTTGCTAAGGATTGCTTGTATGTTTCAGCTATTTGTTTTACTGATGTGTTTTTTTCTTCAGCTGTTGGTATTTCTGCTACTGGTTCTGCTGTTGCATTTTCGGATAATTGAGAAGTTTTTTTTGTTGATACTGATTCTCCATCTTGTTGTGTTTCATCTGTTTGTGCTAGTGATTCTCCATCTTGTTGTGTTTCTTTTTCTACTGATTCTGTTCCAGTATCTGCTGCTGTAATGGGAGATAATGGAACAGAATCTGAATTAATACTTGAATCCTTACTAGTTTCATTAGCATTAGAACTTTTAATAACTCCATTAATAGCATCAGAACTGACATTAGATACCGCACCATTACATTCTACTATTTCAGCACTATATTTATCGCCTTGTTTATCTACTTTTACATATACAGGCATTTTACCTATTATACAATATAACAATATTTAAATATTTTTTGTATTACTAATAAATCGATAATGTTCTTGCACTCGCATCCGTCCCTTCTACATATTTCGGCATACAAAAATAAGGAACGGCCTTCCTCAATCTCCTCATAAAATTTCCCAAACAAATAATGATAATATTCTTGTTCTGCCGTTTCTGGCAAATTATGCATTTGTAATTCCTACATAAAAGTCCCTATATCCAAATTTTCTTCTAAAACTATTCGATCCATCGTTTTTTTTTCAGTGATTTCTCCTTTATAAATGCCATAATAGATAATAATTATATGATTTAGGGAAGTTGCTAAAATATATAAAAATATATTCATATATTATATAATTGATGAGTAGTAGTATAGAAGAAATAATGGATACACACAATGATGAGAGTGTTAATAAAAGAAAAAGAGATGATCAAGAAGATGTACAACATGTTGAACCAGAAGTTGTACAACAAGTTGAACAAGAACCACAACAAAAAAAACAAAAACCAAATAAATCAATTGTCTTATTTATTCAAGCACACGGTTCAGAATCAGATGAATTAACTGAAGCTGATTTAAGAGAAATAAACAATAATATTCGTTTATTATCCTTTTCAGGTGAAGTAGATATTTGTGGACGAATGGCTTTAAATCCAACAACAAAACTATCGGTAGATTCAAAATTGATTCAAATTCTTCACGAAAATTATTTTAACGATAGAACAAATAAAAAAGGTGACGATGAAGAAATAGCTTTTATGGAAAGTAATGCACAACAATTAAAAGAAATGTATGAAAATGATTATAAAATAAAGTATCACCGAGAAGCTGGAAAATTTACTCACGAAGGATTCACAACTTTTCCAGTACAAAGAGAACGAACATTTTATTTCCGAGGAAATCCAGGAGAAAACCCGGCATATGTTGGAGTAAGAAATTATGGTCTTAGTGTACTTAGGTCGGATGATTCTGCAGATTGCGAATTTACTTTAGAAAATATTGTACTACCAAATCCCCCCAATCTTGACAATTATAAATATCAATGGACATATGACCAAATAAAAGAACTAAGTGGTCGAATGAAAAGATGTAAAGCTAATTTACATAAAAATAAAAATTCAAGACTTCATTGGGTAACAAAATTTTTGTCAAATCTTCAAGTTAATAGTATAGATGAAGCAGTCCGTCCAACAGAAATTCTAACTGATTTATTTGACAAAGACAACCCACATATAAAATTATCTGATCTTTATTATTTTTTTAACACAATGGGATTTACAAAAATATTTATTTATGACCCTACTTGTAGGTCAGTAGATACATCACAAGATGTTAAAACACCAATTGAACGTTTTAAGCGTGCATATCAAAGATGTATTGACCACTTTGGAGGTCAAGTAGGATGTAATGAATATTTAAAAGCCATAAAAATAAAAGACTACAATTATGAAGATCTAAAAAAAGAAACTAAAGCACAATGTATACGAATAGTAAATAGAGTAAATGACATAGTAGGATGTGCTGTATCTTCAGTAGGAGAAACAGTAGGATGTGCTATATCAGGCGGAAAAACCAAAAAACATAAAAAGAAAGTAAGAACAACTAGGGCTTGTCGCCAGCGTCGCCGACTAAGATCAACGCGCAAACGCCTAATAAATCGATAATGTTCTTGCACTTGCATCCGTCGCTTCTACATATTTCGGCATCCAAAAATAAGGAACGGCCTTACCCATTCCCCCATAAAATTTCTCAAACAGATAACGATAATATTCTTGTTCTGCCGTTTCTGGCAAATTATGCATTTGTAATTCCCACATAAAAGTCCCCATATCCAAATCTTCTTCTAAAATTATTTGCTCCATTTTTTTTTCAGCAAATTCTCCTAAAATTTCAAAAAGTGACCGTTCTTTTCCAGTAACTCCATCACTAAATGCCTCCTTTCTTCTATATAAAATTTCATTTGGTAAAATCGGTTTCGCATCCCAACTCTTGAAATATTCCCAAGAAAATGCATTTCTCACTAAATATTTCTCCATTTGATTTGATTCACGATGAAACCGCATTTCCATAGGTAAAGATAAATAATACTGCACCCACGCTCTATCCAAATAAGGAGTCCGTGGTTCTAACCCGTGGGATGAAATCGATTTATCTGATCTCAAAACATCAAACAAATAAATATCCCCCAACAATCTCTTACACTCCCGATCAAATTCCAAAGTATCCGTTGCTGAACCCATATATAAATATCCACCCATCAATTCATCTGCACCATCTCCATTAAAAATGACTTTGGCATCACTATTCGCCGTAATATATTTTCCCAATAAATAATTTCCAATACTCGCGCGAACCGTCGTCGTATCATAGCTTTCAATCGCCTGAATCACTTCCGGAATCGCATCAATAAAATCTTGTTCTGATAAAATAATTTCGGTATGTCGTGTCCCCAAATATTCCGCCACTATTCTCGCATACTTCAAATCTTCCGAATTCGCCAATCCAATACTGTAGGTCTCTATTGTTGGAAGACGCCTTTTTTGATGATAGTCATTGACTAATGCAGCCACCAAACTACTATCCAGGCCACCAGATAATAAACAAGCAACCGGTCTTTCTGTTGTAGAACATCTTTTTTCCACGGCACTTATCAAATATTTCTGTATATTCAAATAAACGTCTATCATAGAAGTTTTATCCAAAAACATACTTGTAAATCCGGGAACAGTGTATTTTTTATTTTCCACAGTTAATTTCCACTGCGAATGAACCTTTGTTCCCAAAGTATACAAAGAGAATGTGCCAGGAGTAAATTGTTCTATAATATAACTTCTATCATATTCATCTTCAAAAAGAGTATTCAAATCTTTGTTTATCAACTGACAAAAATAATTGAGGACTTTCATTTCTGACGCAAAACCTAATAATTTATTATTCTTCATTCGTGAATGTATTCCGTATGATTTTTTTTTGTTTACTGGTTGTAGAGTGTAAAGAGGACGAACGCCAAATGGATCTCTAGCAACATATAATTTAGAATCACCGTTATATAAATTATTATCTAATAACATAAACGAGAAAACACCATCTAGCATTTGTAATGTATATTCAATACCATATTTCAAATATAGATGAATTATTACTTCACAGTCTGAGTCAGTTTTAGGTGCAATATTCATCATTTTATATAATTCTTTGTAATTATAAATTTCCCCATTACAAATTAATATAATATCTTTATGAATAATTGGTTGGTTCGATTCTTGATTTAGACCATTTATAGCCAAACGATGGAATCCAAACATTATTTTTATTCCCACTTCAGATAAAGAGGAGAATTCCGGTCCTCTTCCTACACCCTTTTTAAATTGTGATTCTATAAAATTCTTTGTAAACGTATTATCATTATTTAGTAAAGAAAAAATTCCGCACATTATTTTGGTTTTTCTGAAAAAATAAACAAATGATTAATTAATTACTATTTTATTCTGAATTATCTTTATGTTGTTTTCATAATTGTTTCATTCGCTCTTTCCCTGTAAGAATATTTCTCCCATATAATATATAAAAAAATATATATAATGTTTTCATTGAATCCTTCATTAATAAAAACACAACCCAATAATTTCAAAACTTATTTTTCCAATGATACGCATAAATTTGTGACAATACCAAAAACAGAGTATAAATCTGTTTCTACTCCAACCCCGGTAAGTATTTCTCTAAAACCAAACAATAACAATGAATATTTGGTTTTAATAGATGATGTTCACGTTATTGAAGAAATCGATACGGATTCAGAACCTTATTCTGATAATGATAATAATGGAAAAGGAGATGATTTTTCAGATTATATTCCACAAATATATTTTGGTTCTCTTACTATATTGGGATTATATATATTTTATAAACTATTGAATAAACGATAGATACGTTGGAGAAATAAATGAAAGTAAAAAATATGAGAACACCATATACATTTCATATTTTTTGATTGTTTATTTTTTTGATTTTTTTGATTTTTTTGATTTTCTTACAGATTTTGGAGTTTCCCCTGATTTATTTCTATATCCACCATATTTTTTCGCAGTTTTGTTTTTCAATAAACCTTTCACGATTTTTCTGCTTTTTTTCAAAAGCTTTTTCGATTTTCTAAAAAGTTTGCTTTTTGTTAGAGGCATATTCAAACTTTTTATAAGAGTATCAAACATTTTTATATAATATATAAATATATTTTATAAAAAATCTATTTTGGAAAATATCTCTTATATAATTCTAACGCAACCAATCCTCCAAAAATTTGTGCTAAACAATACGGAATAATTTGATTTGTTGATATTTGACCTGCTGCCGCCATTGATATTGTCACTGCTGGATTAATAAATCCACCTGATATTCCTTTTGTCAATAGCATTACTAATGCTAAAGATGCACCTATAGCTAAAGGATTACCAGTAGCTAAAAATACATATATAAATAACAAACTTCCCAGAAATTCAACTAAATATTCATACATTGATTATATAATATATAATATATATTCTATTTCTTTTTTGATTTTTTTTCAAAAAAATCAGTGATAAATAGGAGGAGTAGGATAAACTGCTTCATTCTGACATTGACCAGAAAGTGCAACATCACATATGCGCGTTCCTTTTGACTTCCAAAGAGGAAAATTCAATTGAGCAACAGGTGCACGATGACTAGTTCTTATCAAAGGTGCGACTGGCCAACTCGGTGTTGGCGCATTATTTGGATTTGCACGAACTTTTGGTGTTGTTACATATCCACTATTTCTCACTCGTCTCAATGCATCACTGCGCACGTTAATATCATCTTTTGTTTCAAATGCCATAGGTTTTCCTGTTGAATTATGAGAACCTTGACCAATCGCATTGATTCTTCGATTTGCCGCAATTTGAGAGGCATCACGATTTCCAAACCATTTTTTATTAGTATTTATAGAATGTTGTGTGCTGGAATACATTCTCTTAAAATCATATCGTCCCATTGCAAAACTACTATCTCCATCACTCGTAATATCTTTTTGCGGCATACCATTCTTAGAATAAGTAATTCCATTATTAATCGTCTGATATAGAGGCGTATTTGTTATTTTCAATTGAAACATTTATACAGTATATGGGTATAAATATTTAGAAAAAACGTCTAAAATCGGCGAACCGCCAACAATGGAACATATGATGCATTACTTTGATCACCGCCAAATTTCAAATCATTATATGTACTATTGATAGCCCTTTGTTTTCTATAGGTTGTATAATCCGATGAATCACTGACGAATTTAGGATTACACGATGAACCACTAACACCTGTACCGTCGCAAGTATTTTCTTTAGTCCCGGCAAGAAAATTCAAACTTTTTCCTAAATAGGAAGACTTTACTGGATTAGGACCACCACAAACGTAATTAGGACGTGATAAAAAATCATCTAAATTATTTACTGCACGAAAAGGGGTAGATACACGGTTAAAACCATTTACCTTTCCTACAGCATATTGTGTATTCCAAGCATTACGTAAAATACGGCGAATACGTGTTCCTTCGCTATCTTTATAATTTAATACGGTTTGTTGAGGGGAATATCCATTATAAGGACCACCTCCAAGTTTTGTCCCGTTTGTTGGGCCTCCATAATTAAATGTTGACATTATTATTCGTATATATTATTATAGAATATTTTTCTTTATAGAAATCATTTCGGGTTTTTATAGATATTAAAATATTATTCGTATATATAATGGAAAATAATGATGAATGTATAGATAATACTCTAAATATAGAAAAACATTCAAACAATGAAAACATTGATAATCTAACTTTGGAATTATTGATAAATAAAAATCGTTATCAGAAATATTTATCAATGAAAGATCCAGAAAAATATAGAGAATATCAGGAATATCATTCAAAAATAAAATTATATATGGAAGAAATGATGCAAATTACAGAAGATCTTATGAAAAATCCGAAAACTAATTTTTCCCTAGATATTACAGAAACTTTTGAAAAATATTCAAAATCTTGTATAAAATATTTAGAAATGAAAGAAATGGAAAAAATAAATGATAAGAAGATTTTTTTCAATTCTGATGATATTGATGATAATGAAGAAGAAGAAACTCTTTTTGGAAATATAGATTCAGAAAGAGAACCAGAATCTTCTAAATCTTTATGGGGAGATTCCATTGTAAAGAAAAATAATATAAATGCCTTTACTATGGATATGTTTATAAATCATCATAAATATAATTCATAGAATTTTGTTTTTTCTAAATATATATCAAATATGAATTATTCAACTTTGAGAAACAAAAAAAAAATGAAGAGAGGAAAAAAACTAAAAGTAAGATTTACTAAAAAGAATCATAAAAAATCAGAGAACCTGGGTTCAAAAATATTCGAAAATTGTAGTCCTCTTGTAAAAAATAAAACTCCTGTAAAAAATAGTTGTCTGATTCCCGAAATTCTTGTAAAAATAAAAGATGAATATAATAAATCAAAACCAAAATCTCAAAAAATAAAAGATACAGATTATAATACAATTTGGCATCAATTGAAAAAACGTCTCGTTTTTTGTAAAAAAGAAAAATGTTGGTTGAATCAAATCAAAAATACTGAACTGAAAAATCAGATTGATCAATATATTTTTGCTCCTACACAACCACCCGAATGGAAGGAGAACCCAACTACTTGGTTATCTAATTTTGATATTTTGGCAGTTTTGAAACAATATGAAGAAGCCTATCCAGAATTTGAATTTATTGGGCCTACACCTATTGATTTTGATACTCGTTTACCAGAACAAGGAGGTAATAGTTGTGTGACTCAAGATTTATGTAATTTTTCTTTGAAACAACAAATTGAACGTGGTAAAAAGAAAATCGGAATTTGTTTTAATTTAAGTCCTCATACTTCTGGCGGTTCTCATTGGGTTTCTCTTTTTATTGATTTAGATGATAAACATATTTACTATATGGATAGTAATGGAATTGAACCTCCAAAAGAAATTACCGTTTTTATAGATCGCGTTTTAAAACAGGGTGCCAAATTGACTACACCCATTACTTTCAAAATAACAATCAATAAGATTGAACATCAATCTGGGAACACAGAATGTGGTATGTATTCTCTTTTTTTTATTACTACAATGTTAATTGGCGAAGTAGAAATTGATAATACTCGAAAAATAAAAAATATGCGATTGAATGATAAAATCAAATTATTTAGTAGTGTAAAAATACCGGATTCTTATGTTCGACAATTGAGAAATAAATTTTTCAATCAATCATAAAAATAAAAAATATTATTATATGTGAATATTATAGAGATATGGTTAATCGAATGAGAAAAACGAGAAAACATCAAAAATTGAGAAATAAAACAATGAAAAATAAAAAAACAAAAACTTCAAAACAGATTCTTTTTATGATTGTTTTAATGTCAGAAATGCTACCACATATAAAGAAAAATAGATTATTGAAGAAGTATAAAAAAAATAAAACCAAAGGAGGAGATGGAGATGGAGATGGAGATGGAGATGTAGATGGAGATGTAGATGGAGATGTAGATGGAGAAATTGCTTCTACAGCAAATACATATGAAAAATTACAAGACCAAATAAAGGATTATGACACAAAAAATATTAAAGACCCAAAATTGAAAGAAAAAATCGAAGAATTACAAAAATGTGTTGATAGTTTTGCCGGATTCAAAAAATTTTTAGGTAATTTATACGATTTTGGTAAAATATTAGAGAACCCAGATAAGTTATATGAATCTTTATTAGAATATTTTGATAGAGAAGAATCCAGCGAAATTGTAGTTCGCGTTTATAAATCCCTCTTTAATAATCCAAATAGATATGATTATAATACTACGAAAGTCTTTTTGAAAAAAGATACAAATATCTTTACAGATGCTTTAGAAGCAGAAGGTTTGATTAAATCGATCAAAAATTCCTTAGATGGAGTAGTAGATAGAAAAGGAGATGTTGTAGCTGAAAAGGTAATAAAAATAACCAGAAATCCTAAAAAAAGAAAACAAATTGATGCTTTAGAAAAAGAAACAAAAAAATATGTCAGAGAAAAAAATACATAAACAAACAAAAAGAAACAAATACAAATACAAATACAAAAAACATACATAAAAATAAAAATACTTTTATGTATAATGAAATTTATTCATCCAGAAAATCAGAAAATTCTTTGGAATAAAATATCAAATACTGCTTATTTTAATGATTCTATTTTTTCTTTAGAAGAAAAGCATATATGGTTTAAAAATATTATACAACAATTCTACGAAAAATATAAAAATACATATTTAGGAACAAAAGAAATAAAGGAATTGAATCGAACTGTTATTTTGTATATGATAAATGAACTAAATAGTATAAACAAATATCAACAAATTATTCAACCTACTATTCAACCAACATTTACAAATGACTCTTCCGCATTTATGACAAATAACTCTTCCGCATTTATGACAAATAGCTCTTCCGCATTTATGACAAATAGCTCTTCCGCAATTATGACAAATAGCTCTTCCGCAATTATGACAAATAGCTCTTCCGCAATTATGACAAATAGCTTGAAGCGTGATGTTGAAAATAAGAATGCTATTAATTTTCAAGAAAGACAAAGAGAATATGAAAATATGTTGAAAACGGAAACACCTGCAGATATAAATTTCAGTGAAAAAATTGAAGATGATGTTATTACAAATATGGAAGAATTAGTAAAACAACATATGTTACAGCGTGAAATGGATATTGAACCTTTAAAGAATAATTTAGAGAATGGAGGAGAGCTCAAAAAAATGACGGATATAAATGATGTTTTTTCTATTTTACAAAAACCAAAAGAATCTTTGGAAAAACATATTCAGTGGTCGAATGATTTAGAAGAAAATCATTTTATTGATTTTCAATCAGAAAAATCAATATCACCAATGTCATCACCTCCTTTATCAGAAAATTTAAAAGTAAATGAGATGGAGAGAGAAATAACCAATATGCGTGAAGAAATTAATATTTTATATGAAAAAATAGATATGCTTACTAATGAAGTAAAAACATTAAGAGAAATAAATAGAGAATCAGAACCGGTTTTTTTCGAAATGTCTGATATTTAATAATTCTATAGTGATTCTATATCATTCTTCTTGGTATTTATTTTTGAATAATAATAAATATCTTCAGTATATGAATTCAAATCTTCAACAGAATAATCTTTTATATTTTTCAAAATTCTGTATCTATTTTTATCAAATATTTTA
>Ga0209189_1003558_pt1 | contig 10419 bp, 8 predicted proteins | sample C_130820_EF_Meta_FD_187308 | JGI IMG/M metagenome (GOLD analysis project Ga0209189, IMG submission 187308) | Freshwater microbial communities from Lake Croche, Canada to study carbon cycling - C_130820_EF_MetaG (SPAdes) (version 3) | ecosystem: Environmental > Aquatic > Freshwater > Lake | place...
GGCTGAGCGGCAGGTACTGCTGAATTTGGTAGTTGGCCCGCACGTAGCGTGCGTCGCCGATGACGCTGAGGTCCGAGTTGAGGCGCTGGTAGCGGCCCTTGGTGGGCGACAGCGCGCTGTCGCGGTCGTCCCGCCCCCAGCCTACGGTAAGCGGGAACGCCGTGCTGGTGTAACCAAAATTGTTCGCGTATTCCAGGTAGCTGGCTGGGATATTGGTGCCTGGTTTGATGCTGGTGGCCTCCAGCCCCGCGCCAAAGTACACCGTATCGGTTTCGCTAAACGGAACCCCAAAACGCATACTGGTGCCGGTGGTGGCCAGCCGGTAATCACCGCCGATGTCGTTATAGGGTCGGGTCGAGCGGTAAAACAAGTCGGTGGTGCGCGAAATGCCGTCGCGGGTGAAGTAGGGGTTCAAAGCACTCAACACCAATTGGCGGTTGTAGCGGCTGGTGTTGATGTTCAAGCCCAGGTAGTTGCCCGAGCCAAACACGTTTTCTTGCGTGATACCGAAGCTGAGCGAGAGTTTTTCGGCACTGGAAAACCCCGCGCCAATGCTCAGATTGCTGGTCGGCTTTTCGGTCACCGTCAGGTTCAAATCCACCTGATCCACTGTGCCAGGAACGTCTTGCGTGTCCACTGACACATCTTTGAAGTAACCCAGGCGATCGACCCGGTCGCGCGAGGCGCGAATGCGATCGCCGTCGTACCAGGAACTCTCGAACTGCCGCAACTCGCGCCGTATCACCTCATCGCGGGTGCGGCTGTTGCCGCCAATGTTGATGTGCCGCACATAGGCGCGGCGCGACGGATCGGCCTGCAAGCTGATAAATACCTGGTTGTTGACGCGGTCGATATCGGGCTTGGCCTCCACACGCGCAAAAGCAAAGCCAAAGCTGCCAAAGTAGTCGGTAAAGGCCTTGGTAGTAGCCGTCACCTGGTCTGCGTTGTAGGCCTCGCCCACCTTGATCGCAACAAAGGACTTGAACTCCTCGTCTTTGCCCAGGTAATTGCCTTCCAGCTTGACACCGCTGACCACATAGCGCTCGCCCTCGCTCAGGTTGATGGTGATGGAGATGCTTTGCTTGTCGGGCGAAATAGCGACCTGCGTGGAATCCACGTTGAACTCCACATAGCCGCGCGACAAATAGTAGGAGCGCAGGGTTTCGATGTCGGCGTTGAACTTGGTGCGCGAATAGCGGTCGTTCTTGGTGTACCAGCTAAACCAGCCGCCAGTGCCCAACTCAAACAGGCCGCGCAGCGTGGATTCGCTGAACGCCTTGTTGCCAACGATGCGAATGTCTTTGATTTTGGCGACTTCGCCCTCGGTCACGTTGAAACTCAGATTCACGCGGTTGCGCTCCACGGGCGTGGCCGTGGTCACAATTTCTACGCCATACAGGCTGCGGCTGATGTACTGGCGTTTGAGTTCCTGCTCGGCGCGGTCTGCCAGCGCCTTATCGAACGGGCGACCGTCGGTGAGCCCAATGTCGCGCAACGCCTTTTTAAGCACGTCCTTCTCGAACTCCTTGGTGCCTATGAATTCCACGTCGCCTACCGTGGGACGCTCCTCCACAATTACCACCAGCACGTCGCCACTGACTTCCATGCGCACGTCTTTGAACAGCCCGAGCGCAAACAGCGCGCGAATCGCGGCCGCACCCTTGTCATCGGTATAGGTTTCGCCGATTCGAAACGGCAGTGAGCCAAAAATAGTGCCCGGCTCCACCCGCTGCAAGCCCTCCAAGCGAATGTCTTGCACCGTGAAGGGCGCGCCCGCCCATGCCGCCTGCGAAGCCAAAGCCCAGCCTACCAAGGTGCACAGGGTGCGGATGCGAGAACGACGAGCTTGTGAAGTCATGGGCATTGAATGGGTTGAAGTGTTGGCCAGCCGCACCAGCTTTTAGCCAAAGAGTCGGGTGACATCGTTGAACACGGCAATGGACATCATCACCAGCAGCAGTGCGATGCCGGAACGTTGCAGGCGTTCCATCCATGCCTCGGACACTGTTCGACCGGTCACACCCTCCCAAAGATAATACATCAGGTGCCCCCCATCAAGGACGGGCAAAGGCAACAGGTTGAGCACCCCTAAGCTGACACTGACCAAGGCCAAAAAACTTAAAAAAGCGGCCAGACCTATGCTGGCGGACTTGCCCGCGTAGTCCGCAATCGTTAAAGGCCCACTGAGGTTTTTCAGCGGTGCCTGGCCCAGCAACATCTTGCCCATCATGCGCAGCGTCAGGGCGCACACTTCCCAGGTGTGCTGCATGCCATGCCACAGTCCGTCCAAGGGGCCATAACGAACCAGGGTCATGGCGGGCGGCGCCCCCACGTAGGCGCCGATACGTCCCACCCAGGCGGGGCCTTCGGCGCGCACCTCGGGCACCACACGGACACTCAATGTCTGGGCACCGCGCTGCAAGCGCCAGTCTTGCGCCCAGGGCTGATCGCCTTGTACCGAGGCACGAATGGCGTCGCGCAGTTGCCGGCCATCGGCCACCAAGGTATCGCCCAGCGCCAGCACGCGGTCGCCTTTGAGCAGGCCGGCACGCTCACCCGCGCCGCCGGGCGTCAAGTCACCCAATACAGGCGCGGTCCAGGGCGCGGTGATACCTATTTTGCGCAGCAAGGCGGCGTCGGCGCTCTGTACCTCGTCGCTGCCCTGCAATTGGGCCAAGGGCAGCGTGAGCGTTCGGCGTGCACCGCCGTCCTCGCTTGCGTCCAGTGCCAGGCGGATATCTTGCCCGTTCAAGGCTGCTTGAATCAGGCGCCAGCGCAGTTCCTCAAAGGAGCGCAGCGCTTGCAAGGGCTCGTCGGCCAGCGCAGTAGCCTGCACGCTTTCCCCCCCTTGTACGCCAGCCAGTTGGGCCAAGGAGCCAGGCATGGGCGTGGCCAAAATGGCGCGCGGCTCTTGCACACCCATCCACGCCACGGCGGCATAGACCAGCACCGCCAGCAGCAAGTTGGCCAAGGGGCCAGCCGCGACGATGGCTGCACGCACGCGAAGTGGCTGGGTATTGAAGGCTTGATGCCGCAGGCTTGCATCGACCGGCCCTTCGCGCTCATCCAGCATTTTTACGTAGCCGCCAATGGGAAAGGCGCCGATTACAAATTCGGTTCCCTGCGCATCAGGCTGGCGCCGCCACAGCACCTTGCCCATGCCAATAGAGAACCGCAGTACGCGCACACCGCACAGGCGCGCCACCTTGTAGTGGCCGTACTCGTGCACGGCGATCAATACACCGATGGTGAGCAGAAAGGCGAGCAGGGTTTGCAGCATAGAGAGCTATTTCGTTAAACGGTGAATCTGTTGATCGGCATCCTGGCGTGCCTGGGCGTCCAGCGCCAGCAGGGCTTCCATGCTGTCTGGCGCTTGGGGGATAAGCGCATCCAGCACCGCGAGATTAACCGCATGAATCTGGTCAAAACGAATGCGACCGTCCAAAAACGCTTGCACCGCGCATTCGTTGGCAGCGTTCAATACCGCTGGGCTGCCGGGTGCTGCGCCAAGCACCTGCCAGGCCAAGGCCAAACCCGGAAAACGCCGCCCGTCCACCGGCTCGAACTGCATGGCGCCGATGCGGCTGAAATCCAAGGGCTCGGCGCCCGACTCCATGCGCTGCGGCCACGACAGGCCGTAGGCAATCGGCACCCGCATGTCTGGGCAACCCAGTTGCGCCACCACCGACGTGTCGCGGTATTGCACCATGGAATGCACGATGCTTTGCGGGTGAATAACGACTTCGATTTGGCTTGGCGCCAAGCCAAACAGGTAATGCGCTTCAATCACCTCCAGCGCCTTGTTCATCATGGTGGCTGAATCGACCGAAATTTTGCGACCCATGCGCCAGTTGGGGTGGGCACAGGCTTCATCTGGCGTGACGCTGGCCAAGCTGGCCGGGTCGCGGGTGCGGAACGGCCCACCAGACGCAGTGAGAATGATTTTGTGCACCTGCACAGGCCACTGTGCGGGGTCGGCGGGCAGCGATTGGAATACCGCCGAATGCTCGCTGTCTATGGGCAGCAAGCGCGCGCCACCGGTTCGTACCGCACGCAAAAACACCTCACCGCCCACCACCAAGGCTTCTTTATTGGCCAGTAGCAGCCGCTTACCCGCACGAGCCGCCGCCTCGCATGCGCGCAGCCCAGCGGCGCCGACGATGGCGGCCATCACCACCTGCACAGCCTCATGCGCGGCCACCGTTTCCAGCGCGGGGGCTGAGTGCAGCACCTGCACCGACGAGCCCTCGGCCAACAGTCGCTCGGCCAAGCGCGCCGCATGGGGCGGGCTCACCATCACCGCATAGCGGGGTTTGAATTGCAGACACTGACGTAATAACACGTCCACCTGGGTGTGGGCACTGAGGGCAAACACCTCAAATTGATCCGGGTGGCGCGCGATCACATCCAGCGTGTTTACGCCAATTGAACCGGTCGATCCCAGCACCGTCACGCGCTGTTTGGGCAGCCCGTGGCTCAGGCCCATAGCATCACCAAAGGCATCAAGGGCAGCAGCGCATCCACCCGGTCCAACACGCCGCCGTGGCCGGGCAGCAAGCCGCTGGAGTCCTTGACGCCGGCACTGCGTTTAACCAGCGACTCCAGCAAATCACCCACCACGCTCATGGCCACCAAAAACGGGAGGGTAAGCACCAGCATCCAGGCGCCTGGCGCCGCAATGCGGCTGTATAGGCTGGGCACATCGGCTTGCAACGCGCTGTCTGCGGCGCGCCATACAAAGGCCAACACCAACACGCCGACCAAGCCACCCCACACGCCTTCCCAACTCTTGCCGGGGCTGATGGTCAGCGCCAGCTTGCGCCGACCAAAGCGGCGCCCCACAAAGTAGGCAAACACGTCGGCCACCCAAACCAATACCAAACAAGAAAGCAAAAAGTTAATGCCCACCTGACGCGCCCGCGCCACCGCCAGCCAGGCCAGTACCAAGATGAGCATGCCGACGAGTTGGCGCAACAGGGGCGCCAATTGCCCCCAGGCGGGCACCCCGCGTCGCAACACCCAGGCCCCGCCCAGCACCCAGGCCAGGGCCGCGCCTTGCCACAGGGGCAGCAAGGGCAGTTGCAGCGCGCCCACCACCCACAAGCCCACGCACAGGCTGGCGCAAAGCCCGGCCCAGCACAGGCTGGCTGCCTGCGCGCAGCCGTTCAGGCGAGCCCACTCCCAAGCCGCAGCCGTGATGAACAACAGCACGACGGCGGCAAACACCGTGGGCTGGGGGTAAAACAGTGCGGGTAGCAACAGCGCCAGCAGCAGCAGCGCCGTGATGACCCGTTGGTACAACATGAAGGGGGGAGGCGGCTTAGGCGCCGCCCACCTGCTCCGAAGTTTTGCCAAAGCGGCGCTCGCGCGCGGCGTAGGCGCTGAGCGCCTCGTCCAGGCTGGCATCGTCAAATTCCGGCCACAGCTTGTCGCTGAAATACAGCTCGGCATAGGCAGCCTGCCAGAGCAAAAAGTTGCTCAGGCGCTGCTCGCGCCCGGTGCGTATCAGCAGGTCGGGATCGGGAACATGGGCTAAGGCCAGCGCTTGGTTCAGGTGGGCCTCGGTCACGGGCTCGCCACTGGCCGCCACGCGACGCGCCGCCTGCGCAATGTCCCAGCGGCCGCCATAGTTGAAGCAGAGGTTTAACACCAGGCGTTCGCAGCCCGCTGAAGCCTGCTCGGCCTTGGTCAAGCCCTCCAACACGCGCCCAGACAGGCCCTCCCGGTCGCCCACGAAATGCAAGCGCACGCCCGATTCAATCAAGAGCGGCAGCTCCCGTGGCAAGGCGGTCACCAAAATGTCCATCAGGCCGGACACCTCATCGGACGGGCGATTCCAGTTTTCTGATGAGAACGCAAACACGGTGAGCACCTGCACGCCACGGTGCAGGCAGGCGTTGACACAACGGCGCAGCGCATCCACCCCTTGCTTGTGCCCAGCCAGACGCGGCAACATGCGGCTGCGCGCCCAGCGCCCATTGCCATCCATGACGATGGCCACGTGGCGCGGAACGGCACAAGTCGAGTGGGTCAAAGCAAGCGCCTCATACGGCCATGATGTCGTGCTCTTTGGACGCTACTAAACGGTCGATTTCGGCAATATGCTGGTCCGTGGCCTTTTGAATCTCGGCCTCGGCACGTTTTTGCTCGTCTTCGGAAGCCAGTTTGTCCTTCACCAACTTCTTGACGCTTTCGTTGGCATCGCGGCGCAGATTGCGCACCGCCACCTTGGCGCCCTCGCCCTCACCGCGCACCACCTTGCTCAGCTCCTTGCGCCGCTCCTCGGACATGGCAGGCAAGGGAACCCGGATCAAGTCGCCCTGGCTGGACGGGTTCAGTCCCAGGTCCGATTCGCGTATCGCTTTTTCTATCTTCGCGCCCATGCCCTTTTCCCAGGGCTGTACGCTGATGGTGCGCGCGTCCAGCAGCGACACATTGGCCACTTGGCTGATGGGCATGAGCGAACCGTAGTACTCCACCTGCACCGTGTCCAGCAGGGCGGGGTTGGCACGCCCGGTGCGTACCTTGGTCAGGTTGTGTTTCAGCGCCTCGACCGATTGGGTCATTTTGGCGTCTGTGGTTTTTTTGATTTCTGCAATGCTCATGATCGTCACGGACAAGTTTTTTTAAACACTCACCAGCGTACCTTCGTCTTCGCCCATCACCACCCGTTTGAGTGCGCCATGCTTGAAGATGCTGAACACCTTGATCGGCAGCTTCTGGTCTCGGCACAGCGCAAACGCCGTGGCGTCCATGATGCCGAGGTTGCGGGCGATGGCCTCGTCAAAGCTCAAACGGCTGTAGCGCGTGGCCGCTGGGTCTAGCTTGGGGTCGGCTGTATAAACCCCGTCCACCTTGGTTGCTTTGAGCACCACTTCGGCCCCAATTTCAGCGCCGCGTAGCGCAGCCGCCGTGTCGGTGGTGAAAAACGGGTTACCGGTACCCGCAGCAAAAATCACGACCTTGCCTTCTTCCAAATACTGCAAGGCCTTGGGCCGCACATAGGGCTCAACCACCTGCTCAATGGCAATCGCCGACATGACGCGCGCGACCAAACCCTGCTTATCCATCGCGTCGGCCAGGGCCAGCGCGTTCATCACTGTGGCCAGCATGCCCATGTAATCGGCGGTGGCGCGGTCCATGCCTACTGAGCCGCCCGCAACGCCGCGAAAAATGTTGCCGCCGCCTATCACCACCGCCGTCTCCACGCCCATGCGCGTGACCTCGGCAATTTCTTCCACCATGCGCACAATGGTCGCGCGGTTGATGCCAAAAGCGTCATCGCCCATTAAGGCTTCGCCCGACAGCTTGAGCAAAATGCGCTGATGCGCTGGTTTTGCGAGTGCGGGGTGGGCTTGCATCAATGGCTCCTTGAAAAACGGGGACGGCAGTTTATGGCGCGGCAGCGGTACACCACCTTATTGGGGTGCCTTGGCGGCAGCAACCTGGGCCGCGACCTCGGCGGCAAAGTCGTCCACCTTTTTCTCAATGCCCTCACCCACTACATAGAGGGTAAAGCCTGTCACTTCCGTACCTGCCGCCTTGAGCATGTGCTCTACCGTCTGTTTGTCGTTTTTCACGAAAGCTTGGTTGAACAAGCTGACCTCTTTGAGGTATTTCTGAACCGCACCGTCCACCCGCTTGGTCACGATCTCGGGTGCTTGCACGGCCCGGCCCTCGGCCTGCGCCTTGGCGGCGTCTTCAGCCGCTTTGGCCACCGCCACGGCGCGCTCTTTAGCAATCAGCTCAGGCGCAATGTCGGCGCTGGTGAGCGCCAGCGGTTTCATGGCCGCCACGTGCATGGCTACGTCCTTGGCAGCGACTTCATTGCCCTCAAACTCCACCACCACGCCGATGCGGCTGCCATGCAGATAGCTGGCCAACTGCTTGCCCGAATGGAATGTCTTGAAGCGGCGAAAGCTCATGTTTTCACCAATTTTGCCCACCAAGCCCTTGCGCACATCGTCCAAGGTGGGGCCAAAGCCGTCTTGTGAGTACGCCAGAGCCGATAGGGCCGCCACGTCGGCGGGCTGATGCTGTACCAGCAACTGCACGGCGGCTTGGGCGAGTGCCAGAAAACTCTCGTTCTTGGTCACGAAGTCGGTCTCGCAATTGACTTCCAGCAAGGCGCCGTGGGTGCCTTCTATGGCACACACCACCACCCCTTCGGCGGTGATTCGGCTCGCGGCTTTGCCGGCTTTGTTGCCCAGCTTGACGCGCAGCAACTCTTCGGCCTTTTCCATGTTGCCGTCAGCTTCGGTGAGCGCCTTTTTGCACTCCATCATGGGGGCGTCTGTTTTGGCACGCAATTCAGCGACCATGCTTGCAGTAATTGCCATTCTTACTCTCCTGTCATTCGGTTCAAATCGGGCTGCACCTCGGCGTCACCCTTGAAAAAGGGGCATAAATGCCCCCGTTTGTCTCGCTCGCGCGTGGTTACCACGCCCGGCATGCGCGCGCGCCGCACAGGCCCTAGGGCCCCAGCGGTAGCGGGTTTTAAGCCGCAGCGCCATCCTCTACTTCGACGAATTCGTCCGCACTTTGCGGCTGCACCGCCTTCACCCCATCGTTCTGGGCATTGGCACGGCCTTCCAAAATTGCGTCTGCCACGCCGCGCGCGTACAACACCACGGCTTTGGACGAATCGTCGTTGCCGGGAATGACGTAATCAATGCCTTCAGGCGAGTGGTTGGAATCGACCACGCCGATCAGCGGAATGCCCAGCTTCTTGGCCTCGGCAATGGCAATCTTGTGGTAACCCACATCGATGACAAAAATAGCGTCGGGCAGCGCCACCATGTCTTGAATGCCGCCAATGTCGCGTTCCAGCTTGGCAATTTCGCGCGCAAACATCAATTGCTCTTTTTTGCTTAAAGCGTCCAAGCCGGTTTCAAGCTGCGTCTTCATGTCTTTGAGCCGCTTGATGGATGTTTTGACGGTTTTGAAGTTGGTCAACATGCCGCCCAGCCAGCGCTGGTTCACAAAAGGCACACCCGCACGCTGGGCCTCGGTGGCCACGGTATCACGCGCTTGGCGCTTGGTACCCACCATTAGCACGGTGCCGCGATTGGCCGATAACTGGCGCACGAACTTGAGCGCATCCTCGAATAAAGGCAGCGTTTTTTCGAGGTTGATGATATGGATTTTGTTGCGATGACCAAAGATGTAGGGCGCCATCTTGGGGTTCCAGAAGCGGGTTTGGTGTCCGAAGTGAACACCGGCCTCCAGCATTTCGCGCATGGAAATAGTCATAGTCTTCTTTCAAAAAGGTTGGGTCTAAAATCCAGCCCTCGTTGCGAGCCCCGGTGTTCCACGCTGCTGGATTGCCTGCTAGCGTGACCCACTGGGCCTCACAATACCTTTCTCGGGCTGGTTTGCGAGTGCATCCTGCCGTCTGACCTTGCACCGTGAGTGCGCCACCATCCGGCAAAACCCAAAGATTATAGCCTTCGCTCTGTATGAACCTTCCCGACTTGGTCGCCACACGCGACGCCATCCGTCATGGACGCAGCCATGCAGCCGCCGTTTTGGAAGCCAGCATCCAGCGCGCTCAAGCCGCAGACTGCGCCCCGGCCTTTGTTCATACCCACTTTGCGGCGGCGCGCGTCGCCGTGCAGCAGGCGCCAGCACACAGCGAATTGGCTGGTCTGGCCGTGTCTGTCAAAGATTTGTTTGATGAGGCCGGTGAAGTCACGCGCGCCGGGTCGCGCGTGCTGGCCGACCAGCCGCCCGCCCGGACCGACGCGCCCGCCGTGGCGCGCCTGCGCGAGGCGGGCGGCGTGGTGTTGGGGCGCAGCCACATGGTGGAATTTGCCTTCTCCGGCGTCGGCTGGAACCCACACTTCAGCACCCCCGCCAACCCCTGCGACACGCAGACGGCACGCATTCCGGGTGGCTCCTCCTCCGGTGCTGCGGTATCGGTCGCCAGTGGCGCCGCCTTTATTGGCTTGGGCTCGGACACGGGTGGCTCGATTCGTATTCCGGCGGCTTTATGTGGCGTCGTCGGCTTCAAAAGCACGGCGCGCCTGGTACCCACCGCAGGCGCGGTGCCCTTATCGACCACCTTGGATACGGTGTGTGCGGTGACGCGCTCGGTGCGCGACGCCATCGTGGCGCATGAAATCTTGGCACGGCGGCGCGTGACGCGAAGCCCGGCGCCGCTGTCGGGCTACCGGCTCGCCGTGGCGCGCACCAGCATGCTGGACGAGCTAGAGCCCGCCGTGGCGCAGGCCTTTGAAGCCAGCCTGCACGCGCTGCGTGGCGCGGGCGCGGTGATTGAGGAACTGGCCTTAAACCAGATCTCGGAGCTGGCGCACATCCAATCCACTGGCGGCTTCAGCGCTGCTGAGAGCCACGCCTGGCACCGGCCCTGGCTGGCGCAGCGCCGTGCGTTGTACGACCCGCGCGTGGCGCAGCGCA
>Ga0209189_1003559_pt1 | contig 10417 bp, 5 predicted proteins | sample C_130820_EF_Meta_FD_187308 | JGI IMG/M metagenome (GOLD analysis project Ga0209189, IMG submission 187308) | Freshwater microbial communities from Lake Croche, Canada to study carbon cycling - C_130820_EF_MetaG (SPAdes) (version 3) | ecosystem: Environmental > Aquatic > Freshwater > Lake | place...
AGCCCGCCCGATGACGCCGACTGACCAGACCGCCGCCCCCCATCTCCGCCACGCCGATCGCCGGACCGCGAGCCACGCCGCGTTCGCGCGGGCCCGCGGCCTGATCCCCGGCGGCGTCAACTCCCCGGCGCGGGCGTTCGGCGGCGTCGGCGGCGAGCCGATCTTCTTCCGCGCGGCCGCCGGCCAGTGGCTCACCGACATCGACGGCAACCGCTACCTCGACTACATCGGCTCGTGGGGGCCGATGATCCTCGGCCACCGGCATCCGCGGGTGGTGGCGGCGATCGAGCGGGCGCTCGCCACGGGCACCAGCTTCGGCGCGCCGACGGAGGCCGAGAGCCGGCTGGCGGAGCTGATCGTGGCCATGGTGCCGGGCATCGAGAAGGTGCGGATGGTCAGCTCCGGCACCGAGGCGGCGATGAGCGCGGTGCGGCTGGCCCGCGGCTTCACCGGCCGTGAGAAGATCGTCAAGTTCGCCGGCAACTATCACGGCCACGCCGACAGCCTGCTCGTGTCGGCGGGCTCTGCCGCCGCGACGCTCGGCGTGCCCGACTCGCCGGGCGTGACGGCCGGCACGGCGCGGGACACGATCGTGCTCGAATACAACGACGCGGCCGCGCTCGAGGCGGCCATGCACGCCGACGGCGACCGCATCGCCGCGGTGCTCATGGAGCCGGTGGTGGGCAACATGGGGCTCGTGCGGCCCTCGGCCGACTTCCTCGCGGCGGCCCGGCGGCTCACGCAGGCGCATGGCGCGCTACTCGTCTTCGACGAGGTGATGACCGGCTTCCGGCTCGCGGCCGGCGGGGCGCAGGAGATCCTCGGCGTCACGCCCGACCTCACCACGCTCGGCAAGATCGTGGGCGGCGGGCTGCCACTGGGCGCCTACGGCGGCCGCCGCGACGTCATGGACCACGTGCTGCCGGCGGGCAAGGTCTTCCAGGCCGGCACGCTCTCCGGCAATCCGCTCGCGGTGGCGGCGGGCACGGCCACGCTCGAGGAACTGCACGAGCATCCCCCCTACGCCCAACTCGAGCGGCACGGAGCGCGGCTCGAGGAGGGCTTCCGCGCCGCGGCGGCCCGGGCGGGCCTCACGACCTGGATCGCCCGCGTGGGCAGCATGATGACGATGTTCTTCCAGCCCGGCGCGGAGGCCTTTCCCGTGACCGGCTGGAAGACCGCCTCCCGGAGCGACACCGGCCGCTACGGGGCGTTCTTCTGGGGCATGATCGACCGCGGCGTCTACCTGCCCTGCAGCCAGTACGAGGCGCTTTTCTTCTCCGCCGCCCACACCGACGCCGACATCGAGGCGACGATCCGCGCGGCCGAGGACACGCTCATGGACCTGGCGGCGGCCTGACGCAGTCTGGGCTCCGTCACCCGTGCTCGACGTTCATGGTGACGCCCGGGGCCGCCCGACGCCCCGCTCGCCGGACGTTCGCCTCCGCCCTCCGGGCTACGGCTCACTCGGAGTTGTCTGCGCTCCGGCATCCATGCCTGCGCTGGCCAACTACGCCGTCTCACGGGGCGACGGGCAGCCCCTGCACCGGTTTGACGAGAACGTGCGTTCTCCGCGTCCGAGATCCACGAGATCGCACCCTCCGTCATCGAGGCGAGGGGGGGTCGGCGAACGATACCTAAGTGAAGGCCGCCGCGGCCGAACGAGGAGACTTTTGCCGCCCCCCCTCGCCGTGGATTCACCGATGCGGGTCGCGCATCCGTTCGAGCCCGTCACGGTGACGCCCGGATTCAAGCTGCGCGGCGCGCTCGTCCGTCACTTGCCCGCGACCGTGTCCGGTGGCAGCACCTCGATCATCACCGGCGTCGAGCACTGCCCGCCGTCGGGACCGGCCTTCAGGAAGAAGAGCCGCCGGCCCGGCTTCGCCACGGGGGAGGCGGTGATGAAGAACTCCCGCTCCGTCTGCCCCTCCACGATGAGCAGGCCGTTGAGCCCGATGTTGTCGACGTACACGCCGTGCGGGAGGTTGCGGCCGGCGTCGGCATTGCCGACCTCGATCCGGTTGGCGAAGTCGTGCCGCTCGGCCTTCACCCGCGCCGCGATCGTGCTGCCGGGCCGCACGAGGAGCGTGAGCGGCTCGCCCGGCACCTGCCTCACGGCGGAGGCGTCGGGCCCCGGCAGGATCGCCACCGTCACCTTCGGCTTCTCCGCGAGCTTGAGCTCGCCGAGCGTGCCGATTTCCTTCGCGACCTCCCGGCCGTCGACGACCGCCACGGCCGTCACCTTCACCGCGCCGGAGACGGCGGCGTCGGGGGCCGGCGCATCGGCCGCGGCCGAGAGCACGCCGAGCGCCTTCCGCTGCCCCGCCTCGATCTCGAGGGGGCCGTGGAAGGTGAAGCCGGCGGGGAGGTTTTCCACGGCGATGCGGATCGGCCCCGTGAAGCCCTCGTGCCGCTCGGCCGTGAAGACGATCTCCCGGCCGCTGCCCGGGCTCACCTTCGGGTCCTTGCCGCCGACCGACACGGCGAACGACGGGGCCGGTGGCCGCACGTGGAGCGTGTAGGCGAACTCGGCCGCGCCGGCGGCCGCACCGAAGCCGCGGACGTCGCTGACGCGCACGACGTACTCGCCGTCGGCGGGGGGCGTGAAGAGGAGTTGCGAGTCGGTGCCGAAGCGGCGGGTGGGCTCGTCGTCGTTCTCGTAGGTGAGCCGGAAGACGGGCAGGCCGTTGGGGGCCGGGCGGCTGCCGGGGGGCAACGGCTCGACGATCCAGGCCGGCTCGCCGAGCGCGTGCGTCACCGGCGTGGTGCCGAAGAAGGTGTGGCGGCCCCCCTCGCCGGGATACACGATGAACCCCGAGTCGGGGCCGCGCGGGTAGTGCCAGAGCTTCACGACCTCGCCGCCGGCGTAGAGATACTCGTCGAGCTCCATCTCGCGCCAATTCTGCAGGCGGAAGTCGTCGGACTGGTTCGAGTCCTTGCCGCGAAACGTGAACCATGAGTCGCGGGTCGCCTGCAGCACGACCTGCTCCACGGCCACGCCCGCGGCGTCGAGCACCTCGATCCGCGAGTCGAGCTTCGACTTCGACCGGGCGGCGTTCACCTCGAGCACGAGCCGCTCGCCCGCCCGGGCCGCGAAGCGGAAGCAGTCGACGTCGCCCGGCCGGCCGATGCTCCCCTTCACGGCGGCCGGCAAGGAGAGCGTCTGCGCCGCGGCGGCGACGTCGTCGGGCTCGCGCTCGGCCTGCTCCACCGCCGCGGCCGGGGCCGCCGGGGTCGCGGCGGCGGCAGGGGGGCCCGACGCGGGGGCCGCGGCGATCGCGGCGGCGGGCGGGTCGACCGCGATCGCCTCGACCGCGAGCGAGCCGTCCATCCGGCCGACCACCATGCCGCCCGCGCCGCGCGGCACGAGGGCCGCGACGAGATCGGGCTGCCGGGCGTGCTCGTGCTCAAGCACGAGCCCCGGCAGGCTCCAGCACTTGAGCGAGCGGTCGTCGGCCGCCGTGAGCAGATGCCGGCCGTCGGCGGAGAGCCCGATCGCCACGACCGGGCTCTCGTGGGCGAAGCGGGCGTGGAGCGCCGGATTGGCCCCCGGCGCGTCGAGCGACTCGAGCCGCCAGAGATGAATCCGCTTGTCGCGGCCGGCGGCGAGCACGTGCCGGCCGTCGGGCGTGAACGCCACGGCGAACACCTCGGCCTGCGGCTCCTTGAGCGTGTCGAGTCGCACGCCGTCGCTCGTGCGCCAGAGCTTCACCGTCTCGTCGGCGCTCGCCGACGCGAGGAGCCGGCCGCTCGGATGCCAGGCGAGGTCGAAGACGGCGCCGTTGTGCACGTCGATCGACCGCACGAGGCTGCCATCGGCCACGTTCCAGAGCTTCACGGACCGGTCGTAGCCCGCCGTGGCGAGGAGCCGGCCGTCGGGGGAGAGCTCGGCGTCGTGGAGCAGGTCGCGATGGCCGCCGAACTCGCGCTCGACGGCGCCGGTGGCCGCGTCGCGGAGCTGCGCCGTGCCGACGAGGCCCGGCACGCCCCCGGCGACGACGAGCCGCCGGCCGTCGGGGGAGTAGTGCACCGCCATCACCTTGCCCGGAAGATCGGCAAGCGCCAGGAGCACCGGCGGCGCGGGGCCGACGCCCGCCGCAGCGACGATGTCGACGATCTCGACGGTGCGGCCCCGGGCCACGGCCATGCGCGCGCCGTCGGGGGAGACGGCGGCGGCCGTCACCGGCTTCGGGCCGACGTGCGGAGGCAGCTTCGGCACGGAGAGCGTGCGGAGGATCGAATCGTCGTGCTCGGGGCCCGTCGCGCCCGCCGCGATCCAGGCGGCGAGCACGGCCACCTCGGCCGCGGACGGCTGCGGCTCGTCGTCGGGGGGCATGTGGTCTCCCGCCGTGCTCGCGATCCGCCGCATCATGACCGACGCGGCCGCATCGCCCGGCTTCACGGGGTCGCCGGATTCGGCGCCGCCGCGGCGGAGCGTCGCGAACCGCTCCACCGACAGCTCCCCCTCGCGGTCGCGGTCGTTGTGGCAGCCGGCGCAGTAGGTGCGGAGGATCGGCACGACGTCGCGGTCGTAGGAGGGAGCCGCCGCCGCGAGCAACGGCCCGCACGCGGCGGCCACGGCGGCGGCGATCATCGCCAGCAGGGTCTTCATGGTCATGGGAGGGCTCGCTCGAGGCCGTTGTTCTCTGAGGGGAAGCTCGGGGGTCGCGACTCGGGCCCCGTGTGTGCGGCAGGGGGCGCGTCCGCCGGAACGCGGGGAAATCCGTGGCAGTGGCAGTGGCAGTGGCAGTGGCAGTGTCAGTGTCAGTGCCGGAAGAGAAACTCCCGGCTCGTGAGCAGCGACCAGTACATGTCCTCGACGATCTCGCGCCGCTCCTCCGGCTTCGCCTTCTCGAGCATCTCCTCGAGCGGCTTCCGCTCCGCGTCGGTCGGCTGCCGGCTCAGGCACCGCACCCAGGCCTCGTCGACGAGCTCGCGCGGCTTGGGGTCGGTGGCCAGCGTCTGCGTCACCCTTCCCCCCTTCGCCGCGAGCTTGCCGTTGATCGTCGTGCCGTTGGCGAGGTGGAGCACCTGCACGAGGCTCGGCTGGCTCGACCGCTCGCACTCGCAGGTGATGTCGCGGGCGTTGCGGCCGAACGTCTTGAGGAAGTAATTCTTCACCGCCGAATCGTGCAGCTCGAGCGCCCGGGTCTCGGGGGCGTAGCCGGTGATCTTCTCGGAGGAGCCGTCGTTGAGCGCCACCTCGGTGTAGGTGTCGCGGACGCCGGTGACGTCGGAGATCGCGTCGGAGAGCACCTCGGCCATCAGCCGCTTGGGGTAGGTGCGGGCGAACCACTTGCGGTCGTCGCGGTTGTGGGGGAGGGGCTCGCTCGAGCGGCGATAGGTTTCGGAAAGCAGCACGAGCCGCATCAGCGCCTTGAGGTCGTAGCCCTTTTCGACCGTGAAGGCGGCGAGCGCGGCGAGCAGTTTCTCGTTGCTCGCCGGGTTGCTCGTGCGCAGGTCGTCGACCGGCTCGACGAGGCCGATGCCGAAGAAGTTGGCCCAGACGCGGTTGACGACCGAGCGGGTGAAGTAGGGATTGTCGGGCGCGGTGAGCCAGGCGGCGAGCGCGGCGCGGCGGTCGGCGGGGTCGTCGGCGGCGAGCGGAACGCCGTCGAGCGGCGCCGGGGCCTGCGGCCGGCCGGTCCGCGGCTGGATCAGGTCGCCGCGCTGGTCGACGAAGAGCGTCCGCCGGCCGTCACCGTTGCGGGCGTCGCCCCCCCAGCCCTTGGCCCGCACCCGCGCGAAGAGGTTCGCAAAGGCGTAGTACTGGTCGTTGGTCCACTTCTCGAGCGGATGGTTGTGGCACTTCGCGCAGCCGATCGAGAGCGAGAGGAACGCCTGGCTCGTGTTCTCGGCCATCGTCTCGGGATCCTGGTGCACGGCGAAGTAGTTGGTGGCGCCGTTCTCGAGGCTCGACCCGCTGGCCGTCACGACCTCGCGGACGAGCCGGTCCCAGGGGGTGTTTTCCGCGACGCGGTCGCGGATCCAGCCGTAGTAGGCGTTTACCGCCTCGGGGCGGAGCTTCGAGCCGGTGACGAGCAGCACGTCGGACCACTTGTAGGCCCAGTAGTCGACGAACTCCGGCCGGGCGAGCAGCAGGTCGACGAGCCGCTCCCGCTTGGCGGGCGACGTGTCGGCGAGGTAGGTGCGGACCTCCTCGGGGGCGGGCAGGCGGCCGATCGTGTCGAGGAACGCCCGCCGCAGGAAGGTGGCGTCGTCGCAGGGGGGCGACGGGGCGAGGTGGAGCTTCTGGAGCTGCTCGAGGACGAGTTCGTCGACGAAGTTGGCCCGCGGTGCCTTCGCGAACACCTCGGCGGGCACCTCGTGCGGGAAGGGGGCCACGATGCGGGCCACCGCGATCTTCGAGGAGAACCAGGCCGTCACCGCCCCCTCGCCGTGGCCGATCACGCTGACGTCGCCCTTGGCGTCCACCGTGGCGATCGCCTCGTCGGCCGACGTGAACCTGGCCCAGCGGGTGACGTCCCGCGCGCTGCCGTCGTCGTATCGCGCCGTCACCGTGACCCGCGCCGACCGGCCCGGCGCCGTGACCGTTTCGGCCGGGGAGAGGTCGATGCCGACGAGCCGCTTCTCCCCTTCCTTCGGGCCCGGGCAGCCGGCCGTGATCCAGGCGGCGAGGATGCGGTAGTCGTCGCCGTCGGGATCGATCCGCCGGCCTCCCTTGTGCGCGACGGCCGTCGTCGGCTTCGTGAGCACGAGGCTCGCGCCCGGGTCGGCGAGGTCGACGCGGCGGCCGTGGGCGTCGCGGGTGATCGCGAGGTGGTCGGCGGCAGGGTCGTAGCCGAAGAGGGAGAGCCGGAAGCCCCCCTTGCCGGCGAGCGCGCCGTGGCAGCCACCGCCGTTGCAGCCCGCCTTCGAGAGGATCGGGATCACGTCGAGCTCGAAGCTCGCGTCGTCGGCCCGCGCGGCAGCCGTCCAGACGAGCGCGAGCAGGATCGCGACGCGGCCCGCTCGGCAAGCGAGACGGCTGAGGGGGACTCTTCGTGCCATGGGAGAGGGCTCCGGGCGGTCGTTCATGCGAAGAGCTCGCGGATCGGCTCGGTGCCGAAGTCGGTGAGTGCGAAGGGGCGGCCGGCCGGGCCCTGCAGGTGGCTCGTGTGGTCGAGCCCGAGGCTCTCGAAGATCGTGGCCACGATGTCGCCGGGGCCCACCGGCCGCTCGGCCGGGAAGCCGCCGATCGTGTCGCTCGCGCCGACGACGCGGCCCCCCTTCACGCCGCCGCCGGCGAACGAGCAGGTGAAGCACTGCGGCCAGTGGTCGCGGCCGCCGGCGGGATTCACCTTCGGCGTGCGGCCGAACTCCGCCAGCCCCGTCACGAGCGTGTCGTCGAGCATGCCCCGCTGGCCGAGGTCCTCGATGAGGGCGGAATAGGCCTGGTCGTACATCGGGCAGACGATGTCCTTCATGCCCTCGATCGACGTGAACGGCTTCGAGCCGTGGATGTCCCAGGTGATCTCGTCGAAGACGGTGAGGAACGTGTTGATCGTCACGAACCGCACGCCGTTCTCGACGAGCCGGCGGGCGAGCAGGCAGCACTGGCCGAAGCGGTTGAGCCCGTACCGCTCGCGGACGGCCTGCGGCTCCTTCGACAGGTCGAACGACTCGCGGGCCTGCGAGCTGGTCATCAGCCGGTAGGCGGCGTGGAAGTTGTCGTCGAGGAGCCGGGCGTCCTCGCTGGCGTCGAAGGCCTTCGCCGCCGCGTCGACGAGGTCGCGCATCTTCCGCCGCCGGTCGAGGCGGGCGCCGCCGATCTGGTCGGGGGGCAGGAGGTCGGGCACGCGGAAGTTCGGCTGCGACGGGTCGGCCTGGAGCGAGAAGGGATCGAGCGCCTTGCCGAGGAAGCCGCCGGCCTGGCCATTGGGGAGGTTGCCGCCGCCGCGGCCCATGAGCTGCGGCAGCACGACGAACGGCGGCAGGTCGGTGCGGCGGCCGCAGAGGTGGGCGGCGACGCTGCCGGCGTGGGGCGTGTGGATGCCGCCGGTGAACCGCCGGCCCGTCTGCATCATCTGCCAGCCGGCGTCGTGCACGGCGGCGCCGTCGTGCCGGCACGACCGCACGAGCGAGAAGCGGTCGGCGATCGCGGCGTGCCGCGGCAGCAGTTCCGACACCTCGAAGGCGTCGGACTTCGTGCGGATCGGCTTGAAGGGGCCGCGCACCTCGGCCGTGGCCTCGGGCTTCATGTCCCAGAGGTCGACGTGGCTGGGGCCGCCGAGGTTGAAGATCATGATGCAGGAGCGGTTGTCGTGGCCGGGCCGCACCCGGCCCTCGCTCGCCGCCCGCACGTACTGCGGCAGCGAGAGGCCGACCGCCGCAAGCGCCCCCACCTGGAGGAAGTCGCGCCGCGGGGCGGCGTTGCCACAGAGCAGGGCCCGGTCGCGTGAACCCGGCGCGAGAAACTCGAACATGCTGGTGCTTCCCTTCGCGGCTGGCCCGCCGTGGCTCGCATGATCCGGCCCGCCCCGGGGCCGGCGGGGCGGGGCCCTGGGCCCCACGGGGAAATCATAGTCCGCAAACCGGCCCGGGGTCATTTGACGTACGTGCCGAGTCTTTGTATCCAAGCCGCATGGCCATTCCCAGGCTCCGCGGCGGGCCGCGGCCGTCCGAGGCCGATCAGCTGCTCGCGCTTTTCGACGCGATTCCGGACGTTTTCCTGTTCATCAAGGACCGGCGAAGCCGGTTCGTGAAGGGGAACCGGGCGTGGCTCGAGATGCACGGCTGCCGCACGGCCGCCGACATCGCGGGGAAGGGCGACGCCGACTTCCACCCCCAGGCGCTGGCCGCGCAGTATGTCGCGGAGGACCGGCGGGTGATGACGTCGGGGCAGCCGCTCCACGACCAGACCTGGCTCGTCCGGGACACGACGGGCATGCCCCGCTGGTATCTGTGCACGAAGATCCCGCTCTTCGACGAGCGGGGGAGCGTGAGCGGGCTGGCGGGGATCCTCCGTCCGCTCGACCGGGCGGGGCACGCGCCGGAGGAATACCGGCGACTGACGCCGGTGATGGAGCACGTGACCGCGCACTTCGGCCGGCGGATCGACGTGGCGGAATTGGCCCGGCTGGCCGATCTCTCGGTGAGCCAGCTGCAGCGGGAGTTTCGCCGGCTCTTCAACATCTCGCCGGGCGACTACGTGCTCTGGACGCGGCTCTTGATGGCCCGCCGGCGGCTGGAAGAATCTGACGCGCCGATCGGCCGGATCGCCCGCGACTTCGGGTTCTACGACCAGAGCCACTTCACGCGGGCGTTCAAGAAGCACACGGGCATGCCGCCGCTCGAATACCGCCGCCGGCGGAGCCGCCGCTGAACGGCCGTGGCAGCGTCGGGGCGGGAGTGATCCGCGCGCGGGGCCGTGCCGCGGAAGCGTCGACTTGCCGCCCCCGCGGGGCCCCCGATACGGTGGAGATGGGGAGGGAGCTATTGCGCGAGGCATCATCTCCGGCTCGGCTGACAGGGCCGCGTCGCCATCGGCCGCACTGGAATCGCTCCCGCATCCATTGATTTCGCCCACGAGGACAGCGCGCTCCGAGGGTTTCCGTCGCCTCGGGCGGCTCTGCCTGACACCCTCCCGGGAGAACCACAATGCATGCCACGGGCGATCGGCGATCCGGGCTCCTTCTCCACCTCGCATCCCATCAGCCGGGAGGCCTGCTGCTCGCGGGCATTCTTGTGTTTGATGATGCGGTGCTCACCGGCTGCTTCATAGTGTCTGCCGTCGTCTGCCCGATCTGGCTGGTGATCGCCTCTGTACGGGCCTGCTACAGTCGCGCTGACGACGCCTTGCGCGCGGCCCGCGTGCTGCTCCCGCCCATCACCTTGCTCTTGGTGCTCGCGAACCACCACCTCCAGGTGAAGGTGGCGATGGGGAATGCGACGCGGATCATCCAGGCATGCGAAGCCTATCGCGAAGAACACGGGAACTACCCCGACCACCTGACAGACCTGGTGCCGCGGTTTCTGCCCGCGGTGCCGCGGGCGAAGTATTGCCTGGCTGACGCATCCTTCCGGTACTACAGCGGCCCGAGATCGCATACGCTCACGTGGCAACGGGTGCAGCGGTTTGGCCGCATGGTCTACCTGTTCGGGGACCGCAAGTGGCGGTATGTGGATTAGCAGGCTGTAGCGAAGCCGCTGGCTGGATCGTCGGGATGCGCTCACGGTTACGGAGCCCCCGTGAGCGCCGCAGGTTTTTAATGCGCGGACAAACGTCCGGAGAACTTTTTCCACAAGCTGCCCCATCCGGCCCCGCGTCCGCGCGATGAGCGTGACGCGGACGATGGCGGTGCGTGGCCCCGTAACCGCCGTCAGCCGCCGTAGGCCGAGGCCGTGTCGCTGCGGGCGAGATCGTCGGCCAGGGGCCGCGCGGGGCGGATGCCGAGTTTTCCAAGCTCGCCGTGAT
>Ga0209189_1003561_pt1 | contig 10417 bp, 7 predicted proteins | sample C_130820_EF_Meta_FD_187308 | JGI IMG/M metagenome (GOLD analysis project Ga0209189, IMG submission 187308) | Freshwater microbial communities from Lake Croche, Canada to study carbon cycling - C_130820_EF_MetaG (SPAdes) (version 3) | ecosystem: Environmental > Aquatic > Freshwater > Lake | place...
GGCGGTCGACCGCTGGCGAACCGCGCTGCGGGCCGCCGGCATGCGGTGCGTGATCGAGACGGGCGCCCGCCACCTGCTCGATCCGCTCGTGAAGCACGAGCCCACGCTCGTCTCGCCCGCGGCCGAGGCCCGCGGGCGGCGGGCCGACTTCCTCGCCCGGGCCGTCGACGTCGCCGCCGAGCTCGGCGCCGGGTGCGTGTCGCTCTGGGCGGGCGTCGTCCGCGACGCCGCCGACGAGGAGACGATCTGGCGCCGGCTCGAATCGGGCCTGGGCCCCGTGCTCGACCGAGCCCGCCGCCGCGGCGTGCCCCTCGCCTTCGAGCCGGAGCCGGGGATGTTCGTCGACACGCTGGCCCGTTACGGCCGGCTCCTCGACCGGCTCGGCCGGCCCGATCACCTGCTGCTCACCGTCGACCTGGGCCACCTCGAGTGCATGGGGGAGCGGCCGGCCGCCGCGTTCGTGCGGCCGTGGGCGTCCCGCGTCGCCAACGTGCACGTCGACGACATGCTGGCCTGCCGCCACGAGCACCTGCCGCTGGGTGCGGGCGCGGTGGACTTCCCCCCGCTGCTCGACGGGCTGGCCGCGGCCGGCTACGCCGGCGGGCTGCATGTGGAATTGCCGCGGCAGGCGCACCGCTGGTACGACACGGCCCGCGAGTCGGCCGCCTTCCTCCTGCCGCTTCTTCCCGCGAGGACCTCCCGATGACCCCGCCGCTTCCCCACGTGCTTCTGCTCTCGATCCCCGGCCTGCGGGCCGAGGACCTGCCCCGCATGCCGGCGCTCGCGGCGCTGGCCGCCGCCGGCTCGTGCGTGCCCCTCGCGCCGGGGTTTCCGGCCGTCACCTGCCCGGTGCAGGCCACGCTCACGACCGGCGTGCTCCCGGCGGCGCACGGCATCGTCGCCAACGGGCTCTTCGATCGCGCCGCCGGCCACCTCGAGATGTGGATCAGCCCCGACGGCGTCCACCGCCACCCGCGGATCTGGGACCAGCTCGCGGCGGCCGTCCCCGGGCTGCGCACGGCGGCCTGGTTCGGGCTGCAGTCGAAGCACGCCACGGCCGACCTCGTCTGCCTGCCGGCGCCGAAGCACAATCCCGACGGCACCGAGACGATGTGGTGCCACACCCGTCCCGAGCCGCTCTACGCGGCGCTGCGGGAGTCGCTCGGCGACTTCCCGCTGCACAAGTTCTGGGGCCCCGTGGCGGGCATCGAGTCGTCGCGGTGGATCGTGGGCAGCTTCCTCGAGGCCGCCTGCTCCGGCCGGCACGGCCCACCGCCGCACCTCGCCTACGTCTACCTGCCGCACCTCGACTACGCCGCCCAGGCCCACGGCCCCGACAGCCCGCCGGCGCTCGCCAGCCCGGCCGCGCTCGACGCGGAGCTGGCCCGGCTCGTCGACGGCTTCGCCGCCGCGGTCGGCCGCGACCGGCTGACCGTGCTCGTGGCGGGCGAATACCGGATCCGCCCCGTGTCGCACACGCTCTTCCCCAACCGCATCCTCCGCGAGGCGGGGCTGCTCGCCGTCACGGCCGAGGGGCATGGCGACGGCGAGCTCGTCGACCTCGCCGGCAGCCGGGCCTGGGCGCTGGCCGACCACCAGGTGGGGCACGTCTACGTGCGCGATCCCGGCGACGAACGGCTCGTCGCGCAGGTGGCGGATCTCTTCCGGGGCAGGGCGGGGGTGGGGCGGGTGCTCGTCGGTGCCGATCGCGAGCGGGCGGGCCTCGTGGCCGCCGGCGGCGGCGACGCCGCGGACCGCTGCGGCGACGTGGTCATCGAGAGCGCGCCGGACAGCTGGCAGTGCTACTTCTACTGGCTCGACGACGCGCGGGCGCCGTCGTTCGCCCGCTCGATCGACATCCACCGCAAGCCGGGCTACGACCCGCTCGAGCTGCACCTCGACCGCAGCCGGCTGCCGGCGGTGGCCATCCCGCTCGACGTGTCGCTCGTGAAGGGCTCGCACGGTGCCGTGGATCCGAGCGACCCGCACGAGACGATCCTCGTGGCCTCGCGGCCCGGCCTCGCCGCGACGCCGCTGGCGATGCGGGAGGTCGCCGGGATCGTCCGGCGGATCTTCGGCGTGGACACGTAGTCGGCGTCACGGCACCGGAGCCCGGCCCGATCATGCCGGCCGATCATGCCGCCCGGGGCGCGACCGCCCCGCGGTGCACGGCCGGCCGCGGGCCGCGTCACACCCACTCCGGCGGCGGCTCGATCGAGTCGGCGGGGCGGCGGCCGGCGTCGGCCCGGCCCGATCCGGCCAGACGACTCTCGGCCTTCACGGTCATGTCGGTATCGCAGGCGATCTGGCAGGAGAGCCGCAGACCGACGCGGCCGGTGAGCCCCTTGGCCGCCAGCACGTCCCGCTCCGCCTTCGCCATGGCCGCGGGCTCCCCGGCCACGAACTCGACCCGGCACGTGGTGCAGCGGGCCACGCCGCCGCAGGCGTGCAGCTGATCGATGCCGCACTCGTCCACCAACGCGTTCACGAGTCGCTTGCCCGGCGGCACGTCGAACGTGCCCACCCCTTCGACCGTCAGTTTCGGCATGGAATCACCTTTCTCGTCGGGAGCGTCCGGGCCGCCCGGCGACGACGCCGGGCGGCCCTGCGGCGCACGTGCGCAGGGTCAGTTCGCAAGGCGACGCGTCACGTCGCCCCGACCGGCTTGGCCGCGTCAGCCTTGGGCGCGGCCGCCGGGGGGGCCGGCTTCGGCGCCGGCCGCGGCTGCTTCTCGTCGAGGTTCGCCGCCAGATCGTCGGGGGACACCGCCGACGCCACGCCCTCCGCGGGCACGTCGAGCCCGGCCGTCCACACCAGCGCGTTGAGCATCAGCCGGCGGAAGTCCTCGTTGGCCCAATTCCTGTGGAAGTGGGCGCCGGTGCAGCCGAAACCGCGGCCGCCGCCGGGCCGCTCGTAGGCCCAGGCCAGCACCTCGCGGCCGCCCTTGCCGGCGCGGACGGTGGGGTTGTTGCTGTGGGGGCCGTCCGGCCGCTCGCGGGTGGCGTCGGGGGGCACGGCCGAGAGGATGGCCGTCACTCCGGTCGCGGGCTCACGGAACCGCATGTGGTAGTACCACTCGTCGTTCGTCTCGAACGGCTTGACGCCCCGCGCGATCGGGTGACCCTGCTCCAGCTCCGTCTTCGCGAGCGTCCAGTGGGGGTTCACCGACCAGTGCGGCTCGAAGTAGCCCCCCATCCAGTCGAGGAACTCGGGCCCCCCTTTTTCCTTCGGCACCTCGACCGCGTAGTGGAGGCAGGCGATCCCCACGCCGCGCTTGGCCAGGCCGTCGATCTGCGCCAGCCGGCTGCTCTGCAGCACCGGATGGCCGCCGCCGCCGTCGGCGAAGAAGAAGAGGGCGTCGGCGTTGTCGAACGCGGTCGGATCGGCGGGCCAGCCGCCGGTGTAGGTGGCCGTCACGATCCGCGGGCCGCCGGCCGCGGCGGCGGCGTCGAGGCACTTCTCGAGGAGCATCGAGCCCGCGCGAAACTCGTGCTCGCCCGCGGCGTGGCTCGGCCGCCCGGCCACGAGCACGACCTTCTTGCGGCCGTCGGCGAGCTTCGTCCGCTTGAGCTTGATGCCGCGGAACTCCGCCTTCATCGGCGGCCCGGCATGGAGTTGGAGGGCGAGGATGCCCTCGGCGGCCCGCTTGCCCTCCTGCTCGTCGATCGTCTCCGACATCAGCTGCCCGTTGATGAAGTGCTGGAGCTTCGGCCCCTGCGCCACGATCCGGAGCTGGTTCCAGTCGCCCGGCTTGATGACCTTCTGCAGTTCCTCCGTCGCGCCGATCGGCTCGCCGGCGGTCTTCTTGCCGTCGGCGGCGATCGCCACCCGCTCGCCCCGTTTGGCGAGGATGCCCCGGCCACGTTCCTCGTAGAGGATGCCCGAGTAGGTGGGGCCGGCCTCGAAGTCGCCCTGGTAGCCGCCGACGACGGAGTCGCCGTAGTCCTTGCTGCGGTACTGCACGCCGCTGTTGCCGCCGGTGAGCCGGTACTCGAGCACGAGCTCGAAATCGTCCAGCGTGCCCTGCCGCCAGATGAGGAAGGTGTTGCCCTTCGTCGGGTTCTCGGCCGTCGTCTCCCCGACGATCGCCCCGTCCTTGACCGACCAGAACTCGGGCTTCCCCTCCCAGCCCTCGAGCGAGGTGCCGTTGAAGATCGGCACGAATCCCGCGTCCTGGGCGGCCACCGGGCCGGCCGCGACGACGCAGAGGAGCAGACACAGGCTGGCGATCGCCCCGGCGAACGCGACAGCGGATCGACGGCGACGCGGATTCACGGTTCCCATACTGGCCTCCAGAGAATGCACCGGACCGGGCGGCACCGGAACGCCGCTCCGGCAGTCCCGCCACACGCCGCCAGTGTAGTGGCTGGGCCGGGTCCCGGAAATTCGGCCACGCCGCGGGACGCCGCCGGGAGCATGGCCGGCGTCGCGCCGGCCATTCAATCGCCAGCCGGCGTCGCGCCGGCCATTCAATCGCCAGCCGGCGTCGCGCCGGCCATTCAATCGCCAGCCGGCGTCGCGCCGGCACGGCACCCACCCCCCGGCACGTCACCCACCCCCCGGCGCGGGCACCGCCCGATCGGCGACCGCCCGCGTCAGTTGGCCAGATTCTGCGCGGGCGTTGGGGCGGCACGGCGATCGATGGGCACCGGCAGGCGGGTGGATCCCACGCCGTCCATCTGCAGGCCCATCATTTCGAGGAAGGCGTCGAGGGTGACGACCTTGATGCCGTTTTGACGCGCCTCCTTGATCTGCTTGGTGCGGTATTCCTTCTCCTTGTCGCTGAGCGGCTTCCGCAGCCCGAGGGCGGCCGCCTCGAGCCCCTTCGCCTTCGGGATGCCCGCATCGACGACGAGCGACGTGAACGGCGTGACGCCGGCGCCGACCTGGCCGCCGACCCGCTCCACGAGCTGCTTGAGCCGTTCGGCGTCACCCGTGGCGTCGGAGCCGAACTGCACGCCCCCCACGATCACGATCTCGAGCGGCGAGTCCGCGGCCCAGAGGCTCGTCGCCACCGCGTCGCCGGGCAGGATCGGATTGCGCATCGAGTCTTTCCGCACCCGCGCCCGCACGAGCGAGTCGCTCTCGATCGCCAGCACCTCCACGATCGCCTTCTTCGCGGAGATCTGCGGCTGGGGGTCGTCGGGCGGATACACGTCGAACAGGAGCCCGGCCCGGATGCCCGACACCCGCGGCAGCGACACGAGCACGGTGCGATCCCGCTCGTTCACCGAGAGCACGCGGCCGTCGAAGCCGTCGATGCGTTCGTCCTTGGGAATCGCCGCGATGACGGCGTTCTGCACGGCGGGGTCGGTGGCGCGCACCTGGGCGATGATCTGGTTGAGCCGGTTGACCTGCCCCTCCCGCGCCCGCAGTTCGTCGAGGATGAGGGTCACCCGGCGCTCGTCGACGCCCTCACCCCCCCCCTTCGCCCCCTCGCCCTCGTCGGCGGGCCAGTTCCGCCGCCGGTCCTCGGTGAGGAGCGTCCCCGCCTTGGCGATCTCCTCGCCGAGCAGCTTGAACCGCTTCGACCGCTCGTCGGCGTCCTCCCGCTCCTTGAGATACACCTGGTTCTTCGCCGTGCTCTCCTCCTCGTAGGCGGTGAACTTCTTCCGCAGCGCGTCGGTCTCCTCCTGCGCCGTCTTCTTGTCGGCCCGCAGCTGATCGAGCTCCTTGTCCTTCTCCTTGACCGCCTTGTCCTTCTCGGAGATGACGCGGTTCTTGTCGGCCTCGAGCTGGCTCATCTCCTTGTGCTTCGTCTGGATCGACGACGAGAGCCACTCGGCGAGCTTGGCGTAGGTGGGCGGATCGATGTACTTGCCGAAGAGGTCGTCGACGGAGTCCTTCTTGCGCTTGAGGATCTCGGCGTTGTCCATGTCCTCGGGAAACCCGAGCACGTCCTTCACCAGTTCGAGCCGCTGGTTCACCGCCTCGAGACGCTTGGAGTTCTCCTCGCTCGCCTCCTTCTGCTTGGCCTCGAGGAGCTTGAGATTCTCGTCGGCCTTCTTGAAGAAGAGGTAGGTGGTCACGGCGAGCACGAAGGTGAGCATCACGAAGACGATCAGCGCGATGCTGAACGACTGCACGACGCTGCTGCTGGTGTTGCTCGATGCCATGGCTGTGTGCTCCCCTGATGCTCCCCGACACCCCGGAATCGGCCGGCCCGGATGCGGGCAACGGCCCGCCCGGCCCGCGCGCGACCCCGTTCCGCCCTCCCCGCCCGGCCCACCCGGCCGATCACCGCCGCCGGCGCGCGGCGGCCCCCGGGATCTGTGATCCAACATCGTCGCACCGACGGCCGCCGGTGCACGTTCACCCGATTATACGGGTCACGCCGACGCTGCGGCCGCGCCTGCGACCTCCGCCCAGGTCACCGCGCGGCCCGATTCGGCGGCGAGCCGCCCCATCACGGCCACCAGGGTGCTCCGGCACAACGACTCCCCGTCGTGGACGGGGCGGCCGGCAAGCACGCCGGCGACGAGCCGGGCCATCACGGCGGCGTAGCGGCCGGGCCCCGCCGCGGGCAGCGGCAGCGGGCGTCCGCCGATCGTGCCCAGAACCAGATCGCACGAGCCCCGCGTGCCGATCGCCATTTCCTCGATCCCCCAGCGGGCCTGCTCTCCCCGCTCCACGGAGGCCTCGAGCGACCGGCCGTCGGCGAAGCGATACCGCACCGTCGTTCGGGCCGGGCAGTCGCCGATGGCGCCGCGACAGGGGAAGCGGAGGTCGAGCCGCCCCTCGGCCACCGCCGGCGGCACGTCGCCGAGCAGCCAGAGGCCGCGGTCGATGGCCTCCACGTGGTGCTCCACGAGGTGGCCGCCGGAGAACCCGGCGAACGAGATCCAATTCCGCAGCCGCCAGTCGGCCCCGCGGCCGGCGGCGTCGACCGGCTTCCGCCAGGGCAGTCCCACCGCCGCGTGCACCTGCACCGCCATGGTCCGGCCGATCGCCCCGTCGTGGACGCGGCCGACGACGGCCGCCGTGCGCGGGTCGTGGCGGAAGCAGAGGCCCGACGCGAGGGAGAGCCCCGCGGCCCGGGCCCTGGCCGACGCCGCCGCGGCCCGCACGGCGCCGGCGACGTCGACGGCGGCCGGCTTCTCGCAGTAGACGTGCTTGCCGGCGGCCACCGCCGCCTCGAGATGCAGCGGCCGCGTGTGCGGGGGCGCCGCGAGGATGACGAGATCGACGCCGGCGTCGATCACCTGTCGATAGGCGTCGGCCCCGACGAAGCGGCTCGTCGGCGGGCACGCGAAGTGGTCGCCGAGTCCGGACGCGAGCACGTCGGCGCTCGAGGCGACCTGGTCGGCGAAGACGTCGCCGAGCGCCACGACGCGGACGGCCGGATCGGCCGCGGCCGCGAGCAGGGCGGCGCCGGTGCCGCGGCCCCCGCAGCCCACGAGGCCGATCCGCAGCCGCTCGGGGCCGCCGAACAGCCCCCCCGCGGGCAGCGGCGCGGCGGCGGCTGAGCCGAACGCGGGCGGCAGGACGGCCGGTGCGAGCGCCGCGGCCAGAAACGACCGGCGGGAGGGACCGGCGGCCGCGATCGGCCGGGCGTCGAGGCGGGGAGCGGTCGCGGGACGGGAAGGCTCGAGGCGCATGGGCTGATTCTCCAGGGCCAAGGGGGAAACCGGGCGACTCCGGCCGGCGGCGGACTACTGTAGCAGGCCGCGCCCCGGGGCCGATCAACGGCCGGCGGCCGGCGCTCGCCCGGCCGGCGGCCGCAGCCGCGCGAGATGGCGCATCATCGGCTCCTCGAGACCCGCCGGCGTCGTCCCGAAGGCGTCGGTGAAGTCCTGCAGCCGCTGCTCGGGGGAGTCGTCGGCGAGGGGCTCCTTGCGGGCGATGGCGCGGAGGTAGGCGACGAACGCGGCCTTGCGGGTCTGGGCCAGGTAAGACGTGAGCGCCCAGGCCCGCGCGTAGGCGTCGACGGCCTGGTCGGGCCGACGGAAGGGCTCGTCGCCCAGCACGATCGCCTCGAGATCGCCGGCCCGGTGCGTGGCGAGAAACGTCTCCAGCCGCGGACCGTTGACGTTGCCGATGCCCTTCCAGCCGCGGTCGCTCGCCAGGTCGGGCGCCTCGAAGAACGTGGCCACACCCTCGCTGACCCAGAGCGGCACCGGGGCGAGGCGGCGGTGGAGCCCGGCGTTGAAGGCCATCTGGTGGGTGGCCTCGTGCACGAGCGTGGAGACGAGCCCGGCCGCCTCGGGGCTGGCGAGGATTTCCAGTCCGGCCCGGGCGGCGGACCGGCCGGCGGGACGGGCCAGGGCGGCGCTGCCGGTGAGGTCGAACGTGGTCACCCGGTTGGTGAGCAGGTTGTAGTAGCCCACGACGCGGTCGGCGGCCGCCCCGAGGTCGCGGGCCGCGAAGGCCTCGTACCGCTGCCGGCTGGCGAAGATCACGACGACCAACGGCCGCGGCGGCGCGGACGGCTCGAGCCCCGCCTGCCGCCAGTAGTTCACGAACACGTCGTAGAGCCGCTCGAAGAGCCCGCCGCACCACTGGGCGTAGGCCCGCGAAGTGTCGAAGCAGATGACGTAGTGCCTCGTGACGACGAGATCGAATCCCGCGGGCAGCTCGCCGAGGATCCGCCGGCCGACCTCGCGGGGCGTCTCGACGGAGGGCTCCGCGACCGCGGCCCGCGACCGGATCGTGCCGGGCTCGAGCAGTTCGAGCCGCTCGTCGGCCCGCTCGACGAGGAGCCCGCCGTCGAGGGCCTCGACGACCACGATGCCCTCGACCACCCGCCGCACGCCGTCGGTCTCGACCTCGATCCGCTCCGCGCGCCGGTCCGCCTGCCCTTCGACGGGCGCCGCCGCGCGGTTCGCGCCGGTGTCGATGGGCCGGCCGCCGTCGTCGTCGGCCCCGCGCACCGTGGCTGCGGAGGCGACGAGGATCGCGAGCAGGCTGTGGATAAACAGCCTGCTCGATCGCAGGGATGCGATCGCGGACGCGTAGCGTCCGTGAAAACCGGAGGTTTTCATCCGCGGAAAAACGTCCGGAGGACTTTTTCCACGGCCAGCGAGCAGGCTGTGGATAAACAGCCTGCTCGATCGCAGGGATGCGATCGCGGGAGCGCAGCTCCCGTGAAAACCGGAGGTTTTCATCCGCGGAAAAACGTCCGGAGGACTTTTTCCACGGCCAGCTAGCCAGACGGCCGGGCAGGGGGGATGGCGGGCTCTCATGAATCCATGCGAACAGGTTTGGCGGCGCAGGGAAAGGCGAACTGGGTGGATGCGGAAACCCGCCGGAGTTGGTCTGGCTTCGGGACGGACGGAGCGATACCGTCCCGCGTCATTCCCGTCCCGACCGCGGCCCGTGTCGACCGTGTCGACGCCCCCGTCGATCAGACCGTCGCTGCCACCAGCGATCGCCCCGTCGAGGTCCACTGCGATGCCACCGTCGATCACGCCCTCGTCGCGTTTCCGCCCGCGGGCGGTCTGGATCGGCGCTCTCCTCGTGCTGCTCCTGCCGGGGTGTGCCGGCTGGCGGCCGTTCCAGAAATGGGAACGGGCCGCCAAGGACAAGGAAAAATACGGTCCCACCGCCGACGCGCGGATCAAGGATCTCGCCGCCCGCTCGAAGGCCGCCAAGGCCGGCACGTCCGAGCGGCAACTGGAGTTCACGCAGGAACTCGCCGGCACCATGCTCCAGGAGCACGACCCGCGGGTGCGGGTGAAGATCCTGCAGACGGCCGCCGACTACGACACCGCCGCCGCCACCGCGATCTGCAAGGGGGCCCTGCAGGATCCCAATGATCAGGTCCGGATCGCCGCCTGTGATGTCTGGGCGAAACGGGGGGGCGACGAGGCCGTCGCGCTCTTGGCGTCGCGCTTCCAAAACGACCAGGACCACGACGTGCGGCTGCGGGCCCTCCGCATGCTCGGCGCGTTGAAGGACAAGGACGCGATCCCCGTGCTGGCCCGGGCGCTCGAGGACGCCGACCCGGCGGTGCAGTACCGGGCGGTGGCGTCGCTCAAGGAGGTCAGCGGCCGCGACTTGGGCAACGACGTCAACGCCTGGCGGGCGTGGGCCGCCGATCCCTCGACCGCGCCCGAATGGTCGATCGCCGAGCAATTTCGCCGGCTCTTCTGAACGACTTGCAAGCCCGGCCGCACGCCCGCCGCGCCGCCGGACCTGAGGCGGCAGGCATCGGCGGCACGCATCGGCGGCACCGCCGCCACCACCTCGCCCCGAAGCCCCACCGCCCGCGGGGGGGCTGGGCAAGATGGCCCCTTCCGGCAAGCTGCCAGAACCCTCGGGAGGCGCCGGCGTGCGCCGCGTTCTGGACCGCGGGGAAGCCGATACTTCCCCCACCGCCGGAATGTCATGTTCCGACCTTGGTCGGGACAGGGTCCGCACCTTCGCACCGCCGCTTCACCGCATGATGCTCAACGATTCCCGGCATCCGCCCACCAGC
>Ga0209189_1003566_pt1 | contig 10406 bp, 10 predicted proteins | sample C_130820_EF_Meta_FD_187308 | JGI IMG/M metagenome (GOLD analysis project Ga0209189, IMG submission 187308) | Freshwater microbial communities from Lake Croche, Canada to study carbon cycling - C_130820_EF_MetaG (SPAdes) (version 3) | ecosystem: Environmental > Aquatic > Freshwater > Lake...
CGAGAGGCTAACTCCGGGACAACGCCCCCGTAATCTCGGTGCATGGCGATCTGAGAGTGCAAACCCTGCCCCAGAATGCCTTGGAATGCAGGTTTGCCCTCTTCCCAGGGGGTGGTGTTGTATAAAGCCACCCCGGTTTCGTCACAAGAAGTTTCTATTCCTAAAACAATCATTTTTTGGTTTGGTCGTGCTAGAATCGCAATTCAGTTAATTTTTCGATATTTATCGAGCATATACGAGTTAAATAAGTATGACTACAGTCCGCCTCCGCGAAAACGAACCATTTGAAGTGGCATTGCGCCGTTTCAAGCGCACCATTGAAAAAAATGGTCTTTTGACAGACTTGCGTGCCCGCGAGTTTTACGAGAAGCCAACGGCTGAGCGTAAGCGTAAAAAGGCTGCTGCTGCAAAACGCCATTACAAGCGTATTCGCAGCCAAATGTTGCCGAAGAAGCTTTACTAATAGAATTTAAAGCTCTCTTCACCGAGAAGCTTTGGAACCCGCTGACGGTGAAACGCAGCGGGTTTTTGCTTTTTAATTGCCTGGTACATTCAAGATTGGGAACAATGCAATGAGTTTGAAAGATCAAATCACCGAAGATATGAAAAACGCAATGCGTGCCAAAGAAACGGTACGTCTTGGCACTATTCGTCTATTGCTTGCTGCAATCAAGCAGCGTGAAGTTGACGATCGCATTACGCTCGATGATGCAGCAATCATTTCTACTATTGAAAAAATGATAAAGCAACGCAAAGACTCGATCTCTCAGTTTGAGAAAGCAGGGCGTGATGATTTAGTTGCCGTAGAGGCTGCTGAGATGGTGATTCTGCAAGATTACATGCCTGCTCAGATGTCTGATGCTGAGGTAGAGGCCGCAGTAGCAGCAGCAGTTGCTGCTACTGGCGCAGCGGGCCCACAAGATATGGGTAAGGTGATCGGTGTTCTGAAGGGTCAATTGGCTGGTAAAGCTGATATGGGTAAAGTATCTGGCCTGGTAAAAGCCGCACTCGCAAAATAAGAGAATACGCCGCATACTTTTAGCCTCATGGCGCTCATTCCACAATCTTTCATAGCCGATCTTTTAAATCGGGTTGACATCGTTGATGTGGTTGGGCAGCACGTCAAATTAAAAAAGGCAGGCGCAAACTATCAAGGCTTGTGCCCCTTCCATTCCGAGAAATCTCCCTCATTTTCTGTATCACCAACCAAACAGTTCTATCACTGCTTTGGTTGTGGAGCACATGGCTCTGCTATCAGCTTCTTGATGGAATATTCCGGCTTAGGTTATGTTGATGCAATTGAAGATCTCGCAAGATCTGCTGGCTTAGATGTGCCGCGTGAAGAGCGCACAGCAAATGATGTAGCCAGACAGCAGCAAGCCATGGCTTTAAGTGAAGTGATGAGCTCAGCAGCAGAGTGGTATCGCCAACAGCTCAAAGGAAATACACGCGCAGTGGAGTATTTAAAAGGTCGCGGCCTCACTGGCGAGATTGCAAAACGCTATGCCCTGGGCTATGCCCCAGATGGCTGGCAAGGTCTTGAGGCAGTTTTTGGATCTTATAACAACGACGATGTTGCTAAGACTTTGCTAGAAGGTGGCTTGATTATTCAGGGAGAGCAGACTGAGGGAGCGCCGGCAAGTAAGCAAGCGGTAAAGCGCTACGATCGCTTTCGGGATCGTGTGATGTTCCCGATTCGCAATCCCAAGGGTCAAACGATTGGCTTTGGTGGACGCATCTTAGATCAAGGCGAGCCTAAGTATTTAAATTCTCCAGAGACACCACTATTCTCGAAGGGCAACACGCTCTACGGATTGTTTGAGGCAAGGCAAGCGATTCGTGCGCAAGAATATGTCTTGGTGTGCGAAGGGTATATGGATGTTGTGGCACTCGCGCAATTGGGTTTTCCAAATGCAGTAGCCACGCTTGGTACAGCCTGTACTGCAAACCATGTCCGGATGCTTTTACGTCAAACAGATAAAGTCGTGTTTTCATTTGATGGCGACTCAGCGGGTCAGCGTGCTGCGCAGCGGGCATTAGAGGCTTGCTTACCGCTCATGTCAGACGATAAAGAAATTCGCTTCTTATTCTTGCCTACCGAACATGACCCAGACAGTTATGTACGTGCTTATGGTGCACCTGCTTTTGAAAAAGTAATTAAAGAAGCGATGTCAATCTCGAGTTTCTTCTTCAAGATCGTGAGCGAGGACCATGAGTTGACTACCCCAGAGGGCAGAGCCCATACGCATCATGCGGCTAAGCCCCTATTACTCTCCATGCCACCAATTGCGCTGCGCACTCAGATCTTACGTGAACTCGCCATTCGAACTAACACTACTCCAGCAGAGCTTGAAGCATTTTGCGGCTTAACCATTGCACCTGCTCCAGTTCAACAAAGTACTTACTCAAGTAATTCAACAAGACCACAAAATGGTTTTGTAAATTCAGGTAATCGAGCGCAGGGAGCGCCATGGCAGGCATCAAAAGGCTCTGCAAAAAGAGTGGCTACACAAAATATTGAACCACCAAAAGCGCCGATGGATTTGGCCGAGCAAATGTTGCGCGTATTAATTCAGTTTCCCCATTTGGGAAAAGCGCTGGATGCTAATCAGCGCACATTGGCGTTGAAAGCTGCAGAGCAACGTTCCACAAAAGCACTTGAGCTCATGCAAGATTTATTGGCGCAATGTGATTTGGTTGAGCTTGTTCAAGGTGAGAATGGCAAACCCGCCAGTGTCGGCGCAGGTGCATTTGCGATGTTTCAGGATCAACTCTCACGCAGCGCCTTAGCTCCGCTTTATGAAGTTCTCAGAAAGCGGGTGATGGACTCCGATTTAGATTTAGAAGGCGCAACTGCAGACTTAGAGGGGGCCTTTAAAAAGCTTGAGCTAGCGGAACTCAAGCAAGAAATGACAGAGATCACCCAAAAGATCGCTGGAAGCACTGCCACAGAGCAAGATCGCGCCAGATATCGAGAATTAGGTGAAAAGCTGAAATTCTCCTAAGAATTTACAGAAAGACCTCTAGAAATCCTCTCAAATTCCCCCATCTATAGAGGTAATTGGGGGTAAAAATAGTCGGAATCGACTATAATCCTCTGTTCCCAAGAAAAAAATGAATTAATTCAGCCACTTGCGCTTTATTTTGATGAAATTTGTGGGTAAGTGGGTAAGTGAGTTTCGGGGCTGTACTTAATCAGTCGATATCTATAACAGTAATGTGAGTAAGTGCTAATAAATGCCTAATACCAAGACCAAAAAACCAGTTAAACCAGCAGCCAAGGCGCCAGCTAAGCCGGTTGCCAAAAAGCTTGCTAAGCCAGCCGCAAAAGTTGCAAGCAAGCCTGCAGCTAAAAAAGTGGCAGCGAAGCCAGTAGCAAAAACTAAAGTAGCAGCTAAGCCAGCAAAGGCCCCTGTCAAAACTGTAAAGGCCGTTGCCAAGCCAGCAGTTAAAAAAGTAGCAGCTAAGCCAGTGGCTAAAAAAGTAGTAGTCAAAACTGCAAAAGCACCTCTCAAACCTGTAAAGGCTGTTGTTAAGCCTGCAGCCAAAAAAGTAGTAGCTAAGCCAGCAGCAAAAACGAAAGTGGTTGCCAAGACTACAAAGGTAGTAAAGCCAGTTGCCAAGCCTGTAGCTAAAGCCCCAGCTAAACCAGTGAAGGCTCCTGTAAAAACAGTCGCAAGCAAAGTTCCTGCGAAAACAGTAAAGGCTGAGCCAGCTAAAAAAGTAAAAGAGTTAGCCCCAGCGAAAGTTGAAGAGCTTAAGGGTAAGAAAGCCAAGGCTGTTGAGCCTGCCGCTCCAGAAGCTGAAGAAGAGAAAAAGACACGTGGTCGCAAGGCCAAAGCAGATGCTCCAGCTGAAGGTGCTGAACCCGTTTTAACGGATCGTCAAAAAGCCCGTGAGCGCAAAGCTAAAGAGAAGGCGCTCCTCAAAGAATTTGCTGCCCAGCAGTTAGGTACTGAAGAGCAACAAGAGCTCCGCCGTGCTCGCCTGAAAACATTGATCAAGATGGGTATGTCCAAGGGTTACCTAACCCATGGCGAGATGAATGACGTGATGTCTGATGAGTTGTCTGATGCAGATGCGTTGGAAACATTGATCAGCCTGTTGAATGATATTGGTATTACGGTTTACGAACAAGCCCCAGACGCAGAGACTTTAATTCTGTCTGATAACACTGCAGCGGCAGCCTCAGAAGAAGAAGCTGAAGAAGAAGCTGAAGCAGCACTGTCTACAGTGGATTCCGAGTTTGGTCGTACCACTGATCCAGTCCGTATGTACATGCGTGAGATGGGTACAGTCGATCTTCTGACTCGCGAAGGCGAGATCGTTATTGCCAAGAAGATTGAGGCTGGCCTCAAAGACATGGTGATGGCATTGGCAGCCTGCCCAGTCACCATTGCAGAAATTCTGTCGAATGTGGACAAGATTGCTAGCGGTGAAATGGAGATCGATCAGTTTGTTGATGGTCTAGTAGATCCAAACGCAGAAGATATTAAGTTGGGACCAGAAGAGCCAGAGATTGACCCGGATGCAGAAGAGGGTGAAGACGAAGGTGAAGACGAAGGCGGCGGTGGCGGTGGTGCAGCTACAGCAAATGCCAAGCAGCTCGAAGAACTCAAGCAAATCTCGCTTGAAAAGTTTGCCATTGTTCGTACCCAAGCAGATAAGATGCGTCGCGCTTTCGATAAAGAAGGTTATAACTGTCCTGCATACATGAAGGCACAAGATGCTATCCGTGCCGAGTTGTTAGGCTTCCGCTTAACTGCGAAAAGCGTTGAGAAACTCTGTGACACGATGCGCTCCCAGGTTGACCAAGTATGGAAGCTTGAGCGCGGTATTGTCAGCTTGTTAGTAGATAAAGTTGGCGTGAATCGTGGTGAAGTACTCAAAGACTTCCCAAAGATGTCCATGAACTTAACTTGGACAGAAAAATTACTCAAAGAGAACAAGCCTTACACCGCACTCTTGCAGCGTAATGTGCCTGCGATTCAGGAACTCCAGCAGAAGTTGATTGATATTCAGAAGAATGTCGTAATTCCACTTCCTGAGTTGAAAGAAGTAAACAAGCAAATGATCGCGGGCGAGAAGCGTGCCCGTGAAGCGAAGCGTGAGATGACAGTAGCTAACTTACGTTTGGTTATCTCTATTGCTAAGAAATACACCAATCGTGGTTTGCAGTTCTTGGATTTGATTCAAGAGGGCAACATCGGCTTGATGAAGGCGGTAGATAAGTTTGAATACCGTCGTGGCTATAAGTTCTCTACCTATGCAACCTGGTGGATTCGTCAGGCGATCACGCGCTCTATTGCTGACCAAGCCCGTACGATTCGTATCCCAGTTCACATGATTGAGACAATCAACAAGATGAACCGTATCAGCCGTCAGATCTTGCAAGAAACTGGTCATGAGCCAGATGCTGCAACCTTGGCGCTGAAGATGGAGATTCCGGAAGACAAGATTCGCAAGATCATGAAGATTGCTAAAGAGCCAATCTCAATGGAGACACCAATCGGTGACGATGAAGATTCTCATTTGGGCGACTTCATTGAAGACGGCAACACCTTAGCACCAGCTGAAGCAGCTTTGCACGAATCTATGCGTGATGTTGTGAAAGATGTACTCGACTCATTAACACCGCGTGAGGCAAAGGTATTGCGCATGCGCTTTGGTGTCGAGATGAGTACGGATCACACGCTCGAAGAAGTGGGCAAGCAGTTTGACGTTACCCGTGAGCGTATTCGTCAGATTGAAGCGAAGGCTCTCCGTAAGATGCGTCATCCTAGCCGTAGCGATAAACTCAAGACCTTCCTCGAAGAGGATTGATCGAAGGATTAACGGGCCTATAGCTCAGTTGGTTAGAGCAGAGGACTCATAAGAAAGAAGCCCTAGGGGTCTTGTCGCAAGGACCTCAATAGATTCAAGAGGTTAGTGGTGAATGAGGCGGTATAAATTCACTACACACCGACTGCACACCAGAGCTTTTTTCATGGTGTGTAGTAAATGCAGTTTTGCAGTAAAAACATCCGTAAAGGTGTGTAGTAAAAGTAAAGTTTTAGGGCCTATAGCTCAGTTGGTTAGAGCAGAGGACTCATAGCGAAAGTTGTGCACCAGATGACGAAAGTCGCTGTGTGAATGGTGTCAAATTCGGAGAAAGCTAAGTCGCAAGATATGCCAACGCCGAGCCAAGCTTCAGTATGAAAGTGCTGTTGAAGGTGTAGAGACTAGACGGCACCCATCTAAGTCCAGTAATGGATATGATGAAGGCATAGTCCAGGGAGTAGTGAAAGCTACACAAACCGGAATCCTTTGGTCCCAGGTTCAAGTCCTGGTGGGCCCACCAGAAATGAAAATACCAACCTTCGGGTTGGTATTTTTTTTCAATTCATGGGTACACTAGATGCGTTAACACATCTCAAGTGGGATCAAAATGCACGTGTTTATCGACACCAATATTCTTCTAAATTTCTTTTACTTTTCAAAAGATGAGTTAGATGCATTGAATAATGTATTTGCATCACATGAGCATGGAGCGGCGACAGTTCATTTGACTGAGCAAGTATGTGATGAATTCAAGCGAAATAGAGAAAATAAAATTAAAGATGCCTTAAGAAGGTTTAAGGAGGTCAAATACTCTCCTCAGCTCCCTTCCTTTATGAAGTCGTATGAAGAGTTCGGCGCAATTAAAAAACTTAGTGCTGAATTGCAAACTTTATCCGATCTAATTCTGGCTAAGGTTGAAAAGGATATTGTTTTAAGAAGTCTTGTTGCTGATAGTTTGATTAATGAAATTATTGATAAATCAGAAATACTAGAAACGACAGAGGCAACTTATCGAAAGGCGAAAATGAGGATGGAGATAGGTAATCCACCGGGAAAAAATAAGTCAATTGGGGATGCGATAAATTGGGTTACTCTTTTGGAATCAGTGCCCGCAAATCAGGATTTACACATTATTAGTGAGGACGGTGATTTTTACTCATCTATAAATGATGAATTAGCTCATCCATTTCTACAGGATGAATGGTCTCGTATTAAGGGTTCAAATTTGAATGTATATAGAACCCTTTCTTCTTTTATGAATGAACATTTCGATGGTGTGGCATTTTCATTTGATAAGGAGAAGGAGGAGCTTATTGAGAGTCTAAATTTCTCATCCAACTTCGCTACTACACATCATTTGATTGAGAAGCTTGACGCTTACGGTTATTTTTCCCTTAAAGAAATAGAGCGTATTTTAAAGGCCGCCATATCCAATAACCAGCTTGGCTGGATCATAACTGACTATGACGTATCTGATTTTATGAACAGGGTAGCTGTGCCTAAAATTGATGAAATTAGAAATCCTAATATGAAAGAACTACTTGAGAAAGTGATAGTAGAGCAGCAAGAGAGAAAGGCGAACTCTTCATCTCCAAACGAGAATGTTGAAGGCACAACAAAAATAGATTTTTAAGCGTTACTTAAAGTAACGCTCATCCATTACCACCCTTTAACTGATGGAGTCTGTGGTGCTTGGCGTGGAGTATTGATTGTCGTATTTGGGGTAGTTTGGATTGGGGTAGTGCTAGAGCCTTGATATTGGCCTTGGGGGCTATAGAAGTTTGTTTGTCCATTATCAGTTTGAAATGATTGGATGTTTTGGCCTTGTGCGTTGTATATGTTGGTAACACCGCTTGGACTGGTTTGACTATAGCCCTTGTATTGTCCATTGGCGTCATAAATGGCTTGAGCAATCACGGTTTCAGTAGATAGCCCCAAGGCGAGTAACAGCCAAATTATTTTTAGATTCGCTTTCATTGATTAATTACTTTCAAATATAAAAAATTAAGGATAATTCTTATATTATCTGTATATATCCTTATTTTCAAAGATTTAAATGAATAAGAAGTCTCTTAGCGAACGCGATATATGTACTAAGTTTATAACTCCAGCAATAATTTCTGCTGGATGGGATTTGCATACTCAAATTCGCGAAGAATTAAGTTTTACCAAGGGTCGTGAACCGCTGTCAATTTAGTACCACTGCCAGTGAGAGCTTTTCCATGTTAAATCATTGCATGCAGCTAGGTTGGATTTGAGTAATTCTGAGCAACCTCGCCTGAGGTGCTGGTGGTCTGTAACCCAACGAGCTATGCGGCCTTACTTGGTTGTAATGATCTTTCCATTGCTTGGTTAGAACCTTGGCCTCTTCTAAGTTGTAAAAGATTTCCCCTTTAAGCAGTTCATCTCTTAAGGTGCCATTGAAGCTTTCACAAAAACCATTCTCCCAAGGTGAGCCCGGCTCAATGTAGGCAGTTTGTACGCCAATCTCTTTTAACCAATCCCTCAATACTTGGGCTACGAACTCAGGACCATTGTCCGATCGAATATATTTTGGGATGCCGTGGTCAACCATGGCATCGGCTAGTTGTTCAATCACTTCTTTAGATCCAATGCGCAGTGCGCAGTGGATCACTAAACAAACACGGGTGTATTCATCAATCATGGTGAGCATCCTGATTTTTCGCCCATAAGCATCCCGAACAAAGACAAAGTCGTAGCTCCAGACATGGTTTGGATATTGCGCTCGAAGACGCAAGCAACTGCCATCATTAAGCCAAAGTCGTCCTTTAGGGGTTTGTTTATCGGGCACCTTGAGACCTTCTTGTTGCCAGATCCGCTTGACCCGCTCCTGTGTAGCTCTTTGCCAGCCTGCATTGCGCATCAGAGCGGCTACTGTTCTATAGCCATAACGGCCATAGGCGCAAGCAAGGCGGATAATCTCTGCCCTAAAGGGTTCTTCATCATCACGGGGTAATGGCATATAGCGGTAGGCTGTTCTCGATAGCCCCACCAAGCTGCAGGCAGACCGCTCAGAGATCTTGTAGCGATCCATGAGTAGCTGCGCTGCATTTTTACGCTTAGTGGGGCTTAAAAGTTTCCCTTGATGACTTCTTGGAGCATGACCTCTCGCAAGGAGAGGTCAGCCACCAACTTCTTCAATCTGGCGTTCTCTTGTTCTAGGTCTTTAAACTTCTTGGCTTGATCTGCCTTCATACCGCCATACATTTTTCTCCAGCGATAGTAGCTTTGCACGGTAATCGACAGAGACTTGCAAGCCTCTTCTAAGGTCTTGCCGTTAGCACTCAACACCTCAATCTGCCTAAGCAGGGAAACGATTTGCTCGGGTTTAAAGCGAATGCCATGTTTGGCCATGTAAACACTCCTTTTTAAGTAAAAGATTATCAAAATCTCTCACTTGGAGTGGTATTAAAAATCAACGCGGGTCAATTGAATGTGCGCTGTAATCTGCAAGGCTTTTTCTACGACAACTTAGCAGATACTCTATTGATTTCTCGATGGAGTCTCTTGTAATGCTCTATAGATGCCTTTGTTAAAGCCACCCTCTTAACGCGGCCATCCTCTTCATGGGATATGGTAGAAAGTAACTTTTTATCTACTAGACCCTTAAATACTGCATGAAGTGTTGCCTGGGAGGCAATATTTCTTTGATGGGTTAAATCTCCAACAAAAATTGGCTGCCCCGAAAAATGCGCTTTAGCTGCCAAATCAAGCAGTTCAATCTCGTAATAACTTAAGTCGAACTGCTTATTGAGTTGTTTAACTTGGTCCATGAGTTTAAGGTATTTCAGCATACTGATTTTTTGAATATAAATATTAAAAATGGAATCAATTAGATATAGCTTTTATATCTGAATTGAAATGAATTACACATCCCTAAAACATGGGGTTTGGGTTTATAAAGCTTGAGCGCTAGTTTTGATGTGTTTCAGTGCTTCAAAATTAGCGTTGCTCTCTATAATCAAATTACGGAAACGTGGCCGAGCGGCTGAAGGCACCGGTCTACTAAACCGGCATATTTGTAAAAGTATCGAGGGTTCGAATCCCTCCGTTTCCGCCAAGATTGCCGCTTTAGCTCAGTAGGTAGAGCAGTTCATTCGTAATGAAAAGGTCGCCAGTTCGATTCCGGCAAGCGGCACCAATACATATATGGACTAAGTATTGAGTGATTAACCCTTTTCTGTGCGTGGGCAGGTTAAGTATCTAGTGATGGGTCAGCAGCAATATTAATATCTGCTTGAATGCGAGCTTGAAGCTGCACTAACTGAACCACGAACTAATTTAGCAGGCGGCCGCTTTGTTAAAGAAGCTGTGGCGCAACACATCAAGCGGCTTAAGCAAATCAAAAAATCTGCGCAATGACTTAGCAGTTTAATTTTTATTGAGCAATCAACAGGCGCACCGCAAAGTTTTAAAAACGGCATTCTAATGTAGAGAAGCGGCGCACAAAAACATTGGAGTTATTGGAACTCAATCCACATATTACCTCAATGCGCCTTCATGGCCTATCTGAAAGATTGGATGGCTTACAATGTTTTTCTATTAATCTAAATTACCGAGTCACG
>Ga0209189_1003571_pt1 | contig 10395 bp, 8 predicted proteins | sample C_130820_EF_Meta_FD_187308 | JGI IMG/M metagenome (GOLD analysis project Ga0209189, IMG submission 187308) | Freshwater microbial communities from Lake Croche, Canada to study carbon cycling - C_130820_EF_MetaG (SPAdes) (version 3) | ecosystem: Environmental > Aquatic > Freshwater > Lake | place...
ACTGGCTGCCGGCACCGGCCGGGCCCTTCTTCTTCGTGGCCCGGCTCTACGGGCCCAAGCAGGCCGTGCTCTCGGGAGCCTGGAAACTTCCGGCGCTTCTTGAGGTGAAATGAAGCGGGCCGCCCGCCGCATCGGCCAGGGGAATCTCCGCTTCGCGCAGGGCCTCCACCAGCCGCAGCAGCAGCTCCCGCTCCACCGCGCCCTGGTGCCCGGCCCGGGTGACCACGACCACGGCCAGCTCCAGGCCTTCGGGACTGACCTGCCGCAGCCCGAGCAGCCGGGGCGGCTCCAGAAGCTCGGGCGCCCAGGCCGGATCGACGGCGAAGGCGGCGGCCGCCTGCTCGACCACAGCCAGGGCCCGGCGGGGATCGCAGCCCCGGTGGGCCAAGGTGAGGTGCAGCTCCTGGCCCGAGCGCAGCTTGGTGGCATTTACCACCCGCTTGCACTGGCTGTTGGGGATCACCACCACCCGCTGGTCGGCGCTGCGTAGTTCCGTGCTGAGCAGGTTCACATCGGTCACCTCACCGCCCAGCCCATCGATCGAGATCGCATCGCCAATGGCGTAACGGTCTTCCAGCAGGAGCACCAGGCCGGCCACGAAATCCCGTAGCAGGTCCTGGAACACCAGGGCCAGGGCGCCGAGCAAGGCGCCGCTGGCCAGCAGGGCATGGCTGGAGAGGTCCCGCACGCCGGGGATGTCCACCACCACCCAGAGCACCACCAGCGCGATGCAGCCCAGATGCACCAGCCGGCTGGTCACGCGCTTGAGGCTGCGGTGGCGCTGGTTACGGCGGGCGCGGCGTTCGGGAGTCAGGGATGGATTGCCGTTCCACTGGCTGAGCACGGCCGCCAGAACCGCCTCCAGCAGCAGGGCCAGGAGCCAGCCCAGCAGCAATTTGCCCACCACCGAGAAGGGCTGGAGCAGCAGATTGATCGCCAGGGGGATCTGGCCCGGCACCGCCAGAACGGCCACCCCCACCATCAGGGGCAGCAACAGCAGCACACTCCCCAGCAGGGTGCGGCTGAGCAGGTGCAGCGCTGGACTCAGCAGCTTGTCGCTGGGGGGCCTGCGCTGAGTGTCATGGTGTGCGGGCCGTGATCCCGCCTCCCCGGCCGCCAGCAGCTCCAGCTTGCCGAGCCGGCGCTTGACCAGTCCCCAGAGAAAAAGGCCCGCAAATAGAAGGCCCCCCAGCACCAGCTCCAGCAGGGCCATCGTGCGGAAGCGGCGACCCAGCACCCCCGGCTCGAGCAGGTGGCGGGCGAAGCGCAGCCGCCGCTCCAGCAGGCCCCGCCAGCGTTCGGCCAGGCGCTCGGAGGTGGTGCCGTTGAGACGGGCATCGTCATCGGTGACACTCAGCAGCGGCAGGGGCAGATCGCGCCCCGGCACCCTTGCCTGCAGCACCGGTGGCCCACCCGCACTGTTGACCACCTCCACCCGCAGGGAACCGGGCGCCCCCAGCAAGCCCAGCTGGTTGCTGTCGCAGGCCCGTTGGCCGCTGCGCAGATAGAACTGCTCCAGGATGAATTCGCCGAGGCCTTCCGCCTGCGTGCACACCTCCTGGGAGCGATACAGCAGTTCAAGGTTGCCCTCGATCACCTGCGCCCGTTGCCTGGCATCCGGTCCGCGGGCGCCCGCCACCACCGGTGAGGCCACGGTGAGGACCGGAATGCCGAGGATGCGTACCTTGGCGCGGTGGAAGCTGCCGCTGTCGCGCAGCTCCTCGGCCGCCTGCGGCCGCGGCGCCGAGGCCTGGGGTGGGACCGTGCTGGCAGCCCCAAGCGGCAGGGGACTGAGCAGATCGCCCAGTGGCAGCAACGCCAGGCTGAGGGCCAGGGCCAGAGGTACCAGAAGCCTGGTGAGATCCCGAGCCAGCCCGCTTCGCTGGGGATCGCGACACGGATCGGCAGGCTGGGGCATGGCAGGGTGCCGCCGGAGGCGGAAGGTGGTGCGGCCCCCCTGGACGGCCTGCGGCCGGCGGGCAGCGGCCAGGAGCCATGGGGCCATCATGGCGGCGGGCAGCGCCGCACGACCGGGCGGCCGCCCCCGTTACCATCGCGCCACTGTTTTCTGTGAGGCGATGGCCGTCACCTATCCCCGCAAGCTGGTCAATGCCATGGGGCCGCGGGAGGTGATGGGCGAGGTGGTCAAGGAGCGCAAGCTGCAGATCCTCTTCCTCAACAGCTACCGCTTCAACGAGCAGCGTTCCTGCCTCGAACTCACCAGCCTGATCGAGGCCCTCAACGGCCAGCCGCGCGAGCTCTGCCGCGAGCTCTCCCACCACATCAGCGATGAGGCCCGCCACGCCGTGTGGCTCACCGACCTGCTCTGCGAGCTGGGGGAGGAGATCGGCAATCCCCCCACCGGCTCCTACATCGATGAGCTCAACCGCCTCTTCGACAAGAGCGGCGGCCAGATCCAGCAGGAGGATGGCCTGATCGCCGTGCTCGCCTCGATCAACGCCACCGAGAAGCGTGGCTGCCAGGCCTTCTCGGCCCACATTGCCGCCCTGCGCAAGGCGCCCGCCAGCGAGGAGAACACCCGCATCCGGGAAACCCTTGAGAAGATCCTTCCCGAGGAGGCTGGCCATGTGAGCTGGGGCAGTCGCTGGCTCGGCAAGATCGCCGCCCGCAGCCCTGAGCACCGCGCCCGCGTGAACGAGGCCAAGCGCAAGTATTCGATGATTGAGCACGCGGCCTTCGAAGCCGGCATGGACATCACCGCCGGCGCCGAACTGCGGCGGGTGGCGAATCTGGTGGAGATCACCAACACCCTGCCGGTCTGGGAGCGCCCCGCCTATCTGATGGAGCGCCTGCCCCAGGCCCTGCTGGCGCCGGATCTGCAGAAGTCCCGTTTTCTGGCGGTGCAGCGGGTGCTGCAGGACAAGCCCGAGAAGCTGGTGGAGCAGTTCATCCCGATGTTCCTCAGCGGGTTGCAGCACCTGCGGCCGTCGGTGGCCTCGGGGAACTGAGCGCCGGGCACGCCCTTCCGCCAGGGCGTTTCTGAGCCGTACCGGGCCCGAAGGTTCTGCCGGCATCCACCATCCAATGGCCTGAGCGCGCTCACGGGACGGCTCTGACACCGCAACCACGCCCTGTCCGTATTCGGGGCCACCCCGCGGCGCGGCCAGGGCCAGCGCGCCTGGCCATCCTGGCGGCAGCGGACGGGTGGTGATGGCGGCCAGCGAGGCGATCATTGGCGAGGAGTGGAAGGAGCGCTCCCGTGAGCTCGCCGACTGGGCCATGGAGCGCCTCGTGAACCGCCGCGACGTATGGGGCCAGTACGCCCTGCTCTCCCCCGAGGAGGCCCGCGAGAGCGGCCGCACCTACAAGGCCATGACCCTGCCGGTGCCCGGGATGCGCGGCGAGGACCGGGTGACCCTCGACAAGCTGGCCCGCCATTTCGCCAGCCGCCGCCTGCACCGGCCCCAGCTGATCGGTTTGCATGCCGAGAGCCAGGAGGGCACCAGCCGCTGGCTTGCCATCGACATCGACAACCACGATCTCGATGCGGTGGGGGCCGATGTGCGGGCACGCCGCAACCTGGCCGGCGCCCTCGCCTGGTGGCGGGCCTTCGCTGAGCGGGGCTACGACCCGCTGTTGTTTGATTCCAGCGGCCGCGGCGGCTACCACCTCTGGGTGCTCTTCGCCGAACCGGCCCCCACGGCGGCGGTGTTTGACCTGGTGAAGGCGGTGGCGGCCACCTGGGAGGCGAACCAGCTCGAGGAGGAGCCCGAGGTGTTTCCCAAGCAGCCGCGCCCCGGCAGCCTCAACGCCTGGTTTCGCCTGCCCGGCATGCATCACACCCAGCCCCACTATTCGCGGTTGTGGAGCGGCGAGGAGTGGCTGAGCGATCCCTGGCTGGAGGGCCACGCCGCCATCGATGCGATGCTGCAGGTGATTCCGGGGCCGCCGCCCGCCGTTTCCGTCGCTCTGGCAGGCCACTTGGGGGGCGTTCCCGCCCGGGAGGGCGCCATGGGCGCCCCATCGCCTTCCGCTCCCGAGCGCAGCGCCGCCGCCCGCAAGCGGCGCTTCAGCGGCGGCGGCCGGCCCACGGTGTGCCTCGATCTTGATGGGGTGCTGGTGGACCGCACCTACGGGCGCGGCGGCGAGGAGCTGGGGGAGCCGATCGATGGGGCCGTGGAGTTCACGCGGGCCCTGGCCGAGCAGGCCGACATCGTGATCCACACCGCCCGGTTCGCGGGCCGGAGGGTTGGCGAAGGGGCGGCCGCGGAAGGCGGGGCCCAGGCCGTGGCCCAGCGTCTCCGCCTGGAGCGGATCCGGGCGTGGCTGGACCGGCATGGCTTCGCCTACAAGGAGATTGCTTTGGAGGTGGGCAAACCGATCGCCGCTGCCTACGTTGACGATCGGGGTGTGAGCTGCCGTCCGATGGACGACGGTCCCCGGGCCTTCGAGGAGGCTCTGGTGGCGGTGCGGCGCCTTTGCGGTCCGTCCGGCTGAATCCAGCCTCGAGGCGGTGCCGATTGGACCGCCTCCGTTGTTCCGAAGTCCTGGGAGCGCATCCCCGGACCCAATCCCCGCCGGCGCCGCCGTTCCGGTGGGCGTGACCTCCCCTCCGATGGCCCGCACGCTTCAGTTCATCCATGCCGGCCGCCCCCTGGCCTGCGCCATCGAGAAGGTGGACCGGGGCCGGCTTTATGGCAGCCGTTCCCTCGAGACCCTCGATGGCCAGGGCCAGCCCTGCAGCCTCGCCACCCTCGCCGCCGACGGCCACACCCTGATTCCGATGGGCGGTACCGCCATCGGCCATATCGGCCCCGACGGACGCTGGATCGACACCGACGTGCTCACCGCCGTGGATGGTGAGGGTGCCCCGCTGCCCCGCATCCCCTCCAGCTTCGACGGGCCGATCCCCCTGGAGCAGACCGTGGCGGTGGATCGGCTCCTGGAGCACAGCATCCGCCTCACCTACGCCCTTCTGCCGCTGGAGGGGCCCCTGGATGCCGAGCTGGCCGGCGCTCTGGATTCGGGGGCGATCTACAGCTTCCCTTTCAGTTGGCGGGGCGGCGTGGCCAGTGATCCGGCCTTTCTGCTGCGGGGCGAGGACGGCACGCTGTGGCTGCTGATCGGCGATGCCAACCGGGTCCGCCTGGTGGGCCTGGAGCAGGCCGCCCGCTGTGGCGTGGAGATGGAGGAGGAGCCCCTGCCCGCTGAGGAGGCCGAGGCCGAACTCGACTTCCGCATGCTCTGAGCTGGCAATCACCCCAGGCCCGCTCCGCCCGCCACCGATCCCTCCGCAAACCCATGCCCGAAATCAATCTCTCCGATAGCCGCAAGCGGGATGCCGTGGTGAAGGCGGTGGGGCTGCGGGTGCGCGAGCCGATCCGCTGGCTCGGGCCCGATGGCGGCTACCCCACCACCCACCGCATCCTGCGCTCCACCGTCGACCACGACCTTGATGCGCTGGAGAGCCGCTTCGGGGAGCCGGAGGCGATCGCCCGGGCCCTGGTGGAGGGCGATCCCGAGGTGGACACCGAGCGCTTCGGCCAGAGCCTCTGGTTTCTCTCACGGGTGTTCATCGATCCGGCCGAGAAACCGGTGTTCCAGGTGCAGCAGAACGAATTGCTGCGTGATCCCCGCGGCATGGTGATCGAGCGGCGGCCCCTGCAGCGGGCTGAGGCCAACACCAACGGCGCCATCCCCCTGGCCTGGACCGGCCGCCGCATCGCCAAGGCGGAGGCGGTGCGCCGCTACATCTTCAGTGACCTTCTGCAGATTGTGCATATCAACGGCCTCACCTACGACTTCCTGCACGGCATGGCCAGCGAGCTGGCCGCCAGCGACAGCCTGATGCTGGTGGGCGGTGGCAAGGGCGGGCGCGATCCGCTGGTGTTCCGGCGGGGCAGCCTTCCCTACCGGGGCTTCCTGGAGGGGCGGGTGGAGGGCGATCGCTATGCCCTGCTGCTGCATCTCTCCAATGCCGAGCTCAAACGCCCCGATCCGCCGCCGCCGGCGTTCTCCCAGGGTGTCGTCTCCGCTGATGGAGGGGATGGGGCCGGCGCTGCTGAGCCCACCAGCGGCGCGACCGGGGGAGCGGCCTCATGACGACCCGTCGCCGAACCGGTGCTGCTGAGCCCCCAGGAGCATCAGGGGACGCTGCGGCCGTCGCCGCTGCTTCTGCTGTGGCCTCAAACGAGCCCGGCAATCCAACCGAAACGCCAACGGCCGCGGCGACACCATCAGCTGCGAAGCCGAAATCCTCCAGGCGTAGGGAGGCCGCACCGGCCGCCGCAGAACCCGCCGGCGCGGAACCGGCCAGCACACAACACGCCACCCCCGAGTCGCCAACCGACAACACCACCATCAGCACCAAGGCCCGCTCAACGCGCTCGGCCACCCCCAGAGCCAGCCGATCCAGAGCGTCCAGCTCCACCGCTTCCCTCGCCCAGCCCTCCACGCCTCCCCCGACGACCGCCGAAGTCGCGGCCTCCCCATCCATCGCCGCATCGAGAGCTGCCCGATCGACCACACCAGCAGCCTCCCGATCCGCAGGCACCCGAGCCGCCTCGCCTGTTGGTTCAGCAGGAACCCCACCATCTGCCGAGGCCGCAGCGCCCAGGCCGGCCGGCGGGGGGCGGCGGTCGGTGGTGAAGCCGGCGCCCCTGACTGCCGATGGCGCCTCCACCCCACCGGCCAGCGGCGATCATCCCCTGGTCGACGCTTCGGCGCTGAAAACCCACCTGGGCCGCTACCGCAGCGGCGGCGCCGAAACCCTCTTGGATCCCGAGTGGTTGCGGCAGGCCCGGCGGCGGCGGCGCGATCTCGGCGAAACGATGCGCGCTTTCGACTTCGACACGGCCCAGCAGCGCCTCCCCGCCGCCGACGACTCCTTCATCTCGCGCAAGATTGACGGCGAGTTCACCTGCCTCGTCTACCGCGATGGCGCCTGCCTCAGCCTCAACCCCGGCGGCACCGTGCGGATCGGCGCGCCGTTCCATGACGAGGCCGCCCGCCTGTTGCAGCAGGCGGGGGTGCGCTCCGCCCTGCTGGGTGGTGAGCTCTATGTGCGGCGCAGCGATGGCCAGCGCCCCCGTGTGCACGATGTGACCCGGGTGGCCCGCAACCCCGCCAGCCAGGCGGAGGTGGACAGCCTCTGCTTCGCGGTGTTCAACGTGTATGAACTCGACGGCCACGATCCCTCGCTCCGCTACGGCGACGCCCTGGAGGCGGCCCAGCGCCTCCTGGCCGCCGGCGACCGGGTGCACGTGGTGGAAACGGTGCACGGTGATCGCCAGCGGGTGTTCCAGCAGTACAGGCAGTGGGTGGAGCAGGAGGGCGCCGAGGGGGTGGTGACCCGCAGCGATTCCACCGGCATCTTCAAGATCAAGCCCCGCCACAGCCTCGATCTGGCGGTGGTGGGCTTCTCCGAGGGGATCGACGACCGCACCGGCCTGCTGCACAGCCTGCTGGTGGCGATTCCCACCGATGCCGACAGCTTCCAGATCGTGGGCCGGGTGGGAGGTGGCTTCAGCGATGAGCTGCGCGCCTCGCTGCTCACCCTGCTCAACGGGCGGGTGGTGACCAGCGACTACGTGGAGGTGAACAGCGACCAGGTGGGCTACCGCATGGTGGAGCCGGGCTTGGTGGCGGAGCTCTCCTGTCTCGACGTGGTGTCGCGAACGTCGCTGGGCAGCACGATCGATCGCATGGTGCTCGATTGGCACAGCAGCGAACGCCGCTGGGAGGGGGTGCGACGGCTGCCGCTCTGCAGCCTGATCTCGCCCCAGTTCGTGCGGCTGCGCGACGACAAGCAGGCTCGGCCGGAGGATCTGCGCCTCAGCCAGCTCTCCGACATCACCGAGATCCCCGAGCTGGAGCGCAATGCCGCCGAGCTGCGCCTGCCGGCCAGCACGGTGCTGGAGCGCGCCGTGGCCACCAAGGTGCTCAAGGGGGCCACGCTGGTGCGCAAGCTGCTGCTCTGGAAGACCAACAAAGAGACCGTCAGCCCGGATCATCCGGCCTACGTGCTCCACCTCACCGACTACAGCCCCAACCGTGAGGCGCCGCTCAACCATGAAATTCGGGTGAGCAGCTCCGAGGAGCAGATCCGGCAGTTCTTCCTGGAGTGGAAGGCCAAGGCATTCGTGGGGGGCTGGAAGGAGGTGGGCAAGGAGGTGGGATGAGAATCCTGAGCTGGAACATCCTTCATGGCGGCGGCGGCCGGCGCGAGGCGATCCTGCAGGCGATCGCGGCGATCGATCCCGACCTGCTCACCCTGCAGGAGGTGCGCCGCAGCGAGGGTCGTGATCCGCTGCTGGAGGGCCTGGCCGAGCTGGGTCTGGTGGAACAGGCCCTCTCGCCCCTGGGGGATGCCCGCAGTAACGGCGTGCTGATCGCCAGCCGCTGGCCCATGAGCGCGGTGCCGCTGCGCCCCAGCAGTCCTGGCGCGGATCCCGCGGCGCCGGTGCACCTGATGCAGGCGCGGGTGTCCTGGCCTGGCCGGGCAACGGGTCTGGGCCCCGGCGATCGGGATGGAGGGGGCCACGGCGAGAAGGAGGAAGGGGCCGAGCTGCTCAACCTGGTGGCGGTGCGCTTCCCCCAGAAGCAGGCGCAGATCGCCCCGTTCGAAGCCCTGCTGGCTCTGCCGCCGGCCTGGCGCGAGGAGCTCAGCCTGCTGATCGGCGATTTCAACTGCGGCATCCCCCTGCTCGATTCCCAGACCCCCACCTTCCCCTGCACCGCCTGGTTCCAGCGGCTGCTGGGCCAGGGCTGGGTGGATGCCTGGCGGCGCCGCCATCCCCAGGAGCGCGAGTACAGCTGGCTCAGCAGCCGCGGCAACGGCTTCCGCTACGACCATGCCCTGGTGTCGCCGGCCGTTGATGGGCGGATCCGCTCGGTGCGCTACGCCCAGGAGCTGCGGCGCCCAGGCCTTTCCGACCACGCCGGCCTGGTGCTGGAGCTGGATTGAAACGGCTGGGCCTGAGCAGGCAATCGGATGCTGGCCAGGGCGCTCGACCGTGCCGCTGGGGATGCTTCACGTTTCTTCACGACGATTGCCAGACTGGCTCCACCAGCCCTCTTCTCCGTGTCCACGCCCCTGCTGCTTGAACTCTTCGCCGGCTTCCTGGCCGCCGGTCTTGCCCTCTGGTTCGTTCTGCTGAGCCGCGCCCCCCAGCCCCGGGAGGCCCTGGCCGAGGGCTCCTCCCCCGGGCTGGCTGCAGGCCTGGATCGCTCGGCGGTGCGCCGGCTGATCTCGGGCTATTTCCTGCCGGAAGGCCCGCTGGCCAACACAGCCCTGCTGCTGCTGCGCCTCGCCATCGGCGTGATGATGATTCACCACGGCCAGGAGAAGCTGGCGGATCCCCAGCAGTTCGCCAACACCTACGTGGCGTCGCTGCATCTGCCCTTCCCCCTGTTCTTCGCCTACGCCGCCGGTTTCTCGGAGCTGATCGGCAGCTGGCTGCTGATCCTGGGCCTGCTCACGCCGCTGGGAGCTCTGGCGATCACCGGCACCATGAGTGTGGCGGCTTACCAGCACATCCTCACAGCCGGCTTCAATATCTATGTGCTTGAGCTGGTGGTGCTGTACCTGGGGGGAAGCCTCGCCCTGCTTCTCCTGGGAGCTGGTCGGATCTCCTTCGATGGCGCCATCGTGCACGACCTGCTTAACCAGTCCGGCACCACGGACGAGGGCGATCAGGCCAGCTCTTCCCTCACCCCTGCTTATGTGACGGTGCGGGGCGACAGCCGCGGCTGATCCCGGCAGACACATTCAGTCATGGCACCGATGGGGTGCGACCGTTCCCACGATCGAGCCTTTGTGCAAGCCGATCAGCCCAGAGTTAGATCGAGCCCCAGCTGAATTGCGCCGTTGTTCAGCGCTGATGCAGCGCGCCGGCGGCGGCCCGTTCCACGGGCCCGCCCAGCACTGGCGGCCAGCCCGGAGCGACGCGATCCATGCTTCTGCTGGATTGCATCGGCCAGTTCCGAGAAGCCCCGCTCCTGCCGGCGGGCCCAGAGCCGCTCCCGCGCCGCCCGCGCCGCGCGGGCGGGATCCACGATTGGGTGGGGATAGTCCACACCGTGCCTGAAGCCGAGCCGCTCGGCCGTTAGGGCAGGCAGGGTCCACGGTTCATGGAGGTGCAGCAGCGGCACGGCGGCCAGCTCCGGCAGCCAGCGGCGCAGAAACAACCCCTGGGGATCATGGTCCTGGCCCTGCTTGATCGGGTTGTAGATGCGGATCGTGTTGATGCCGGTGGTTCCCGCCTGCATCTGGCACTGGCTCCAATGGATGCCAGGTTCGTAGTCGAGGAAGCGGCGGGCCAGCACCAGCCCGCAGGGCCGCCACGGCAGCTCCAGGTGGTGGCAGGCCACGGAGATCAGCATCGCCCGCATGCGGAAATTCAGCCAGCCGTTGGCGATCAGGGAACGCATGCA
>Ga0209189_1003573_pt1 | contig 10388 bp, 2 predicted proteins | sample C_130820_EF_Meta_FD_187308 | JGI IMG/M metagenome (GOLD analysis project Ga0209189, IMG submission 187308) | Freshwater microbial communities from Lake Croche, Canada to study carbon cycling - C_130820_EF_MetaG (SPAdes) (version 3) | ecosystem: Environmental > Aquatic > Freshwater > Lake | place...
AACATATCCTTGATTGTTATTAGGATTAATACCTTGTGCAGTTACATAATTTGTTATAGCTGTAGCTAGCGCCGGCGACAGATTATAAGCATTGTACCCTTCGTATAACCCAAATTGAGGAGCTGTGTTTTCAAATCCGTCAACACCGTTGGGTCCTAAAGCAATAGTATCTTGATAGATTGGACTGCCTGTACCTAGTATATCTGCTGATGTGATTGTAAATCCTGCAAATCCTGTATTACCTATAGTAAGTTGTCCGCTTAATGTAATACCGCCGCTTATTGTTAATGCCATTTTGTTATTCCTATTACATGTTATTTATTAGTTTATTCTGGGTTACCCGGCATAAAAATATCTAAAAGTTGTTGTTGCACTATGGTGTCATTTATTCCTAGATGCACATTTTTTGTCCAAACAAAATTTGTCAACCAAGTTCCCATATATAAATCATCTATTGCTGCCCATTGAGTAGTTTCGGGATGTTGTTCTAGCCAAGTAGTTATTTCAGTTGCCCGTTGTTCATGGTATGTAGTTTTTCCGGGTAGCCATGCGGTATAATCAATAGGCATTTTTTTGATGCCTTGTTTTTGATAAAATTCACACATGCCTTCGATACTGATTTTTAATTTCCAGTCACTTGAAATAACAATTTCAGCACCAGTTTGAACTAATATTTTATTTAGTATGTTGACCGCGTCTGGGTCAAAATAACTAAAATAGGTCTTGTCAGTTCCTGCAAATTCTGCATTGGTAGGCAAACTATGCTCAGTCCTAACTATCTCGGTAGCACCAAGACACATTACGCCGTAATGATCTAAGAATAGTATTTTCAAACTGTTAGCTCCGATTGGGCCAACACTTCAGTCGATAGTAGTCTGTTCACATACCATTCAACAGTTTCAATATCTGTTGTTTGTTCTGCTAATCGTAGACCATTGAAGAATCTATATTCAACATTCTCAAACTCATCTCTTGTGCGTAATATTCTTGCATCTTTAACAAACTTCATATCTGTTATAGGATAAATGTTGTTGAATCTGCAACTTGTCAACACACTGTCAGAGAACAAGTTCATGTGATAGTCGGTGATGACATTATAGTATTCAATGGTATCCTGAATCACTTGCTTGTTGGTTAATGTAATCTCTTTACCGTGTTCGTTGACCGTGATGGTTCCGATAGGAGTTGTATCTGTCATCGGATAGGTAAATGCACCTGCCTGTTTGTTAAAGATACGATGCTGATCGAATGTTCGTAGAGTTGTGCCATCACTGAATGTAAGTAGATTATACTGAGATCCAGTTTCACCGCGTTTGATCCACAATGCCGAAGTTTCTGCATAGCAGCCACGATCAAAATCCCAACTCAACATCTTGTCAGTGTAGGTGATGTCTTCTATTGCTTTATATGAGCCATCGCTGAGTGCGATTTGAGTTCCGGCCAATAAGCAAATGCCCGAGGTTCCGGTGGCTGAATTTGAATAATATGTGCCTGCATTACTGGTTACATACGCATACACAGTAAACGGTGTTGTATTCAAACCGGTTGTAATACTTAATTGTACTGTTCCTGGAATGCTTCCCAATGAACCAGTGACATACTTTTGACTTATTGTGCCAGCAGTGACGATTACGCCATATTCTGTTACTGGGATAGTATTAGCCACAGTGACATTTGCCCAGCCTGATCCTCCACCGGTGCCGCCGTTACTTGTGGCGGCAATCGTGATACTTTGTATAGTGGGTAGAATATTTTGACTAGGAACTGATGCTACCCCCACATCAGTGAGTTGACTACCATTACCTATGAAGTAAGCACCAGTGATGTTACCAGAACTTACTAGACTGTCCACATTGGCTGTTTGGAAATAAGCCACGCTGTTGAGGCTGTTGCTGAGTGTGCTGTTGGCCTTGTCATAGACCAAGCTGATGATACTGTGATATCCTGCTATGCTTACACGGGCCACATTGTCGGCTGCAGGAGTTACTATCTGATTGTTCATCAGTGTAACTACTGTGCCAGCACTGGCAGTGACAGCATTGGCTGTGTTGCTTGAAGCACGAATTATTGAATCAACAATGTTCAAACTACCTGCAGTGACCTGAGGCATCACGCAATCATCGGCTCCCTTGACCAACACAGTGGCTCCAGCATTGTTGACCACTAGATTGTTTATTTTGTTGCCAATAATGCTAATAGATCCTGAACCAGATATCAACACATTGCCTGTGACCTGTAGCTCACAATCATCAACTTCTACATAGCCTGAACTGCTTTTGGTAAATTGTCCGGTCACAGTTGATGTGCTGATATAAGCCTGTGAGTTGCCTGCGATAATCAGATTTGCCATTCTGAGTCCAGCAATCCTGCTATCAACATTGGCCATGGTGACTGTGCCAATGACTATAGTGCTGGCACCAGTGGTATCATAGGTTATTAGTTGTGTATTTGTACTGGTTATAGTGGGATTTTCTGTGTATTCACCTGGGTGTATCACAATGGTATTGCGACCACCAGCAACCTGTGTGAGTGCGTGAGTTATGGTCAGATATGGTCGTAGTATGGTTCCTGTGCCAGTGATGTCATTGCCGTCTTTGCTGACATGCATCTCACCAGCAAAACTAGTACTGATACCAGTCAACTGACTACCGTTGCCTAAAACATAAGCGCCTGTAATATTACCAGCAACACTTATTGTGTTACCATATGTAACTTCTTTGCTAGTAGTATTGTAGAACATAACTTCAGCAATATTTGAAGTATCATTACGAACTGGTGATACTGTGAATGTGTTGGCTACTGTTTGATCCAACGGATTACCAGTAGCATTCAATATGATTGAATTGTTGCCTTGATTAGTTTGACCAGCATATGCACCAAGTGCGATTGAATTAAGCCCTTGAGCAACTTGCCCGGTATATAATCCAATCGCAATCGCTTGTGTTCCTTGATCTTCTTCACCTGCACTGTGACCAATAGCTACTGCGTCATCATTTTGATAGGCAACACCTCCGCCAGCATTTTGCCCAATTGCTACTGCCGTTGATCCTTGATTAGCTCCGGCGTTCTCTCCTATAGCAACACTTTGATTACCCTGATCTGTAAAACCAGCACCATAACCAATAGCCACTGAACTTATACCTTGACCAGTCTGACCAGCATTTTGTCCAATTGCCACTGCATCTTCCTTTTGACCAGTCTGTCCAGCACCATCACCAATCGCTACTGTGTCATCACCTTGATTAGTCTGACCGGCATATACACCAATCGCTACTGCACTGTTGCCCTGTGTAGTATTACCAGCATTTTGTCCAATTGCTATTGAAGCCTCACCTTGTGTATCAACCCCAGCACTATAACCAATAGCCACTGAGTTATTGCCTTGTGTGTTTTGTCCAGCATTTTGTCCAATTGCTATTGAAGCCTCACCTTGTGTATCAACCCCAGCACTATAACCAATAGCCACTGCAAGATTGCCTTGTGTTTCTGCACCAGCATTACTGCCAACCGCTACCGCATAGGTACCTTGTGTATTTGCACCTGCACCTGCACCAACAGCCACAGAATAAGCGCCTTGTGTGTTTGCACCAGCTCCATCTCCAAATGCAACAGCCGCCGTAACTGTATCTTTTATCACTGCACCGTAGGGTAAGGTCAAGTTACCATCTGAACCAAATGTCCATATATGTGGTGTACCAGTATTAGCCTGTATAGTAACATTACCATCAACCCCAAGCATGACATTGGCACCAGCATCTCTACCTAATATTAAATTCTCACCATTACCTACAATATGAATGTCAGGTCCTGTAGTTAGGTATACATCTAAGTATGCGTCTGTATTTGCTGGATTAGGTTGCAAGTGTAAATTGCCTGTACCCAAGAACGTGTTAGCTGCTATGACATTAGCACCAGTGATATTACCACCTGTTAATGTAATATCTCCGCCGCTTCCATTTGTACTAAAGTTATTAGCAATCGCTAGATTACCTAAATTTGCTGTACCAACTGCGGGGAATGAGGTGTTACCAGTTGCAGTAAAATTCCAAATATTATTAATTGAATTTCCATCATCGTAGTGTGTAATATGAAATCCGTTGGCATCTACATACGCCCAAGTATACAGATCACTACCGTCGTAGGGGTTGCCATTTCCTATATTGCCATTCCAATACAGTTGTGAGTAGTCTATACCATTCAAACTTGTACCAGTAGAATTGGGAGGGCCTGCATCAAAGTCTGATATAGTACCTCCTACCGGTAATGTTAAATTACCATCTGTACCAAAATGCCAAAGACTATTGGTAGTATCAGCCAATGTCTGCATGTATGTGCCATTGGCATTGGCAATTACATATGATTGACCATCATTGCTTCCTATTTGTGCTGCATCAGTGCCTGCCTGAAGTGTAGTTAATCCACCATTGTTCCATATCAAGCCATTGTCTGGTAATCTTAAATTGCCACTAGGGGTAAAAAGCCAATTTGCGGTTGTATTTCCGACCACGTGGTTTTCATTCATTCCGATGTAAAACCCAGTGGCATTTAGAAACGCGGTGTGGCGTAATACACTACTATTACTAAAACTATTAGCAGGGTCGTCGGCGTTCATCCAATCCAGTTCAGGACCACCGTGAATACCAAAGCCTGAACCGCCGCTGCCGTATGCTATTAGTGTAGGATAACCATTAGCTGAGGCAATAGTTCCTGGTCCAGCCGCAGTGGCATTTGAAGGCACTTGTAGGACGCCATCTGTACCAAATGTCCAGGTATTGCCACCTGCACTGACGTTCACGTTTGAACTAGAACCTATGATAGCATCACCCGCAACATCTACCATAATGTTTCCAGGAGTTGTCAAGTTACCATCTGCTGTAAAGGTCCAACGCACTTCAGTACCAGTATCACCGGGTTTGAGAATGACTACAGCCGACGGATCATTGACATCAGACATATCAGTTTCAACATATGCCCAAGCTGGATTTGCTCCAGTATTGTTATCTTGTAATCCTACAGAAGCATATCCACCTGATGCATCGGTGGTTAAAGTTGAGTAGACATTACCGTCTGTGGTTTTAATTTCTAATGGTTTGCCTTCAGGTACTAGTATAGTGTTACCGGGAAATTGTGTAGTACCATCTGTACCAAATATCCAAGTATTACCAGTACCATTTACATCGGTATTAATTATTATATTGGCATGTGCATAAAGAAATGCATCGGCATCGCCATTAAGTCCTAGTCCTGTGGTATTGCCTGTTGAATTAGCTTGAATACTAATGCCCGCAGCAGCAATAATACTAGATGTATCAGGTAGTATTAAATTACCAGTTGTATCAAACAACCATTGATAGTCGGCACCATTTCTATCTGTATTAACATATGCACCTTGATCTTGAACATATATAAAGTTATTTAAGTTGCCAGAAGCTAATTCAGCATAACCACCAATTGGCGCTACAATGTCAATACCATTGTTATATACACTTCCTATATTACCATGAGCGTTTGGTATTGTTAGATTACCATCTGCGCCAAAGGTCCAAACTTGACTATTTGCTACTACGTTAACATCACCTGTACCATTACCAATAATATTAATATCAGTATTTAATAAATCAGTTGATATATTTGCAGCACTAAATGTAATGTTACCTGTATTGGCATTGCCACCTCCACCAATTTGGACTGGATCTCCATTAGCATAGTTAACTGAGAATGTATTACCAGGAAGTATCAAATTACCAGTTGTATCAAAATTCCATAAATAGTTTGTAGTATCTGCTAGTGTCTGCATGTATGTGCCATTGGCATTGGCAATTACATATGATTGGCCGTCATTACTTCCTATTTGTGCTCCATCGCTAGCTGCCTGTAATGTGGTTAATCCATAATTATTCCATAATATCCCACCATCTGACAGTACTAAATTGCCATAGGCAACAAATGACCATGTACTATTACCTGCATTTATGTTGACATTTGAAGCTGAACCAATGCTGGAATCAGGTGCTGCAATAGCTAGGAAAATATTTCCGGGGGTGGTTAAGTTACCGGTCTGATCAAACTCCCATTGATACCCACTACCAGTATCTCTATTAGTATTGATATAGGCTCCACTATCCTCCACATATATAAAGTTATCCAAGTTACCCGATGCCAGTTCAGCATAACCACCAATTGGCGCTATAATGTCAATGCCGTTGTTGTATAAAGTTCCAATATTACCGTGAGCATTTGGTATTGTTAGATTACCATCTGCATTAAATGTCCAAACTTGACTATTTGCTACTACGTTAACATCACCTGTACCATTACCAATGATTTGAATATCAGTATTTAATAAATCAGTTGAAATATTTGCAGCACTAAATGTAATATTACCTGTGTTACCGCTACCTCCACCCGATTGTGCTACCCAACTTAATGTACCAAATCCATCTGTTTTTAGTACATAATTTGGACTACCGCCCGTTATAGTGAGACTAGTCACAGCTCCTAGATTAGCTAGACCAGTGACATTTAATGATGTCAGTGTACCTACACTAGTTATATTTGGCTGAGCGTTTGCTACTACCGTATTTGCGGTATTTGCGCTAACCGCACTACCATTTAGTGTACCTGAGAATACATTGGCAATTGCTAGATTGCCTAAGTTGGCATTACCAGCTGTAATATTCCCAGTTACTGCTAAAGAAGTCAGTGTACCAACACTAGTGATATTTGGTTGTGCTGCATATGCCACATACTGTGACACAGTTGCCTGAGCAGCAGGAGGGAAATAAGAACCTCCTGCTCCTGTTAATATTAAATTTCCTACGATTTGTAGGTTGGCTTTTTCAGTAGTAGGGATACCGGTCATGTTTACTACGGGTACCAACGTAGTATACATGATACCAGTACCGATATCATTAAGCGAGGTGATTTTAACAGCTTGAACCATATTATATATTCCCTATGTCATATATATTTATGATAACCAATCAAATTGCTTCTATCGGGATTTTTTAAGTTCCTCAACCTCTGCTTTGAGTTCTTTGATAGCTTCAATTAGCAATGGTACTAATTTCTCGTATCTAACTGTCAAGTACTTGGCATCAATCGGAGCTGGAACAACAATTTCAGGTAAGACACTTTGAACCTCTTGTGCAGATACACCAACCTCCCTGACTTTATCATAACCCAATGCCTGTGCAGTTTCATTTGCTTCATAATAGAAGCCCGACAATTGACTGACTTTATCTAGTGCATTTTCAATTGAACCAAGTCTGGTCTTAAGTCTTTCATCAGAGTAATAAGCAGTGATGTTGTTAGTTGCACGAATCTCACCTGCTGTAGTTGATGCAGCAGTACCGATACCAATTGAGTTAAATTGTGAGTTTTGTGCAGTGCTTGTAAAGGTAGCTGCGGAACCGTCAATGCTGGTAATACCTGTTAATGATTGAGCGGCTGAGGTCCTATTCAAAGCTATACCAGTAGTACCTACATAAAGAGTACTACCACCTAAGACTCCACTTGGAATAGTACCTGACAAATTACCTGCCGGTAGGCTTGTCAATGAAGCTCCGGAACCACTTGTTGTTAAGTAACTTGACGCTACAGTACCGCCCAAATACAAAGAGTTATTGGCAGTTAAGTTTGTAACGGCTGTGGTACTTGTTACTACAAATGGCGCAGAACCAGTTGCAAGAGTTGAAATATACTGTCCAGTAATGTTAGATGTTGTTCCAGTATGAGTAGTCGCGCTACAGTTACCGGTTACATCAAGACCAGTAGAAGTAACGTTAGCTCTAATAGTACCTGCAACTGCCATAACAATGTTACCACCAGAAGCAGTAATGTTAGCGTAGCTTGTACCGTTAGCAATAGAAGCGCCGCCACCGCCACCTGCCGAAATCCAACTTAGGTTACCCGTACCATCTGTGCTTAGTACGTTACCGCTTGATCCACCAGTAATTTTAACGTTAGCATTTGAACCCAATGATACGTTACTTGCACCGGTAAAGTTTACTGTACCAGTAGCATTTAAGGCAGTCGCTGCATTGAAATAATTGGCACTTATTAAATTTGCTCCGGTAATATTACCACCTGATCCAGCACCTCCGACTATACCTGTACTTGTTACAATAAGTACGTTGGCAGTACCTGCAGAGCTAAAATTAATATTTCCATTTGCAGCAGGGATATTGACATTGCTATTACCGTTGGATATAGAAGATGAAGATGTAGATATACCAGTTAGTTGACTACCGTTACCAATAAAGAAGTTGGCACTTAAATTACCGCTGGCATCTCGCAGTGCAATGGTATTTGCTGTGTTCGCTGACGCAGGGGTAGAACCTTGTAGTGCATTGGCATTAAGATTAGCTACTACGGTAGTTGAACTAACAACTAATGGAGCAGTACCGGTCGCCACGTTAGAAATAAGTTGACTAGCTGTAACGTTACCAGATACTGCTAAATTACTTAATGTACCCACTGACGTAATATTAGTTTGTGCAGCACCCGTAACTGTAGTCGCATTTCCAGCGGTTGCTACGCTTAGGTTTGCCACCTGAGTAGTACTTGTTACTACAAACGGTGCAGTACCAGTGGCTAATGTAGTAATATACTGACCAGTTAAGTTCGCTGTTGTGCCAGTATAATTAGTTGCTGCAATATTTCCAGCAGTTATATTACCTGTTACGTTAGCAGTACCACTTATATTAGCGCCAGTACCAGTAACAGTTAATATTGCAGCGTTTCCTGCTACACCAACGGTGACGTTTCCACCTGAGCTAGCAATATTGACATTACTTGTACCATTAGAAATTCCAGTAGTACTTATAGTAGCAAAACTTAAGTTACCTGCACCATCAGTCTGCAAGTATTGACCTGAACTACCGCCCGTTATTTTGACGTTACCTACCGCACCCAATGATACATTGCTTGCACCAGTAAAGTTTGCTGTACCGGTACTAGTTAATCCAGATAATGTGCCAAGTGATGTGATATTAGGTTGAGCATTTGTCGTTAATGTACCGGTGAAGTAGTTTGCACTGACTAAGTTAGCACCAGTAATATTACCACCTGATCCGCCACTTGTAATTAAATTAGCACCAGTTATGTTACCAGTAGCAGTAATAGTACCGGCTACGTTCATACCTGTACCAGTTATTACTACTACGTTGGCATTACCAATAGCACTTATATTAACGTTTCCATTTGCAGCAGGAATATTTACGTTTGAATTTCCATTAGCAAGTGGTCCAATTAAATTACCACCGGTTATATTGCCGGTTGTTGTAATAGTGTTAGAACCTGCTGCAATTATACCAATTATGTTACCGCCGGTAATATTACCTGTACCAGTTATCGCCCCTGATCCAAATCCCAAATTACCTACGTTGGCGTTACCTGAAATATTTGCAGTACCAGTGATGTTAGCACCAGTTCCTGTTACAACCACCACGTTGGCATTGCCAACAGCACTGATGTTAACATTGCCGTTTGCAGCAGGAATATTGACGTTACTGTTACCGTTGGATATAGAAGATGAAGACGTGGATATACCAGTTAGCTGACTACCGTTACCAATAAAGAAGTTGGCACTTAAGTTACCACTGGCATCTCGTAGTGCAATGGTATTTGCTGTGTTTGCTGTTGCAGGGGTATTACCTTGTAGTGCATTAGCATTTAGATTAGCTACCACAGTAGTTGAACTAACAACTAATGGAGCAGTACCAGTTGCTAGAGTACTAATAAACTGACCAGTTAAGTTCGCTGTTGTGCCTGTGTAAGTAGTAGCAGATATGTTGCCGGCTGATAAATTACCTGAGATATTTGCAGTACCAGTTATATTAGCACCAGTTCCAGTTACAACTACCACGTTGGCATTACCAACCGCTGAAATATTAACGTTGCCGTTTGCAGCAGGAATATTGACGTTACTATTACCGTTAGAAATGGCTCCAGTACTTATAGTAGCAAAACTTAAGTTACCAGCGCCATCTGTCTGTAAGTATTGACCCGAACTACCACCAGTAATCTTAGCATTACCTACAGCACCAAGTGAGACATTGCTTGCACCGGTAAAGTTTATAGTACCTGTACTTGTTAAACCAGTTAATGTTCCTAGACTTGTGATATTAGGCTGAGCATTTGTTGTCAGTGTACCAGTAAAGTAGTTTGCACTGACTAAGTTGGCACCAGTAATATTACCACCAGAGCCGCCACTTGTAATTAAATTAGCACCAGTTATGTTACCAGTAGCAGTAATAGTACCAGCTACGTTCATACCTGTACCAGTTATGACCACTACGTTGGCGTTGCCTGCGGATGAAATATTAACGTTTCCACTGGCTGCAGGGATATTTACGTTACTTGTGCCATTAGATATAGAAGCGCCG
>Ga0209189_1003575_pt1 | contig 10388 bp, 8 predicted proteins | sample C_130820_EF_Meta_FD_187308 | JGI IMG/M metagenome (GOLD analysis project Ga0209189, IMG submission 187308) | Freshwater microbial communities from Lake Croche, Canada to study carbon cycling - C_130820_EF_MetaG (SPAdes) (version 3) | ecosystem: Environmental > Aquatic > Freshwater > Lake | place...
ATCGTTCGGATAGCGTTTGACGCGTTCCTTGGCGCCTTCCAATACCACTGTTTTCTTGCGAAGGATGATCGCTTCGCAGGTGGCTTGATCCGACCCCGCTGCCCGGGCTTGTTCGAGCTCGGCGTCAAGTTGAGCACACTGCAATCGAAAGACGGCCTTTTCTAGGATGGGATCGGTCTTTTGGGTTAATTCGTGGGCGAACTGGAACCATTGCAGGGCATGGTCGAGGGAACCTTGGGTTTCGCAAAGTTCGGCAATTTGGCGTGCCAAAGTGACATTTTGCGGTTCTTTTTCAAACTGGGCATGCAGACGAGCCAACTGCTCGGCGATGGCATCGGCTGACTTCACGACTTTTGATGCCGCCTCGAGCGCGAGGCTCTCGTCCTTGTTTTTTAGGGAATCCCGGAAATCCTGAGATTTTTCCCAACCGCCATCCTGACTGGCCGTAAGGGCGCTGGCATCTTTCATGCCTTTCAAAGCGGCCCCGTCGTTTGGGGTGATATCCAGAATGGTCTGATAGATATCCCGGGCCTTGCCCATCTGTTTGGCGGCAATCAGGGCCCGTGCCAATCCGTGTAAATTTTGTGTGTCCTGAGGTTTTCCTGCGCGAACGGTTTCGTAGGAGAAAATGGCTGTTCCTGGGAGGTCGTTCTCAAGAGCAATCTCGCCCAAGGCGCTATTGGCTTGGGGGCTGTAAGGATCGAGAGCCAACGCCTCTTCAATTTTTGCGAGGGCACCACCCAGCGATTTTCCGACAGAAGATTTTGCCTGCATCACCATGGGAGCGATCCGAACAGCGGCCATGTTTTTGTCCATCTTGGATGCGCTTTTGGATTTGGCCATCTGGCAAATCCGCAAAAGTTTGCGTCCCTCAAGAAATCCGGGGTTTGCCTCCAGCACAGGAGGAAGCAACATGAGAACATAGTCGTGATTTTGTCGGGCCACAGCGTCCTTGGCCTTCCGGAATGTGTCTTGGTGGGGGCCGCTCAACTGGGCTGCGGTTGTTTCGGGCATAAAACAAAAAGGTAACCCCAAAAGAGGGCTTTTCCAAAGTAAAATACTTGCGGGTTTTCCTTGCCCTCGGGGACTTGCTCGTCCAACTCGCAATGGATGCAATCGTCGTGGCTATTTCTGCTCCTGGGGTTCTGTCTGGGGTCCTTGCCCTTCGGGCACTGGGTGGGGTTGGCCCGTGGGGTTGATTTGCGCCAGCAGGGGAGTCAAAATACCGGGGCGACCAATGCTGGCCGAATCCTTGGTCGAAAATGGGGGTATTTTGTCTTTGTCTTGGATTTGTTCAAAGGATGGATCGCAGTCTGGTTGGCCATCCAATGGGGGAGCACGGATGAGGTGAGTATCGCTGCAGGAGTGTGCGCGGTCCTCGGACACGTGTTTTCGCCATGGCTTGGGTTCCGTGGGGGAAAAGGGGTCGCGACTTCCGCGGGAATCTTTCTAGCACTCACTCCGCTGATCACCTTGATTTTGGCTGGTCTATGGATGGTGTTTTTTTGGATATGGCGAATGGTTTCGGTGGCTTCTCTTGCAGTTGCGACGGTTTTTCCGGTTCTGGTTTTCTGGTTTGCCCCCGGAAGGCCCATCCTGCAGTGGGTTTCAGTGGGAATTGCTGGTCTGGTCTGGGTCCGGCATCGGGGTAACCTGATCCGGTTGATGAAGGGAAAAGAAAACAAGTTCTCAAAAAAAGCATGAAGATTACCATTCTTGGCAAGGGAGCCTGGGGCAAAGCTCTGGGGGAGATTTTGATCGGACGCTCTCATGCGATTACCTGGCTGGAGAAGGGCTCAGGTCGAATCCCGCCCGAAACGGAAATGCTCTGGATTGCTCTCCCAACCCAGTCCATCCGGGATTGTATGAAGACTCTTCAGCCCAGACTTCCTCATGTGCCGGTGGTGAGTCTTTCCAAAGGGATTGAGATCGGGACGGGACTCCGAGTGAGTGAAATCGTATCCAGTTTCCTACCTCAATCACCCTTTGCGGCGGTTTCCGGTCCCAGCTTGGCAGTCGAGGTGCGGAAAAAGATTCCGACCGCCCTCGTCGCAGCCTCGACGAACGGGGAATTGGTGGCGATGGTTCAGAAAATTCTTCACGGCTCGCATATGCGGGTTTATCGGAGCACCGATCTGGTTGGTGTGGAGTGGGGCGGGGCCTTGAAAAACGTCTATGCATTGGCTGCCGGAATGTGTGCCGGACTAGGGCTGGGCGAAAACAGTCTTGCCGGCTTGACCACACGGAGCCTTAGGGAAATGACCCGGGTGGCGGTCCACTTTGGGGCCCAAACAGAAACTTTGCAGGGTCTAAGCGGAATCGGAGATCTGATTCTGACCTCCTACAGTCGACTGAGTCGCAATCGTCGGGTGGGGGAGAGGATCGGATTGGGGGATAGCGTCGCCCAAGCTCTTGCCTCGGTGGAGGGGGTTTGTGAGGGAGTTCCGACAGCACAGGCTTTGCACGAAATTCTTGTTTCCAGAAATGTGGAGGCCCCTATCGCACATGAGTTGTATCAGGTTCTGGTCAACGGCAAGTCTCCAAAGGACAGCCTAACGGCCCTGCTGGATCGGGATTCAAAAGCGGAGATCGAATAAGGAATACTGTTCGACGAAAAGAGGAAGGGGAGGAATGATGGATTCTGATGAAAGTTGGCCGATGGCTCCATACAAGATTCCGGGTTGAGAACCTGGAAAAGTCGCTCGATTTTTACCAGAAAGTCCTGGGTTTAAGAAAAGTCTCCGAAACCACATCCCCAAGGGGAAGTCGGCTGGTCTTCCTTCAGCCTGAGGCAGGAGGCGAAATGCTTGAGCTTTGTCACTATCCCCAATCCGGGCCTGTGCGGGTACCCCAGGATTTGACCCATATTGCCTTTGAGGTGGAGAATTTAGAGTCTTTCGGTCAGCACGCATCCCAGCAGGGATTTCCTTGGTCCGATGGTCCTCATGAAGGCGCCAACGGATCGCGGTTTGCATTTTTGGATGCCCCTGAGGGGTACGAAGTGGAGATCATTCAAAAAGGACAGCCCTCATGACCACTCGACCTTTGATCATTGCGCCCTCGATTTTGGGTGCAGACCTTGGCCGGATTGAGGCGGAAGCGGAAAGGATCAAGGCCAGCGGTGCGGAATGGGTTCACGTGGACATCATGGATGGACACTTTGTTCCGAATATCTCATTTGGAGCCAATATGGTGAGGACTTTGCGCAAGGTGATGGGGGATGCGACCCTCGATGTGCATCTGATGATCGAACAGCCTGATCGCTATGCCGGGGATTTTATTGAGGCGGGGGCCGATTGCTTGAATGTCCATCTCGAGGCCCGTCATCAAGTTGCCAGAACCCTTGCTTCGATCCGGGAAGCCGGATGTCGCGCCGGGTTGGCGATTAATCCAGCCACACTCCTAAAGCACGCGGTCCCCTTGTTTCCGCTTTGCGATCAACTTCTCTGCATGACCGTCAATCCAGGTTTTGGCGGTCAGGCGTTCATGCCGGAAGTATTGCCCAAAATTCGTGAGGCCCGTGAGACCATTCTCCGGCAGAACTACAAGATCGACATCACGGTGGACGGGGGTGTGAGTGATGCCACCGCTCCGGGTTGTGTTGCGGCCGGTGCCAATGTGATGGTTGCCGGCACCCATCTTTTTCGGCAACCGGATCTGACCCAAGCCGTCAGCAAACTTCGAACGGCTGCAGCTTCTGGAAATATTTCCGGCTGATCATCGTCTCATCTTTTTGAATTCCATGGAACCGATCCTTACCAGAAACTTTTGTATTATCGCTCACGTCGATCACGGAAAGACCACCCTTTCAGATCGTCTACTGCAAGCGACGGGTTTGATCGCAGAGCGTGATATGCAGGCTCAATTACTGGATTCCATGGATCTAGAAAGAGAGAGAGGCATTACCATCAAGGCTCATCCGGTCACCCTCAGCTATCAGGCGAAAAACGGAAAAACCTACCGCCTCAACCTGATCGATACTCCGGGACATGTTGATTTTTCGTACGAGGTCTCACGATCACTGGCCGCCTGTGAAGGGGCGCTTCTAGTGGTCGATGCGGCTCAAGGAGTTGAGGCGCAGACAGTCGCAAACGTGCACTTGGCCAACAAGGAGGGTCTGACCCTGATTCCGATCATTAATAAAATTGATCTCCCAAGCTCCGATATTCCTGGAGTGAAAAAGCAGCTGGAAGAGATTTTAGCCATTCCTGGGGAAGAGGCGATTTTGGTCAGCGCCAAAACGGGGCAGGGGATCGGGGACGTGTTGGAGGCGATTATTGAAAGGCTTCCTGCGCCAAAAGGTGCAGAAGGGGAGGAACTCAAGGCCCTCGTTTTCGATAGTGTTTTTGACACCTTCCGCGGCGTGATCGCTTATGTTCGGGTGATTTCGGGTGAAATCACCGCCGGAACACCAATCATGCTCATGCAGAGTGGTCGGAAGTATGAGACCAAGGAAGTGGGGACATTTAGTCCCAAGATGACCATTGGGAAGAAGTTGGGACCCGGGGATTCTGGTTATCTTGTCGCCAATCTCAAAACTACGGCCGAAATCGACATCGGAGATACCATCACCAACGCCATCCGCCCTGCGAAGGAGCCCCTGACAGGATTCCGAAAGGTTCAACCCATGGTCTTTTCGGGACTTTACCCGATCAACACGGACGATTTTGAGAAACTCAAGATCGCCCTTGGCAAACTGCAGGTCAACGACTCCTCGCTTGTTTTCATCCCTGAAAGCTCGCCGGCTCTCGGGTTTGGTTTTCGATGCGGATTCCTTGGTCTTTTGCATATGGAAATTGTTCAGGAGAGATTGTCCCGCGAATTCGGTATGGAGGTTCTTTCGACCTATCCGAGCGTGATCTACGAGGTTCGGCTCACCAGCGGCAAGGTTCTGTCGGTCGAAAATCCTGTTCAGTTGCCGGATCCAAGTGTGATCGAGGAGATTCGCGAACCGATGGTCACGGTCTTTTTGCTTTGTCCGAATGAAAATATCGGGGACCTGGTGGCCATGGTCCGGGAAAAAAGAGGGGAAGTAACAAAAACCGATTCTCTCGATGCCAAGAGAGTCATGCTCACGACCGTGATTCCGCTGAGCGAAATCCTCGTCGATTTCAGCGACCGCATCAAAAGCATCACCCGCGGGTATGGTTCGATGGATTATGAGCACGGGCCTTACCGGGCTGATGATTTGGTGAAGTTGGAGATACTGGTGAATGGCGAGCCGATGGATGCCTTTTCCTGTATTGTTCATCGTGAGAAGGCTCCGGCTCGGGGGCGCGCTCTGACGGCTAAACTCAAGGAAGTGATTCCACCCCAGCTTTTCAAGGTGTCCCTTCAGGCGGCCATCGGAGGCAAGATTGTTGCCCGAGAGGATGTGAAAAGTTTTGGAAAAAATGTGACGGCGAAGTGCTATGGTGGAGATATCACGCGAAAGCGGAAACTTTTGGAAAAACAGAAGGAGGGGAAGAAGCGGATGAAGCAGTTCGGAAAGGTGAACATTCCGCAGGAAGCCTTTTTGCAGGTTCTTAAGGCATTCGGAGATTAGTTGAATGTTTGATTTTCTTTATTTCGGCAAGGCCAAGGAGGAAAGGAAACAGCTCCAGGCGATTGGCCACTTTTTGGCTAAGCGCGTTCGTTATGGTCGTGATGTGCTTCCGGAAAAGATTCTTGGGCGCCTGAGCGAGGCCAGAAATCTCTGTCGGGAGGCGTTACATTTTCGAACCAAATCCGATCAGCGGCGATTTCTTCTGGAGGAGTTGGAAAAGCAGTACGGAGACCTCTTGAGGACCGATCGTCATCATGGGAGACGAGAGAATGCTGAAGTTGCCCTGGTGGCAATTGCTCTGGCTCTGGGGGTAAGGGCTTATTTTCTTCAACCATTCAAAATTCCCACCCATTCGATGCGTCCGACGTTGTTGGGGATTCTTAATCAACCGGAAGCGAATCAGCCACCCGGAATCTTTCCCCGGTTGCTGGACTTTGCTCTGGAGGGAAAAACCTATCATCGGGCAACTGTACCGCGGGATGGGCAGATTTTATCTGTTCGGGAGGCGCGTCTCGGTGGAGTCATTCCATGGACTACCACGGAGGTTATTGCGGATGGATGGAAGCAGGTTTTATGGACCTCTCTTCAGGAAGCGCGAGAAGGCGGCCTCAAAGTGCGATCGGGTGATTCGGTCAGAGAAGGGGAAATTCTTGCCAATTTTAGTTCAGCCACCGGGGACCATTTGTTTGTAAACAAGATGATCTATCACTTCCGTAAGCCCAAAAGGGCGGAAACATTTGTGTTCACCACTGAGCACATCGATGGAATCGAATCAGGGCTCCGTTTACGCGGGATTGAGGGATCCCAGTATTACATCAAGCGCTGCGTGGGTTTGGGGGGTGATCTTCTTCAGGTGAAACCTCCCGAACTCTGGATCAACGGCGCCCCAGCCGAGGCTATGGCATGCCGACGTGTTGCGGACCAAAAAGATGGTTATCCAGGTTACACTTTTGGGCAGACCTATTTAAACAATCCGAACGATCAATTTCGGGTTCCTGCCAAGGATTATTGGGCGATGGGAGACAACAGCCCCAACAGCTTTGATAGCCGGGGCTGGGGCCCCGTACCGGCTCCAAATCTCATTGGCAAAGGGGCTTTTGTCTATTGGCCAATCACCAAACGCTGGGGTCTGATCAGATAATCAAGGCAGCGCCTTGAAGGACTATTTGTCGCACAATAAATATTGTATCAAATATAGCTTTTAGCTCTTGATAGAGATTTTTGCCTGCTCAATAGGCTTCGTATTCCCCTTGCGGCCTTGGCTCGGTGGCTGATCCGGTCCTTCGTTCTCTCAGAAAGTTGCCCGAACGTCTTGCGGTATCCAACTGGTTGGAAAATCGGATCATAGCCAAACCCACCGTTTCCAAGTTCGGATTCCGTGATCTGACCCCATACCCGTCCTGACTGGACCCCTAAAAGCCGACCAGATCGAGCCAGAACCAAGGCTGCCTGGAAATAGGCCTTTCGTTGGCCCTTGGGTGTCTTTTTCATCATTTCTAAAAGCTTCATTCGATTGCTCTCGCTGGTGGCTCGGAGACCTGAAAAGCGGGCGGACCGTACCCCTGGTCTTCCACCCAAGGCTGGGACCACCAATCCACTGTCATCTGCTAAAACCAAGCACCCGGGAAGAGTCCGACTGACGGCCATGGCCTTGATCTTTGCGTTGCATAGAAATGTTCTGCCCGTTTCTCGAATCTCCTTCATTCGCGGCAAGGCATGGAGATCACAAACTTTCCATCGATTTCCCAGAAGACTTTGAAATTCGCGGGTTTTGCCACGGTTACGCGTCGCAATCCATAAAACGGGACGCTGAAGGGAGGTTCGACTTGGCATAGGGCTTTGCGTTTAATATCCCCTCTTGATCCATATGCCAACTCGCGCGCCCTATCCCTTTGCACAAATTGAGCCCTCCTGGCAGAAAGCGTGGGCTCAGGCGGATTGCTTTCGGGCAGCTCAACCGGGCGAAGCCGGATCGGAGAAGCCCAAAAAATACATCCTCGATATGTTTCCCTATCCGTCGGGTGCCGGCCTCCATGTCGGGCATCTCGAGGGTTATACCGCGACTGATATTATATCCCGTTACTGGCGAATGCGGGGCCACAATGTTCTGCATCCCATGGGATGGGACGCCTTCGGGCTTCCTGCGGAACAGCATGCCGTGCAGACCGGCACCCACCCTCGCCTCACGACCAAAAAGAACATCGATAACTTCCGCCGTCAGATTCAGGCCATGGGATTCAGTTACGACTGGTCCCGCGAGATCGACACCACCGATCCCAAGTATTTTCGCTGGACCCAATGGATTTTTCTTAAACTTTACAACAAGGGTCTTGCTTATGTGGCCGAAGCCCCTGTTTGGTACTGCCCTGCCCTTGGAACCGTCCTCGCAAATGAAGAGGTTCTGACCACCCCCGAGGGTCCCCGTTCCGAGCGAGGTAATCATCCCGTCGAGCGTCGCCCCATGCGTCAGTGGATGCTGAAGATCACGGCCTATGCCGAAAGACTCCTTCAGGATCTTGATCTTCTGGAGTGGCCCGAATCCCTGAAAGAAATGCAGCGGAACTGGATCGGTAAAAGTGAAGGAGCCGAGGTCGATTTTGGTGTCGTTGATTCAAGTCAAAAAATCACTGTCTATACCACACGCCCTGACACCCTTTTCGGGGCGACTTATGTCGTTCTGGCCCCCGAACACCCGCTGGTTTCTGCCCTGACTTCCCCTGCCCAACGGGAATCGGTAGAGAAATATCGTCAGGAAAGTACCTCGAAATCCGACCTTGAAAGGACGGAACTTGCCAAAACAAAAACCGGCACCCCCCTCGGTTCTTTCGTGGTGAATCCGGTCAACGGGGAGAAAATCCCCGTCTGGGTGGCGGACTATGTTCTCGCCTCCTATGGGACGGGCGCCGTCATGGCTGTTCCGGCTCATGACGAGCGTGACTTTGAATTCGCCAAAAAATTCAACCTACCTATCCGGCACGTCATCCGCCCCGAATCCGAAAAAGCTGACACCGGTTGTTTCGAGGATGAAGGGAAAAATTTTGATTCCGGCTTTCTCGATGGACTAAAAACTCCGGAAGCCAAACTTCGAATGGCAGAATGGCTTGAGAAAAAGGGCCAGGGTCGGAGTCAGGTCCGCTATAAGTTGCGCGACTGGCTTTTTTCGCGCCAACGATACTGGGGAGAACCTTTTCCGATTCTTTGGCGGGGAGAAATCCATGAACCCCTTTCGGAGGGCGATTTGCCCCTCACCCTTCCCGAATTGAGTGATTATCAGCCATCCCCTTCCGGTGAACCGCCCTTGGCCAAGGCAAATTCATGGAGAATTCTGCCCGACGGACGAACTCGGGAAACAAACACCATGCCCCAGTGGGCCGGTTCCTGTTGGTACTATCTCCGATTCTGTGACCCACGGAACGACCAGGCTTCTTGGGGAGCCAAGGCCGAGAAGTATTGGATGGGAGGCGGCGGAGTGGATCTTTATGTGGGGGGAGCTGAGCACGCCGTGCTTCATCTTTTATACGCACGATTCTGGCATAAGGTTCTTTTTGATCTTCAGCTCGTTTCACAGCCCGAACCATTCCGAAGATTGGTGAATCAGGGGATCATTCTTGGAGAGGACAACCGTAAGATGTCCAAATCGGTCGGGAATGTCGTCAATCCCGACGAGGTGATCGCCGAGCACGGCGCCGACGCACTTCGAGTTTTCGAAATGTTCATGGGGCCCCTCGAGCAGATGAAGCCATGGAGTTCGAAAGGCATGGAAGGTGCCGTTCGTTTCCTGTCCAGGATATGGCGTCTTGTTTGCGAGGAAACGGAGACGGGCGAATGGATTTCATCTCCCCATCTCACCGAGGATGCCCCTGATAAGGAAACAACCCGTGCTTTGGCCAAGTCGACCGCCAAGGTCACCACGGACATTGAAGGCCTGCAATTGAACACTGCCATTTCAGCCCTGATGATCCTCGTGAATCATTTAACCTCGCTGCCCAAGCGACCGAAATCGGCCCTTCTGCATCTTGCCCGTCTACTCTCTCCCTTTGCCCCGCACCTCGCGGAGGAGGTCCACCAGCGCCTGGGGGGCAAGGGTCTGGTGAGCCTCGCGGAATGGCCATCCTACCGAGCGGAAGATCTTCAGGATGATATCTTGGAACTTCCGGTCCAGATGAACAGCCGTCTTAAGGGAAAGATTCAAATCCATCCGCAGGCCACACGGGAGGAAATTGAATCCATGATCCGTGGCCATTCCGATTTGGAGGTCTGGACCGGCGGGAAAAGCATCCAGAAGATCATTGTTGTGCCCGGACGGATCGTGAATCTGATTTGCCCGTGAAAATTTGGGCCCTGAGAAAACGGGAAAGAAAGGTCCTCCTGCTTCTTGGGTGGGGAATCGTCTTGATTGCAGGATGGTTTTGGTGGCGGCATGGCGCGTAACCCATAGACAAAAAGCACTCTTTCCATCATGATTTCAGGGTGACTCAGTTTTCCTTTGAACAGGCCGTCGAGAAGATCCGGGAATCCGATGCGAGATTTTCCCCTGCCGCGTACGATTTTATCCGGCGTTGCCTAGATCACTCCATCCAAAGACTTGGGCGTAAGGATGAAAAAACCCCTTCGCACGTCAAGGGTAAGGAGCTTCTGGAAGGATTTCGACATCTGGCCCTTCAGGAATTTGGTCCTATGGCCAAAACAGTCCTCAATGAATGGGGGATTCAAAATTGCTCGCAGGTGGGGGACATTGTTTTTCAATTGGTTCAATATGGAATTCTGGGAAAAAGCGAAACCGATCAACCGGATGATTTTCAGGAAATATGGACATTCACCGAGGCTTTCGAGAGCCCCTTTC
>Ga0209189_1003578_pt1 | contig 10384 bp, 8 predicted proteins | sample C_130820_EF_Meta_FD_187308 | JGI IMG/M metagenome (GOLD analysis project Ga0209189, IMG submission 187308) | Freshwater microbial communities from Lake Croche, Canada to study carbon cycling - C_130820_EF_MetaG (SPAdes) (version 3) | ecosystem: Environmental > Aquatic > Freshwater > Lake | place...
ATTGATACTTTGATTGAAAATTTTGTAAAAGCAGCAGTTTTGGCTCAAAAAGCAGGTTTTCACTTTGTTGATATTAAGCATTGTCACGGTTATTTAGGACACGAATTTTTGAGTGCTTACGACCGTGAAGGAAAATATGGTGGAAGTTTCGAGAATCGTACTCGTTTTTTAAGAAATATTGTTGAAGGCATCAAAGAAGCTGCCCCAGATTTAGAAATGGGAATCCGCTTAAGTGCCATTGATTTTGTTCCTTTCAAAAAAAGTGCAACTGGTGAAGGCGAACCCGATTTAACGCCAAATCAAGCTTATAAATACGCTTTTGGCTGTGATGATTCAGGAATAAACATAGATTTAGATGAACCAAAAGCATTTTTAGAATTGGCTCAAAGTTTGGGCCTTCAGTTGATTTGTGTAACGCTTTCGAGTCCATATTATAATCCTCATGTTACTCGCCCTGCACTCTTTCCGCCATCCGATGGCTATCAGCCACCCGAAGAACCTTTGGAAGGAGTAGCACGTATGATCGATGTGGCCGAAGGACTGAAAAAAGCATTTCCTGAAATGATTATTGTGGGTTCGGGATATTCTTACTTACAAGAATGGCTACCAAATGTGGCTCATAATGTATTGAGAAATGGCAAAGCCGACTTCATAGGATTCGGTCGTATGGTGCTTTCGTACCCAACTATGCCCGATGATATGATAAATGACCGCCCAACGCAACGAAAATTATTGTGCCGTACTTTTTCTGATTGCACAACCGCCCCACGCAATGGTTTGTACTCTGGATGTTTTCCACTCGACCCAATTTATAAAAACCATCCACACGCCGAACTACTCAAAACCATTAAAGACGGAATATGAAAAGAGTAGCGTTCGTAACAGGCGGAAGCCGTGGAATCGGCTTAGGAATTGCCCAACATTTAGCTCAAAATGGCTTCAATTTGGCAATTAATGGAATGAGAAATGAAGAATTTGTCAATGAAACCGTATTAGCTTTAAGGCTTTTAGGAGTAGAAGTTATCTATTGTCAAGGCGATATTGCTTCGAAGGAAGCACGAGAACAAATGCTTGATAAAATCAAAACTCATTTCGGGCGATTAGATGTTTTGGTCAATAATGCTGGTGTTGCACCGAAAGAACGAAATGATATTTTGGCAGCCACCGAAGAAAGTTTCGATTATGTGGTTTCAACTAACTTAAAAGGAACTTACTTTTTAACCCAGGCCGCCGCCAATTGGATGATTGAGCAGAAAAGTAGTAATTCAAATTTTGCAGGAAGTATCATTACAATTTCCTCTATTTCGGCCACAGTTGCGTCGGTCAATCGAGGGGAATATTGTGTATCGAAAGCAGGTTTAGGTATGATGACTCAGCTTTTTGCGACAAGGCTCGGCGAGTTTAATATTCCTGTTTACGAGGTAAGGCCAGGCGTAATAAAAACCGATATGACCGAAGGCGTGACAGCCAAATATGATAAATTGATTTCGGAAGGGTTAACAGTTCAAAACCGTTGGGGATTTCCAGAAGATATTGGCAAAGCAGTTGCGGCAATCGCCAAAGGAGATTTCCCCTACTCCACAGGGCAAGTTTTTATGATTGATGGCGGATTAACGATTGCGAGATTATAAAATCCCAAAGGGATTAAACCACAACGACGAACAGCTCGAAAAACCGTGAGTTAAAAACATAGAATAAAGAATTTAAGATGGAATTAAAAAACCTAAAATGAGTAAACAACCAATTATAGGATGGATATTATGAGAAAAAACATCTTTTTTTTCTGTTTATTGCAAATAACGCTACTTTCTTATGCTAAAAAGGGAGAAAAAGTTGTTGTTTTTTCTCAACCGACAGATTCGCTTTCTGTTGCAAAAGGACAGGCTCTTTTTACTCAAAATTGTACAAGTTGTCATCAAATCAAGACAGATGGTATTGGGCCGAAATTATCGGGTATTACGAGTATCACATCTCCTGATTGGGTAAAGAAATTTATCAAAAATTCGCAAGAAGTAATTTCAGCAGGTGATGAACGAGCCACGCAAGTTTTTCTGAAATACAAAAAGGCAATCATGCCTTCGTATAGCTATTTAAATGAAACCGAACTTGATGCCATTGTAGATTATATGGCTACGACAAAACCCATCAAAAGTAACTTAAAAAAAGATTTTGGAGAAGGTCTCAAAAATCCGATTCCTGAACCAATCGAGGTTTCAAATCTTGTTATTGATGTAAAGCAATTTTCGCAATTTCCTGTATCGAGCGAAAATGGAAAATATCCACTCACTCGTATCACAAAATTTGCTCCTCAACCAAACACAGGTCAGATTTTTGTAAATGATTTACGAGGAAAATTGTATAAAATGGAAGGCAATGCACCAGTTATTTACATGGATTTTGCCCAATTAATGCCCAATTTCATTCATCAACCAGGTTTAGCTTCTGGTTTGGGGAGTTTTGCATTTCATCCTGATTTTTTGAATAATGGCTTGCTTTATACCACGCATAGTGAAAAGACAGGTTCAGCAAAAGCTGATTTCGCTTTTGCTGATTCAATAAAAGTTTCTCTTCAATGGGTACTTACCGAATGGAATATCGATAATCCTGCTTCGGGAATTTTCTCGGGAAAACCTCGTGAAATGATGCGAGTAAATGTTGTTTCGGTCATTCATGGTGTACAGGAAATTGTATTTAATCCCATGGTAAAAAAAGGTGATGCCGATTATGGACTTTTATATATTGGAATTGGCGATGGCGGAGCAGCAGAAAATGGTTATGCATTCTTGACCAACAAAGAAGAGCAAATTTGGGGCAAAATCTTACGCATCGACCCATTGGGCAGAAATAGCAAAAATGGCAAATATGGCATTCCTGCTAGCAATCCTTACGAAAAATCAGCCAATAAAAAGGCTTTGAAAGAAATATTTGCCAGCGGTTTCCGAAATCCACACCGAATCATGTGGACGAGCAAAGGCGATATGCTAACCGCAAATATTGGTCATGTCAATATTGAATCTTTATATAAAATCGAAGCAGGGCAGAACTACGGATGGCCAATTAGAGAAGGAAAATTTGTGATTCATACAGACGGCGATATGAATAAAGTTTATCCCCTGCCCGCCAATGACAAAACTTATAACATAACTTATCCAGTGGCCACTTTCGACCACGATGAAGCAAAAGCCATCACTGGTGGTTATGAATATACAGGCAATTTAATACCGGCACTAAAAGGTAAATATTTGTTCGGGGATATCCCTTCGGGAAGATTGTTTTATTTAGATGTGGCAGACCTCAAACAAGGGCAAACTGCAAAAACAAAAGAATGGCAACTCACGCTCAACGGCAAGCCCGAAACACTCAGAAATTTGTGTGGAAATGATAGAATTGACTTACACTTTGGTATTGATTCACAAGGAGAAATGTATGTCATGACCAAAGCCGATGGAAGAATTTATCAAATTATTGGAGCTAAAGAGTAGCATAAGTAGTCCACTGTGCTTACCTAAAATAGGTTGACACGATTAGTAAATTTTGTTAATATAATTAAAATTGTATTATACATTGATTTGGATTGATATTTTTTGTTTCATTACACGTCCAAATTGGCAATTTCGTTCTTTTGGCTGGTTCAAGTTCTTTGATATATTGTTCAAACGAGTCAGGTGATAGCTTATCTAATGAGCTATGAGGCCTTGAGTCATTATAGACCTTAATGGTGTTTTTTAGACGCTTTTTTAGGTCTTCAAAATTGGTGATATTCCAATGCCGAAGATACTGATTTTTAACTGTACCATTAACTCTTTCAATGTGGGCATTTTCATGTACTTCATTGCACATACTGATTTTAATTTTGGCATTTGTAAGTAGTGCTACATAAGCATCACTTATGTACTGCCCGCCTCTATCAGAATGATGGATTAAGTTAAGAAAAAGCCTTTGTTTACGCACTGTAAAAGCCATTTCAAGGGCTTGACAATTATTCTCGGCTCTCATATTGTCAGCTACTGAATAACCTACTATTTTACGTGAATAAACATCCATAATCATAACGATGTAATAGCATATTTCTCCTATTTTATAATAGGTAATGTCGCTAGTCCATAGCTGATTTGTATCGTCTAATTCTCTACCAACCAACAAATTCTTGTACCGACTATATGGACTCGAAAAGGTTGTTTTAATAGGATTTTTGTAGGTAATTAGCCTAAATCCGTAGGCAATACCGATACTGATAAACGCATCTCGTCCCAAACCAGCTGGTTGAAGTACTTCGTAAATTGTCCTCAGCCCCATACCCGGGTGGAGTTCTCTAATTTCTAAGATAGCCCCTACAACCAAATACTCTAAATCTGACCATTTTTGTTCCGAAATGAGTTGTTGATGGTGTCCTTGTTTGGTAATATTACAGATTTGATACAAAGCGTTCATCCTATGAGGATGCTCTTTAAGGTTCAGACGAAAATATTCTAAGGTTTCACATTGAAGTTTTTTTTTATGTCAACATTGTACTCCTTAGAAGCCAACTCAACCAGTTTTTCTAAATAGTCCAGTTGCATTTGCTTTTGTCCAAGACAGCGTTGAAGTTCGGCAACTTGAACTAATAGCTCATTGGTGCGATAAGATTCGCTTTCTTTTTGTACGACCATCGTAGTACCTTTTTTGTAATCAGGTGAATATTTGTAAATCCAGTTGTAAACAGCTTGCTTGTTTACTCCCCACAATTTACAAAAAGAACCAACACTGTAAAGATTTGAAGTTAATTCTTTCACTTTTTCTCGTTTGAACTCTTCGCTGAATATGCGTCTTTGACGAATTTTTAGAGTTGTACTTTTTTTAGAATTTAATTTTGAATTTTCCATATAAAGGTTGATTTTTAGGTCAACCTATTTTAGGCAAGCACAAATAGTCCACGGTCAATAGTCTACAATCCACTATAACATATAATACTGTCTATTAGTTTTTTATGAAAAACAAATTTGTCGATTAAATATACCCAACTGCTTAAAAAAAAACCTTTCCTCTTGGCAGAGAAAAGGCGTACTTTGTATAGTATTGATGAAGTTTCTTATGCTAAAATATCTTCTACCTCGTTTAACTCAAGTTCCCAGGCATCGGCTACACCTTTATAAACAATTTTGCCATTGGCTACGTTAAGTCCTTTTTTCAATTCTTCGTTTTCGCTACATGCTTTTTTCCAGCCTTTATTTGCCAATTGCACAGCATACGGCAAAGTAGCATTTGTCAATGCTAAAGTTGAAGTATAAGGTACAGCACCCGGCATATTGGCTACGCAATAATGCACGATTTCGTCAATAATAAATGTGGGATTTTCGTGTGTTGTAGGTGTACATGTTTCGATACAACCACCTTGGTCAACTGCTACATCTACCACAACTGTACCCGGACGCATCAATTTCAACATATCACGCGTAATCAAATGTGGAGCTTTTGCCCCCGGAATCAATACCGCTCCTACTACTAAATCTGCTTCAGCGATTGCTTCAAGAATATTATAATGGTTCGACATGATTGTTGTAACATTTGGCGGCATAATATCCGACAAATAACGTAAACGTGGCAAACTCACATCCATAATCACCACTCTTGCACCTAGCCCAGCGGCCATTTTAGCGGCTTGTGTTCCAACGATTCCACCACCCAAAACCAAAACTTTGGCAGGAGGAACACCGGGTACACCACCCAATAAAATACCTTTACCACCCGATGGTTTTTCCAAATACTTTGCACCTTCTTGAATCGCCATACGACCTGCTACTTCTGACATCGGCACCAATAACGGCAAACTACGGTCAGTTTTCTCAACCGTTTCGTAAGCCAAGCAAACTGCTCCACGCTCAATCATGGCATGAGTCAACGGCTCAGATGAGGCAAAATGGAAGTAAGTGAACAATAATTGGTCTTTCTTGATGAGTTTATATTCCAGCTCAATCGGTTCTTTTACTTTAATAATCATTTCTGCAATGCCGTAAACTTCTTCTATCGTTTGCAACATCATTGCTCCTGCTGCCGTGTATTCAGCATCGCCAAAACCACTTCCTATCCCTGCTGTTGCTTGAACATATACAACATGTCCATGTTTTTTTAGTTCGGCTACTCCAGCCGGAGTAAGGGCCACCCGGTTTTCGTTGTTCTTGATTTCTTTTGGTACTCCGATTATCATAAAACTGATTTTTTATTGATGAAGTGTAATTGTTCTCCACTAAGACAAAACCATAGTGGAGATATAAATTTTTGTGTGATGAAGTAAAATTGCACCACAAAATTAGTAGATAAAGAAAATATTATTGATATGTTTAATAAAATAAGAAAATATTATCTAAATAATCTATTTTTGTAGTAAACTTTTCCATTTTAATAGTTTTTTACATTTCAAGAAAGAAAAAAATTCTGAAAACTAAAATTCAATCATTCTAATGTTCTTTAATCCAATTAATCGCTTATGACTCTCGACGAAACCGACAAAAAAATTCTCAGATTACTTCAAGAAGATGCTCATTTGACTTTGAAGGATATTGCTAAACAGATAAATCTTTCGCTCACACCAGTACACGACCGTGTGAAACGATTACAACAAGAAGGAATTATTGAGAAATACGTAACGATTTTGAACAAAAAGAAGATAGGTCAAAATCTGACGGTTTATTGCCAAGTTACATTAATAAAGCAAACCCATGATACCTCAGAAGGTTTTAATCAATCAATTTTAAATTTACCTGAAGTGGTAGAATGTAATTTTGTCTCAGGAAGTTTTGATTACATGCTCAAAATAATTGTGCCAGATATGGAAAGTTACCACCAATTCCACCAGCAGAAATTATCAGTACTATCGGGAGTCTCGTTGATACACAGTTTTTTTGTCATGTCGGAGGTGAAAAGTACAACCGTTTTGCCGATTTAGATAGAATTTTAACCATTGATGTAAATACAGGACGGGTAGAGACAGGGCATGCCCTGTCTCTAGGAAGTATATTAATCAACATGCAAATCTAAATCCAATTCCGTGTACATTTTCAATTTTGATAGCAGCATCTTCGGAGAGCATTTTTCTTAGTCGAGTTACAAAAACATCTAGACTACGGCCTAAAAAATAATCATCACGCCCCCAAATTGCAGTTAAGATTTCATCACGCTTGATAACTTGATTTTTTCTTTCGCAAAAAAACTTCAATACTTCGGCTTCACGATGCGTAAGTTGCTCAGTTTTTGTATTTGATTTCAAACTAAGTTGCTGATAATCAAACTCATAAATACCAATTTTCCAAGTAAAAGAGCCTTGCTTTTGTTCTTTTGAAACTTCTTTACGTTTCAGGAAAATCTTTATCCTTAGACACAATTCTTCAATGCTGAAAGGTTTTGTTACATAGTCGTCACCGCCAATTTTCAAGCCTGTAATTCGGTCTTCTTGCATTGTTTTGGCAGTAAGAAATATAATTGGTATTTGTAGATTTTGTTTTCTGATTTTCTCGGCCAACGAAAAGCCATCTAAATCAGGAAGCATCACATCAAGCAAACATAAGTCGTATTTATCTTTGCTGAAACTCTTCCAAGCTTCTTTTCCATCTTGAAAATGTACAATTTCATAACCTTCGAGTTCGAGATTATCTTTTGTCACAAAACCCAAATTTGGGTCATCTTCTACGTATAATATTTTAGACATTTTTTCAATTTACGATTTCAGATTTATTACGATTTCAGATTTATGAAGAATGCAATGAGTCAGTCGATTCATTATTAAAATTATATATTTCCATCATAATAATATTTTTCTTCAATCATCACAATCTTATATTCATAATCATAGTCTTCATAAAAAAACGTAATCGCATGGGCGACCCCGTCGTAAATCTAAAATCGTAAATTTAAAGTGCCATTGTTACCTTAAAGGTCGTTCCTTCCCCTACTTTGCTCTCCACATTTATTTGCCATTTGTGTGCTTTTATGATTTGATTAACATAACTCAAACCCAAGCCAAAACCCTTCACATTGTGCAAATTACCCGTTGGAACTCTATAAAATTTATTAAATATTTTGGCTATATTTTCTCTAGGAATACCAATACCTTTATCAGCTATCGAAAACACCAACGTATCATCTATATTTTCAGTACGAATCGTTATACTTGGTGGTTTAGGCGAGTATTTTATAGCATTTTCTACCAGGTTTCTTATCAAACTTACCAATTGCGTGCGGTCAGCAAAAATACTCGATTTTGTGGCATTTAAATCAACTATCAAGCAATCTTCCAATTCAGCTTGCACGCCCTCGGTTACTTCAATTATCAAACTGTGAAGCTCTTGCAGTTGAATTTCCAATTCCATTTTTCCTCTTTCCAATCGGGCTGTATTCAAGATAGTTTCAACTTGCGTCTTTAGGCGATTATTTTCTTGGCGAATAATTTGAACATATTTTTTAAAACGCTCAGGCTGTTCAATTATTTTTGGTTGACTCAAAACATCAGTTGCTATGCGTATTGTTGAAATAGGTGTTTGAAACTCGTGCGTCATATTATTCACGAAATCTCGTTGTACCTCGCTAAGACGTTTTTGACGTAAAATCACAAACATTGCATAGGCAAAAAATACAGTTACCACCAATGTAATGAGCGAAGAAATCAACCAGATATCGAGCCTACTGGCCAAATAACTAGTCTTACTCGGAAATCTCACCCCAAAATAATTGATATATTTGTCGGTTTTAGGTAAAGGCTTTGAAGAAATACTGCCTGTTTCGAAATCGGAATCAATATAAGCACCATACACAATATTTTCGCTTTCACAGTCATAAATACCAAACTCAAAGGGCGTGTTTAGATTTTGCTTCTTGAATTCTTCCTTCAAGTAAAGCTCTAATATATCGGCATTGAGCGGAACTCTAAGATTTGAAACGTAATAATCTGATGAAAGCTGCGTAACAGGATTATCGAATTTAGAGAGTTTATATATAGTAGAGATTTTGTTCGCTACATTTCGCAGCGAAATCATGACGGTTTGCCTAAACTGTTGTTCTTTTAAGTCGAAAGCACGTTTTACCCAGTAGGCTTGAACAGCAATAATTCCCGAAATCGAAAGCGTACCGAGTAAAACCAGGAGTCTGATTGTATTTCTATTCAAAACGGGACAGTTTTTTTGTAAAAATAGGAAAATCTTACTTCATAACAAAAAAATAAGTATTGTTTGTAAAATTATTATTGAATGAAGATATTGTTTTCGACATTGAATTCCTCTAAAAACCATGATTTTTCTTTGAAAAAGCAAATTTTATCCCTTATTTTGTTTAAACATTATTTAAAAATGTACTTTTGACACTTATTAATTAACTTTAAACAATATGCAAAAACTACAAACACTCGACTATTTAGTTTTTCTATTTTATTTTGTCATCGTGGCAGGCTACGGCTTCTGGATCTACAACAAGAAAAAATCTACAGAAACCTCTACCAAAGACTTTTTCTTGGCTGAAGGCTCACTTACATGGTGGGCAATTGGAGCCTCGTTGATTGCCTCAAATATCTCGGCCGAGCAGATGATTGGTATGTCGGGAAATGGGTTTTCGATGGGTTTGGGTATATCGACTTATGAGTGGATGGCTGCTGCCACCTTAATTATAGTAGCGGTTTTTTTCATGCCAATTTATTTAAAAAATAATATTTCTACCATGCCGCAGTTTTTGAGCCAACGCTACAATAAAACTGTGAGTTTAATTATGGCAATCTTTTGGTTATTGCTCTATATCATGGTAAACCTTACTTCTATTTTGTATTTAGGTGCTTTGGCGGTATCGGGTATTTCGGGCTTAGATTTCTATACTTGTATGATTTTCTTGGCGATATTTGCCATTATTATTACTATCGGAGGTATGAAAGTAATTGGTTTTACCGATGTAATTCAGGTGTTTTTCTTAGTAATCGGTGGTTTAGCTGCTACATATTTAGCCGTAACATTGGTTTCTGAAAAATATGAAATGGAAGGTTTGGTAAATGGTTTTAAATTAATGACTCAAAACCACGATGACCACTTCCACATGATTTATCCGAAAGGAAATCCGCATTATATGTCGCTTCCAGGTTTGACAGTTCTTTTTGGTGGAATGTGGATTGTAAATCTTAACTATTGGGGTTGTAATCAATACATAACGCAACGTGCATTAGGTGCAGACCTAAATACCGCTCGCAATGGTTTGTTATTTGCGGCATTCTTAAAATTATTAATGCCTTTAATCGTAACTTTACCCGGTATTGCGGCTTATGCTTTATATCAAAAAGGTATGTTTCAACAAGAAATGTTGGGCGTAGATGGCACTTTTAACCAAGATAGAGCTTATCCTGTTTTATTAAATCTTTTGCCGATGGGCTTGAAAGGAC
>Ga0209189_1003581_pt1 | contig 10377 bp, 10 predicted proteins | sample C_130820_EF_Meta_FD_187308 | JGI IMG/M metagenome (GOLD analysis project Ga0209189, IMG submission 187308) | Freshwater microbial communities from Lake Croche, Canada to study carbon cycling - C_130820_EF_MetaG (SPAdes) (version 3) | ecosystem: Environmental > Aquatic > Freshwater > Lake...
GAGTGAAATCTCTATTCGGAACACCTATTTTTAGAATTACAAATAATGGTAATGTTAAAACACCTTCTATTACTACATATTCTCTTAACCTTGCTACACCTAGTCAACTATATGATGCTTCTGGAACAAATAGTATTATGAATCCTGCAAATTTTGCACCATATGGACAAAATAACTCTTATTTGAATGTAGATAATATTCAGAACGTATTCAATACCACCCCAAATGTTAACTTTTAATTATTCTAATCGAATACTCATATCGAATTGATAAAGTTTTTCTAATCCACAATCAACAGATACAATCATAGAAAACCCATTTTTAATAAAAAATAAATCACCCTCAATAAATCCTTCTCTCTTATCCACATTTTCCCGATTTCCACAAATATTCAATTCAGTTAATGTGTTCATTATTGAATCAATATCTTCTATTATAATTTGGCCTTGAATTTCCTTTAGCATTTTATAAAAATCGGATCGGTCTAATATATTCATATTTTCATTGAAAATATGTATAGCGCTACTCATATTAAAATATTCATATACATATTTTTTAAAATCTAGATAGACTGTTTCGAGATCACCGAGAGAAATTATATCATTTTCATCTATTTGTAGATCATCTATAGATAATTGTATTGAATCTTCTGAAAAATGCTGTGTTTCTATATCAAATATCCCAATTTTCGCATTCAATCTTTCTTTTTTAACTAGAATCTGTAGCGAATTTGTAAAATCATATTTACCAAATTGTGATAATGGTTGTATGGCGATATTCGGAGAATCAATATTATATTGAAAACCACCAGATCCCTGAATCGCATAATGAGCTCCTTCGTAACTTTTTTTAGGGTTTTTTTGTAAAATATTATATGTTTTTTGATTCATTTATATACTAATATGATTATATTATTATATTACTTTTTACATTTGTAAGAATATATATATTTTTTGTGTAAAGGTTATAACTTTTTACTTGAGAATACGCCATAATATGGTGTGTTAAAAATAATAAGTAATTATATACTTTCAAATATATGGAAAACTCTTTTGATTTAAATATAAATAATTACAGTATAAATGATATCGAAAAATTCTTTGGTTTCCAAAATAAAAAATATGATATTTCTCAAATCGATAATAAAGCTTATACAATTCGAGAGCAGCTTCTCTCTTCTGGTACAGTGAATAAGCGGTTTAAGAGAGATTTGATTGAATTTTTAGATATGGCGAAAAATTTATTGATTATGAAAATCAATCATCATCAAGCGCCCACAACTATTCCGAAAAATGCACAATTAGATCCACTGAATACCCCCTATTCGACAACAGAGAGATATTTTAAAGAAGGTGATCTAATTCAGCGTCCCGAAAAACCATTTATATATGCAAAACCAGATGAATTTTATTCTGGAAAACTGAATCCATTAGAGACCCGTATTATTAGTAAATGTCTCTCGATTGATACCCGATTTCGTGATAATTATTATCAATCAAAGAGTTCCGATTTTACGATTCAATTACCGTTTAAAATAAATCGTGTTGTATCTACACAACTGTCTTCGATTGAATTACCTATCTCTTTTTATGGAATCTCTCAAAATTATGGAAATAATTTCTTTTATATTACTGCTTATTATAGAGATAATAATGGTAATCCTATAGAATCTACGAAACAAATTATTATTTCGGATGGTAATTATAATGCAAAAGATCTTTTAGATAAAATCAACTGTTTCTTAAATGAAAATAATGATATATTTTCGAATTTATATGTATTTTTAGATATTAGTGAAGCAGGTTCAGGTACTGGAAAGATAACATTCACTGTAAAATATGAATGTTGTCTAGATACATTGATTTCTTATACACTCGATTTTTCTACAGATATAGATGGTCGTCCATCGACGGTAGATCTAAAGACGAAATTAGGGTGGAATCTGGGATTTATTAAACCCGTTTATGAAGGGGGTATTACCTATAACGCAGAAGCGCTTATTGAACCTGCGAGTATAAGATATATTTATCTCTCTGTCGAGGATTTTAATAATTCGGCGAATAATCAATTCTTATCTGTTTATTCGAAACAGACTGACCCGAATATTTTAGCACGTATTTCAGTAAAGGGATCCTATTTTAGTTTAGTTATGGAAAATGATTTTAATATTATCACGGAACCGCGCCAATATTTTGGTCCTGTAGATATACAGCGTTTAAGAATACGATTATTAGATGATTTTGGACGTGTGATTGATATGAATCATTCGGATTATTCGTTTTGTTTGAATTTTAAAACAGTATATGATCTTTAGATTGTATTTCAGTAAAGAATTAAAATATAGATATTAATATATAAATGCCTTATACAAGCAGAAAAGTTCCTAAAAAAAACTGCTATCGAGTAACGAATCGTAAAACGAAACGTGTCTTTGCAAAATGTGCTACGAAAGAAATGGCGAAAAAACAATTACGTCTTTTAAGAGCTATCGAATATAATAAGGATTTTGTTCCTAGAAATAAATCGTCTAGAAAATCGCGTAAATAAAATTATATACATGTATATTTTTATTCATCCTCTAATTTCACTGTGCTTACAATACCCTTCACGATTTTCTTCACTTTTATATCTGTATTGGATGAACCACTTGAAAGTGCTGTCATTATTTCGATAGTTTCTTCGTTTTTTCTCGTAGAAAAATCGGCTTTCCCCTCATTTTGAATATAATTCGATAATTTATTCATCTTTTTCTTAGATAATGATTTTATAGCGTTTGTCATATCTTCCGATTCACTCCCTTTTTCTTTAATCCAACCCTCTTGATTTTTAATATGCATTGTCTCTCGTTTCACATCCGTACAATGAAGGGGTCTTTCTGTTATAGTATATTGTTTAAGACTATTTGTTAGAATCCTTATCATGGAATCTACATAACCATGGTCTTTTGCATAAAATAAATCTTCATTCTCTATTTGGATGTTTTTTATAAAATCGGCTAATGTAATCGCGTCTTTACATTGGTCGTTCAAGAACATATTAATATTGAATGTTTTATTATTTTTATTTGTTATATTATTCGAATTTGTATTTGTTTGTTGGATAGATTGGGGTGTAAGCAGAGAATTTTGTAATATCTCTCTTTCCTTTAATCTTGCATTTTCTTCTTTTATTTTTAAAAGTTCGTCTTGTAATTGTTTTTTATCATCTTGTAAATTTTGCTTATCTTCAAAAAATTTTTCAAATATTTGCTGATTTTGCTTCATTAGATAACTACATATTTCTTTAGATGCTGAATCTAATTGTTTTTCTTGGCGTTTTTTTCTAGAATGTGATTGTTTTGGAAGAGTCCCAGTTTCCCAAAATGTTTCCATTTCACTTATCTGTTTATGAATAGTATATGAATCTTCTTCTGTGTGTTTAACACTCTTTAATCCAATTAATTTAATAACAGGTTGTATAGTTTTTGCGTTATTAAACCAAATAAATCCTTTAATATTACTATTAACTCCATTTGCATCTTTATCAATTCCAATAATATGATATTTAACATCTAGTTTTTTTAGTGATTCTACTTTTTCATTAACACTTTCATAAGTTTGTATAATTTCATAAATAAATGTTCTACCTCTTTTATCCATTTTATAAAATTATAATTTTTCCTTTATATATTTTCCTAAAGAAATAAATTACACATACTTTACACAAACACTACACAATATTTTTATGCTTACACTATTATAAATTATCAATAACTTTTATTATTATATATCATAATAAAAATTTTCAAATATTATACACAGCAAATATAAAGTATGTGTAATATTTGATCCAAATCCGCCCAAAACTCGTACTATGCAGACATTTTTATGCAGTCAAACTTTTTCGAAAAATCAGGTTTGTTACTGACCCAGTAATAACTCAATATATTCCAAGATTTCCCCTCATGGAATATTTTTGGACAAGGTTTTATGTCCATTTTTAAAAACTTCTAGGGTTTCTTGAAATCCATTTTGAGAGAAAATTGATTATATATTTCTTTAAAAAATACTATAAAATACACTTATTTGAGACAAAATGAGTTCAGCTTGTTTAAGACGTATAAATAGAGAGATTTTATTGATTCAAGAAACGTTTCCAGAATATGAAATTTCCGAATTTACTGTACATAAAGATAAAACAATAACATTGATAATATATACTCCAAATTATAATCGTTTGGATTTTACTATACCACATGATTACCCTTTTAAACCACCACTATCATTAACTATAAATGGTACGAATTATAGATATAAACTAAAAAATATGCCTAAAAGAATCGATTATTTATATTATCATCCGAATAAACTGTATACTGATGATACCCGATCAATAAGTATATCTAATAATAGACCAAATTGTTTATGCTGTACTAGTTTATTATGCAGCGCTAATTGGTCTCCTGTCATTTGTCTTACTTATATTTTAAAAGAAATAAATATACATAATGATTTAAAACGCCATATTATGTATAAATTACGTCTGAAAGAAATATTTGATTTTACAATATTACCATTAGAATTATTTCAATTGATTTACGAATTTTTATAAAATTACTCGATATCATTCGAAGAATCGAATAATTTAGATGTATTATTATTAAGAGAAATACATACTACTCCTAGGAAAATTAAAAAAATACCGATAATCCCAACAGGTTCTAGTCTCTCATTTAAAAATAAATAAGATAATAATAATGTAAAAATAGGTGCAGAATACATTAAGGATACAATAATAGATGTTTCATTATCTTTTAGAATATAATAATAAATCATATTTGCTAAAAATACTGAAAATACTGATGTCATAGTAATTATTAAATAATCTTTCGGTGATAGCTTACGAATATCATTGATAAATAAAGTATACGTTTGAGAGAAGGATACTTTTATTAATAATGCGAATAAATAAACCATACTCGATATTAACATAATTGTAATTGCATTGATTTTTTTTAATAAATATTTATGAATAACAGGTTGAATCCCCCAAAGGAAAGCAATACATAGTGCTAATAAAATATATGTAGGAACCATTTTATATTATATATATTAACCGAGTAAAAAATATAGAATGACATATTTTATTACTATAATTAATAAATTAAAAATCTCTCAAATGCTAGAACCAAGTTCTGAACAACAAGATATAATCGACCATATAAAACAGGGACGAAATGTAATCGTCGATGCCTGTGCGGGTTCTGGAAAATCGACGACTATTCTCTCTTGTGCAAAACAAATACCCGAAAAACGCTTCTTACAAATAACTTATAATTCAATGTTACGAATGGAAATAAAGGAAAAAGTAAAGGAATATGGTTTAAGAAATATATCAGTACATACTTACCATAGTCTAGCAGTAGCAAAATATACGAGAGAAGCATGTACAGATACTGGAATCAGACGTATTTTAAGAGAGAATATGAGTCCCCTTTCAAAAATACAACTACAAGATGTGATTGTTTTAGATGAAACCCAAGATATGACATTTTTATATTATCAATTCATAGTTAAAATAGCTCGAGATATGGGTACGTCTTTCCAACTTCTCATTTTAGGTGACTATATGCAAGGGTTATATGAATTTAAAGGCGCGGATATTCGTTTTTTAACAATGGCTGATCAAATATGGAAGGATTTCTCTCAACTATCTGTACAATCATTCGAAAAATGTTCGCTTAAAATGTCATATAGAATAACGAATCAGATGGCGGCTTTCGTAAATGAAGTAATGTTAGGTACGAATCGATTAGACTCATGTAGAGATGGTCTTCCAGTGATTTATATTCGTAATACAAAATATGTTTTACAGCGTATTGTAACTGCTCAAATATTAGAATTATTAAAAAATGGTGTAAATCCAGGCGATATTTTTGTATTAGGAGCATCTGTAAAGGGTGTACATTCGCAAATACGTAGAATCGAAAATGCACTAGTAGAAGCAGGAATACCTTGTCATGTACCAATGATGGAAACAGATACTATAGATGAAAAAGTCATAGATGGAAAAGTAGTATTTTCATCCTTTCATAGTGTTAAAGGACGACAGCGTCCTTATGTTTTCATAGTGGGATTTGATCAGTCCTATTTAACGAAATATGCAAAGACAGTTTCCCAAGAAGAGTGTCCAAACACATTATATGTAGCATGTACACGTGCAACAAAACAATTATTTCTTTTAGAACAAGGAGAGGATAAAATATCGGACCGTCCATTAACCTTTTTACGCTTATCACATAATGAAATGAAACAACGATCCTATATGGTATTTAAAGGGCAAGCGCGTACAATTTTTTATGATCCACCAGATTATGAAAAAGAAGAAATTATAACACACCATGTAACACCTACAGAATTGATAAAATTTATACCAGAATCTGTAATAGAAGAAATCTCTCCGCTTCTAGATGAAATATTTATAAAAGAATCGGGAGATACTGAAATAATAGAGATACCAACGATTGTACAAACAAAAGGGGGGTCTTATGAGGATGTAAGCGATTTAAATGGAATAGCGATACCAGCGATGTATTACGATTATTTAGAGGGGCAATGGGCAAGTGAAACAGCAGATGCAAACGAAGTAGCAGTCGAAGTAGCAAACGAAGTAGCAGTCGAAGAATCAAACGAACCAAATATATTATATGGTATTATTCGAGAGACAATGAGTCATACAAAATCAAATGAATATAGATTTTTAAAATCAGTAATGGAAGATATGAATAGAGAAATAGACACAATAACAGATTATTTATATTTGGCGAATATTTATGTTGCTAGTCAAGAGAAATTATATTATAAGTTACGACAAATAGAGAGAGATGAATATAATTGGTTAACGCCAGATATTCTCTCCAAATGTAAAAGTAGATTATTAACTGTTTTGGAACCCAGCTGTGGAGAATCGAAACCTGTAATAGAAGAAACAATTATCAATGTTACAGATGAAGAATCACATATAGCGATCGATCAACTTTTAGACCCCCATTTTCCAGGAGAGAAATTTCGTTTTACTGCACGTATTGATCTAGGAACAGAAGAAACAATATGGGAATTAAAATGTACGAGTACAATCTCTCAGGATCATTTATTACAGACGGTAATTTATGCATGGATATGGCGAACAGTATATCCTTCCGCAGAACAAGAATTTAGAATCTTTAATATAAAAACGGGTGTTATTTTAAGATTAGAATCTGATAAAACTACTCTAGATCGGATTATTTTAGAGATTCTAAAAGGTAAATATGAGAGATATTTACCACAGGGGGATAACGAATTTATAGAATCATGCGTTATAAATATAAAAACATTATAATATCTTATTCTATAGGATATTCCTATACGGTACGTGCCCTCATAGCTCAGTTGGTTAGAGCATACGCTTAGTAAGCGTAAGGTCTTGGGTTCGACTCCCAATGAGGGCTATTAGCGAGTTATAAATGCAAATAGAACCATATAAAATTGAACAATTATTTCTAGTGTATTTAAATGATACACTATAAACCAGCGATTAATAATGCAGACTCGTAGCCAGACCAAAGCGTATAGAGAGAATAGAGATAGGTTATTAGCAAAATATAATGGTATTATTTTAGAACACGTTATTTATACGAAACCCAATAATAGTAATAAAAAAGAATACGCCGTAGAAATCGATTTCGATGGTGCATCGAGAGCCTGGCTAGCGAATAAGAAGAAACTACCAGATGCTACTTATAAATATGTATGTTTAGGACAAACGAAAATGGGTACTATCTGTAAAAGGAAGCCGGTTCCGAATACGAATTATTGTTCTTGTCATAAAATATAAATCAAAAAATTTCATTATTGAGAGAATATAAAAATACTATAATACATAAAAACGGATGCGTATTTTCCAAAATATCGTATTTTTTTTATTATTTCTTGGAATAATACGATCAGATACACAGTGTCCTACTATCGAAGATAAACAAGATAGACGAGAGAATAAAACAAATTTCCGTTTTGTACAATATAACGCAGAATGGTTATTTATAGATTATTATGCATCAGCACAGTGTCCAGGTATAGGATGCCCTTGGGAAAATACGACAGAAGCACAAACGCATTTAGACCATATTTCGTCGGTAATACTTAATATAAACCCCGATTTTATAAATATTTGTGAGGTAGAAGGGTGTGATGAATTGAATATTTTAAGAGATTCTCTCATTACTAATGATATAAAATCGTATCAATCCTATTTAATACAAGGGAAAGATACAAGTACAGGGCAAAATGTTGGTATTTTAACAAAAGTCGATCCGATTCTCTCATTATATCGAACAGAAGAACGAGTCACATATCCAATACCTGATTCGAAATGCGGATATACTGGTGAAGAAGGAACTACAGGAGTAAGTAAACATTATATAACAGAAATGGAATTCAGTGGTTTAAGAATTGCAGTAATAGGCGCACATCTATTAGCATATCCAACAGATATACAGCGTTGTGCAGAACGAGAGGCACAATCACAAGTTCTCCAAAATATAGTCATTTCATATATTTCTAAGGAGTATGAGGTGATTCTCTCGGGAGATTTCAATGATTTTGATGGAGAGATACCTGATTTGAATAATAATAAACCAATATCAAATGTTTTAGATATATTAAAAGGTTATGCTGGGGAATATAAGAATAAATACGTATTATTTTCAGTATCAGAAAACATAAATCAAAAGGAGAGGTATAGTGATTGGTGGGATAAAAATAATGATTGTCAATCTACATCAACAGAATTCTCTCAAATTGATCATATTTTAGTAAGCGAATATTTATTTGAGAGAATTAATAATATATTCATATATCATGACTATATAATGAATTGTGATACATATGAATCAGATCATTATCCTCTAGTAGTGGATTTTTTACTTGTATAAAATATATGAATATATAAATAGAATATATATGAATCAAACAAAAGGTGGATTATTATTAAAATATTCAGGAAAAACAGAAGATATTTTTGATGATTTTTTAAATAATGCAATAAAAATAGAATATATAGCAAATGGTGCGAATGGAATTATTTATAAACTAACAGTCCCAGAAGATTATGATTCGGGATATACATTTATAGATCCAAATTATTATGGTAAACATGTGAGAGAAATTGCATTGAAAGTATGTATATTAAGACAATCCGATATGAATTCATTCAAAAGTGAAGTAAATATACAGACAACTATTTTTAGAAAATCAATAGGTTATTTACAACCATTATGTCCTGCAATATTATTTTCTAAAATTTTAAGAGATAAAGAAAAAAAACGATTAATACTCCGTATGTTAAAAATTGATTCTGGTATAAAAAATCATAAGTTACCTTATTCTGATTCAGAACTAGATATTGATGGTGAAATATTTAAAAATAAAGGATTTTTATTAGGAGTTATTGCAATGGAATATGAAAGTGGATATTTACGATTAAAAGATTTTATAACATCATCTAAGATACCAAAAGAAGTGAAAATTAAATATATAAATTACGCTTTATATCTATTATTAGAAGTAGCACTCGAAACGGGTTACTCACATGCAGATTTTCATATAGCAAATATAATGATTCATCGAAAGATGGACTATTTTGGAAAAAATACAGGTAGACCATTGATATTAGATTTTGGATATAGTCGTAAAATATCTGAATCTACTATGAAAAAAATACGCGATTCAGTTGCGAAAGGCGATTATATCACAGGGTTAAAATGGTTATGTGGCGTAAAACGTTCTGATGATAGTAGTGTAACAAGAGAAGCATGGAGTTCATATTATGGATGGGTATGTCGTGATTGGGATTTAATAAATAATAAAGAGAGTGCAATGTCAGTTGGAAAAACAATGATACATGTAGGAGATAATATGGAATATTCAGTACCAAAAAATATAGTTTATTCTGATAAATATAAATTAGCAAAATTATTTAAATTAAGAGAGAAATATAAAGAACAATTAGTAGCAAAATTTAATAAATTAAACAAAGAAAGTCATATTAATTATCCAACACTACCAATCTCAAGCAATATTATAAAAGAACGAACATATATTGGATTAGTTGGTGGTAAAACAAGACGTATAAAAAATAAACCAATGAATAAAACAAAAAGAATACAATAATATGAATAAATATAATTTGAAGATATCATAATATCTTCAAATATATATAAAAATTACATAGTAAGCGCCCTATTTTTATTTTTACGGATACATCCGCGTTTATGAGCAGCGAGAGCTTTTAGATTATGCCCCGAATATTTATTACATAGTTCACAATTAAATCCCGAGTGTTGAACTGGTGCAGCATATT
>Ga0209189_1003584_pt1 | contig 10367 bp, 4 predicted proteins | sample C_130820_EF_Meta_FD_187308 | JGI IMG/M metagenome (GOLD analysis project Ga0209189, IMG submission 187308) | Freshwater microbial communities from Lake Croche, Canada to study carbon cycling - C_130820_EF_MetaG (SPAdes) (version 3) | ecosystem: Environmental > Aquatic > Freshwater > Lake | place...
ATGCTTTTAGAATTGAACAAGTCGTGTATAGCGTATATACAGGCAATTCAACCACAAAAACCTTTAAGCTTGCACAGGTTGTTCAACCATCAGATGTATCTGTTTACATCAATGGTGTTCTACAAACTTCTGGTTTTATTATTCGTAAAGAAATTAGAAAATTAATATTTAATACTGCTCCATCCACAGGTGCAACAATTAAAGTATTATACAATAATTTTGATTTTAATTTATTAAAAAATAGGCAAATTATTGGTGAAACTTCTCGGGCTACTGCGGTAGTTGAAAGGACGGCTCAAAAAACAATTAACTCTGTTCCAATTTTTGAATTGTATATTAATAAAAAATCATTATTAGGAACATTTAATAATGGCGAAAATGCTTTTGTTAATATCATAGACCCAATTGATGGCACAATAATTAAAATTGAAGTTCATGGTTTAGCAATTCTCAGAACAATTAATATTATTTCTGGTGGAGCAAGTTATAATGTTGGCGACTCGGTAATAATTTCAGGCGGTGAAGCTACAAGAGATGCCACAGCTGCTGTTGAAGAAGTATTTTCAGGATTTATTAATCAAATTAGAGTTTTAGCTGGTGGTGCTGGATTTAAAACTGGTAGTAATGTCTTTGTTATTGGTGCGGGTGCAGGTTCATTAACTTTGGCTATTGATGCCGTTGATGTTTCTGGTGCAAATACTGCCAATACATTTGTTGTTAATACAGATAGAATTGCAGACTTTGGTAGTGTTTTAATTTCTGCTGCTAATTATGGATTTAATGCTGCCATAGTAACTGAAAATGTTACTTCTAAAATTGTTGATGCTTTAACCTTTCAACCGGTTACAAGTATTGGTGCAATTACCAATGTGGCAATTCTTTTTGCTAATGCAACATTTTCTAGTGTTCCAACTTTAGATGCTGAGTCAGCACAATATTTGGCAAACGGAACAACTCAATATGTTCAAAGTTCACAATCAGTTGGTAGAATTCAAATTAATAATGGCGGCACTAGTTATCGAATTGGTGATGAGGTTGTAATTGGAGAAACACATCCAATGGCATTAGGAATTGGTGCAGCTGCTGCTGTGACTAATGTATCATCTACTGGTGCAATTACACAAATTAAAATTCAACCATCAAGAATTCGTGGTACCGCAAACACTTTTGCTAATACAAATGTAACAGTTATTGGAACAGGCACTATATTTCAAGATGATTTGCGTGTTGGAGATTACATTATGATTAATAATGAATCTCGTTATATTAATGCCATATCATCAAACACATCATTGAATGTTAATGTTAATTTTCAATACTCAACTACTGATAAAAACATTGGTAAATATTACGATTATCCAATTGGTGGCCAAAATTATAATCAAAATAAACCAGCTACAATAACTGTTAGTTCCAAAACTGGTGCTAATGCAAATCTTTCTGTTGTTGCTTTGATGGGAGATGGTGAAAATTTATTTGGAGCTGCTGATAAAAATCTTGGTGAAATTTTAAAAATTCGAATTATTGATGCCGGATCTGGTTATGTTTATCCTCCAACTATTGATTTAACAAAATCAGGTAATAGAAGTGCAACAGCTAATGCGGCCGTTGAATCAAGTTATGTTACACTTCCTGGCCGTTGGACAACTTCAGATTCTATTCTTTCAACATCTGAAAGGGTAATACAAGGTCGTGAATACTATGTAGATTATGCTTATGTGTTATCTTCAAAAGTTGAATTTGATAATTTTAAACAAACATTTAAAAATCTTGTTCACCCAGCTGGTTTTATTGAGTATGCTGAGTTTAAAATTGACCAAACTGTTGTTGCTAATACCGTTACAACTGCCACATTAAATGTTGCAAACACCATTGCAGGAACAGTAAATGTTAATAGTAGCATTTATGTTATTGGTACAAATACTAAATTTAACATTGCGGCTACAAGAGGCATAATGACTGTTGGATCCAATATTGCGGTCAACTCACAAATTAGAACAATTAGTAGCATTATAAGTAACACAGAATTGAGAGTGTCATCTGCTTTCACACAATCCGCCAATGCGGAAACGCTTGTAATTGTTACATAAATAAAATAGTAAAACTATGGCAACTAACTATACATCCAAAAAACTCTCGTTTAATAACGCAGAACAATTCAAAGAATCGTTCTATGAGCCAGAACCAGCAACTGTTGGTTATGTTTTCATTGGAAATCATGTTCCTTATGCAAACGAATCGTCACCAAATTCTATTGTAGATTCTTCTTTTGATGAAAAATCTGCATGGGATAATATGTTTGCAGCTAAAAAAATTACAGGTAACGATGTTGAACTGGTTATTCCTCGTGTCAATTGGACTGCAAATACAAAATATAAACAGTATGATGATAGAATTTCTCTTGATGATTTATTGACTGGAAATACCACATTAAATGTTAAACCAATGTATATTTTTACTTCAGAGAGAAATGTATATAAGTGTTTATCAAACAATATTTCTGCCAATTCTACCGTAGAACCAACTGGCGATTACACAACCGCAAACGGTACAATTTTAACAGCTGATGGATTCATTTGGAAATATTTGTATAATGTTAAACCATCAAATAGATTTTTAACACCTGACTGGATACCTGCACCAATTTCTACAAGTAAATTGGATTATAATGTGAGTTCTACTGGCCCAATTGACGGAGAAGTTACAACAATTGTTGTCACCAATGGCGGAACAGGATATGCACATCCAACTATTAATGCTTCTGCTTTTGGAACAGGAGTAACAACTATTACTCTTGCAAATACAACAAATGTAGTTGCTAACATGATTGCTACTGGAACAGGTATTGCAAGCGGAACTTTAGTTTCTTCTGTGGATGTAATTACTTCCACAATTGTTTTAGATACTGCCACAACAGCAAACGGTGGCGGAACAGGAAATAATATAACATTTACAACCAGAGTTTACATTCAAGGCGATGGCGCAGGACTACAAGCCTCTGCAAATATTGTAGGTAGTGCTATTTCTAAAGTTACTGTTAATGTAACTGGAATTGGTTATTCTTATGCTAATGCGACCATTTATGGTTCTGGCACAGGTGCAAATACTCGTATAATTTTGGCACCAAAATTTGGTCAAGGTTTTAATCCTGCTAAAGAGTTGGATGCAACCAATGTCATGGTTTCAGAAAGGTTTGGTGTGGTTGATGCAACAGAAAATGGATTAATTTCTACATCCACATCATTCCGACAGTATGGACTTCTAAGGGATCCGTATAAATATGGCAATACATCGCCAGTAATTAGTTCAAATGCTAATACAGTCATATCACAGACTACCAATTTGACATTAATTGCTGGTACAAATTTTGAGTTAAATGAATTTGTTTATCAAGGGGGTTCTATAAACAATGCCTATTTTTATGGCTTTGTTAATTCTCAATCCTCCAATGAAGTTCGCTTAACTAAAGTTCATGGAACAGTTTCAGTTGGTGGTTTATTAATTGGTGCAAATTCTGGTATAACTAGAGCGGTTGTTAAAAAATTTAATCCCGAATTTGAACCATACACCGGTGATATATTATATCTTGAAAATACACAAAAAGTTACGAGAGCAGATGGACAAGCAGAAAATGTCAAGTTTGTTATTAGATTCTAAGGAAAATATTTAATGTCGTTAAATACTAATTTTAATGTCAATCCATACTATGATGATTTTGATGAAGATAAGAAATTTCTTCGAATATTATTTAAGCCTGGTTTTGCTGTTCAAGCTCGTGAATTAACACAATCACAAACTCTTTTACAAAAGCAAGTTGAACGCTTTGGTAGCCATATTTTTAAAAATGGTTCAGTAGTTTCTGGCGGTCAACTGTTTATCCATGATTCAACATATTTAAATGTAGCCACAGATTATGCTGGTACAGCTGTTAATATAAATTTTTTTAATGGTAAAACAATCACCAATTTGGCAGGAACAAAAACTGGCGAAGTTGCTATTGTTTATGACGCTGATACTGGTACTGGTGACCCAAAAACAATTTATGTAAAACAAATTTCAGGTACTGCTTTTGCTGCTGGTGATACAATTACCACAGTTGAAGATGCTCCAGTTTTTGCCAATGTCGCAATTGGTGGCACAGGAAAAGGCCAATTATTTTCTGTCAATGATGGTGTATTTTTCTATGATGGTTTTTTTCTTAAAAATTCAGCACAAACAATTGCAATTAGCAAATATGGAACATCTTCTAATGTAAGAATTGGTTTTGAAATTACAGAATCAGTTGTTGTATATACACAAGATACTTCGTTATTGGATCCAGCACAAGATGCTTCTAATTTTCAAGCTCCGGGTGCAGACAGATATAAAATTGATTTAATTCTTTCCAGTAGAGCACTCAATTCTACTGATGACACACAATTTATTGAATTAGCTAGAGTTGAAAATGGAACTTTATCTTATGCATTAATTTATCCACAATATGCTGTGCTTGAAGATACTTTAGCACGCAGAACATATGATGAATCAGGTAACTATACTGTTCGACAATTCAAAATTGCACTAGAAACAAGTTCAGCTAATACTGCAAAAGCTAATGTCATCATTTCGCCAGGTAAAGCATATGTTTATGGTTATGAATTTGAAACAATCGCACCAACAACAATTTCATTTGAAAAACCAAGAACAACCGATTCAGTAAATAATAAAAGATTAACTGCTGATTATGGTTACTATGTGTATTCAAATACACATTTTGGCTCTTTACCAATTAATAGTTTACAAACAATAGATTTACATTGTGTATCAAATAGCACAATTAATGTGGCAACTGCTGGCACAATTACTAATACTAAAATTGGTACAGCCCGTGTCAAATCTATTGCATTTGAGTCCGCAGCAAATACACAAAATTCTTCAACATATACCTATCGCACATACTTGTTTGATGTAAGTGTTGGTTCTATTACAGGCGGTAATGTTGTTGTTTTGGGAACAAATACAGGTTATGTTCAAATTGCAAATAGTATAACTGGTTCGCAATTATATTCTACCGCTAATACTGCTTATGTTGGTTCTAAGTTTAGAATCCTAACTGGACCTGGTGCCGGTGAAACACCAAAAACAATTACAAACTATAATGGTGCAACTCAGACAATTCAACTTTCTGAACCTTTTATTACCACACCAAATTCATTATCTAACTGGTCTATTGACTTTGAATTTAATGATGTTAAATCTTTATCAATAATTAGCGGTACAACTCGTCTTGCTGCAGCTGATATTGATATTGCATCTAAAGATTTAGCTTCAACATATAACGACACACTTATTTCAGATAGTAATCTTGAACCATTATTGTTTAATCTTGGTCAAAATCATATTGCACAAAATACAATTGCTGATTTTTCATACTCTTATAAACGTTTGTATGCATCTCAGTCATTCTCATCCTCAGATTCTCCAGCACTAACTGTTGGTAGTGGTGAAACAATTTCTGCCGCCACAAGTTCTTCTGCTAAGGCTGAAAATTATCAAATTGTAGTAACATCTTCAGGCACATCACCATATACCGTTGGCCAAATTATTCCTGCAAATTTATTTACTGTTGATACAGGAACTCGTAAGCTTACTGTTACTTCTGGTAATAACATGGTTGCAAATATTACTGCAACTATTGATGCAAGTAATCCTGGTTCAAAAGGCAAAACATATGTTTCTGCGAATGCTACTGTGCAAACAACTGGTGGTACAAGTATTTTTGCAAATAACGGAGTAATTCTTTATACTGCAAATGGCCAAGCTCATATTATGGCCAACACAGTTTATAAAACTCCAGGTGCAGTCCAATCACTATTTGTTTCAGATGTAATTGAATTGGTTTCTGTTTTAGATTTTAATGGCAATCAAATTACTGTTGCTAACTCAACAATTGCAACTGATGTTACATCACGTTACACATTAGATAATGGCCAAAGAGATTCGTTCTATGACCATTCCTCTATTAGATTAAAATCTGGTTCAGCAGCACCTTCAGGTCCTTTGGTTGTTAAATTTAATCGTTTCAACTCATCTGGTGCCGGATTGTTTACCGTAGATTCTTATGTTGGATACAATTACGGAAGTATTCCTTCTTATACTTCTCAGGCAATTGGGCAAGTTTATCAATTAAGAGATTGCCTTGATTACAGACCTGTCAGGTCGACACCTACAACACCAGCGACAGCAAACACCGTCAGCTTTGATGTTGATTCAACCACGACTGGTCCTAAGATTCCTGAGAATGGTTCCGACATAGTTTTAGATTATCAATATTATCTACCAAGAATTGACAAGGTAATATTAAACAAAGACCGCACATTTGAGGTTCTGCAAGGCAATCCATCTTTGACACCAGTTATCCCTAATGATAAAGATGGTGCAATGACATTGTATATTCTTCGTGAAAGAGCATATGTTGCCAACACAACTGATATTGTTGTTGAATATGTTGATAATAAACGATATACAATGCGTGACATTGGTAATATTGATAAGCGTATTGGTAATTTAGAGTATTATACTTCACTCTCTCTACTTGAACAGAGTGCATTAAATAAACAAGATTTGACTATTTTAGATTCTACAAATTTACCAAGATTTAAAAATGGTATTGTTGTAGATTCATTTAATGGCACCTCAGTTGCAGATGTAACCAATGCGGATTACTCTATTGCTGTTGATCCTAAAAAGAAAGAAATTAGACCAACATTTAATATTACATCACACCTATTAACATTTGATTCAGCCAATTCATCTAACTATTTAAGAGCTGGTCCAATTGTGATGCCTACAGCAACACATACTGTTTTTGTTGACCAAAACAAATCTTCAAGAATTTATAATATCAACCCATTTAATATTATAAATTACATTGGTAAAATTCAGTTAGACCCACCATCAGATGTTTGGATTGATACAGACAAACAACCAGATGTTCTTGTAAACCTTGAAGGTGACAAAGATTCTTGGGCCACACTTTCTGCAAACTCATACAGTTATGAATGGGGTAATTGGGAAACTTATTGGGCAGGAACCTCATTCAGCTCTCAGATTGCCGAACGTGTTGAAGGTGGTTGGATTAACGGCCAAGCAAATTTAGGTGGAGTTTGGAATGGCCAAGGTGGTGGTGGCGGTGCAGGAGCAGCTCGCATTGGAACATTTGTAGAAACAACTACGGTAGCTCAAACTCGTTCCGGAACACAGACTAGATTTGTTCCATCTACAATCACTCAATCATTAGGTGACCGTATTATTGATGTGTCAATTATTCCTTATATGCGTGACCGTAATATATTGTTTAGTTGTTCTGATTTTAAACCAAGTACCGAACTTTATGGTTTCTTTGATAATACCGCTGTAAACAAATACATTGCTCGTGCTAATAAGTTCACATTAAGTTCTAATAACTTAGGTTATATTACACAGTCTGGTAATCCAGAAGCTGTAAATGTTACCAATACTACAACTAGTACCGTTAATGCAACAGCACTTATTGTTCGCACATCAAATACAGAAGCCTTTGTTGTTAATTTGAGTCCATCAACATTGTTGAATGGTGCAACTATGAATTTGGTTGGTCAATCTAGCGGCACAACAATTAAGATTAAAGGTTATGACCATTACTCTGGATTTGTAACTTCTGCTACATCTAATACAATTGTATTGGCTGTAGATGCTACAAGTGCAAATAATACGGGTGATTACGCTGGTTCAACAATTTATATTGTATCTGGAACTGGCGCTGGTCAGTCAGCCACAGTTTCTTCTTACACCGCAGGAACAAGAACATTAGCAATTGTTGGAACATGGACAACCACACCAACATCTAGTTCTGTTTACTCAATTGGTAATTTAACAACAACGGCTGCAGGTGATGTTGCTGGTGTGTTTAATATTCCAAATGGAGTATTTCGTATTGGTGAGAAAAACTTTAGATTAATTGACAATTCAACTGGTGATATTGGCACATCTTATACAAATGGAGATGCTACATTCTTTGCACAAGGTCTTTTACAAAAAACAGAAAATACAATTATTTCCGCAACTGTTCCAACAGTTCAACGTGTTGCTGTTAATGACAATAGAATTACCACAACAACAGCTATTGCGGATCGTGTTATTGGTTGGTATGACCCGTTAGCACAAACATTCTTAGTATCTCCAACAAATTACTCCCAAGGTATTTTCTTGTCTAAAGCTCGTTTCTGCTTTAAGTCAAAAGATTCAACTGTACCTGTTACATTACAAGTTCGTTCTGTTGTAAATGGATATCCATCAACATCTTTGGTTTATCCGTATTCAACAGTTACATTGACACCAGATAAAGTTAAAACAACTACATCTCCTGATTTGGATGATGCAACAAAATACACAGAATTTGTATTTGATTCTCCATTGTTCTTACAGCCTGGCGAACATTGTTTTGTGTTGTTATCTAATTCTAACAAGTATGAAACATATGGTGCTGAAATTGGTAAATTAGATACAGTATCAGGAAGGCAGATTTCAGAACAACCATATCAAGGTTCATTGTTTTTATCACAAAACGGTTCTACATGGACTGCCGAACAAAATGCAGATTTAATGTTCAGATTGTTCCGTTATACATTCAATACTGGTACAACTCAGGCACAATTTAATGTTAATTATCCATCCGCTAATACGGCATATGACTTAATGCATTTGATTGCAAACGGCATATCTGTTGACAATACTTCAATTACATACCAGTTTAATTCTGAAAAAGCTACAACTGGTGGTAAAACAGGCTTCTTGCCATTTACTCCGTTGAATGATTATTTAATGACTGATGGTTATGGACGCCGTGTATTAACAACAACTGCTAATACAACATTGACAGTTAAAGCAACAATGGCAACCAGCGATCCTGATATTGCACCATTTATTGATACTTCACGCATGAGCATGATTGCGGTTGAAAACATCATTAATGATTTACCATTAAGTAATTCAGGTATTACATTGTCAACTGGTGGAACAGGTTACTCAACAAATGCCAATGCTGTTGTAACAATTACAGGTGGTGGCGGTTCAGGTGCAACTGCGGCTGCCGTAGTTACTAACAATGTGGTAACATCTATCTACTTGACAAACGCTGGTTCTGGTTATGAAACATCACCAACAATTACATTGGTGGATGCTAATACAACACCAGGCACCGGTGCAACAATTACCTATAACGGTGAAGATAAGAAATCTGGTGGTAACTCTAATGTTCGTTACATTACTCGCAAGGTTACTTTGGCAGATGGTTTTGATTCTGGTGATTTGCGTGTTTATCTAACCGCATACAAACCATCAAACTCAAATATTCGTGTTTACTATAAACTATTGTCTATCTCTGACGCTGATGCCTTTGAAGATAAAAACTATCAGTTAATGACACAATTGAATAATACCAATTTTGTATCAACTAACTATAATGATTATCGTGAAATTTCATATGCTCCAGGTGTTAGTGGCACAGCAAACAACTCTGTAAGTTACACTTCAGGTTCTACTTCGTTTAGTAACTTTAGAACATTTGCAATTAAGATTGTATTGACTGGCACATCAACAACAGATGTTCCTAAGGTGCGAGATTTCCGTGCGATTGCTTTACCTGCAGGTAATTAATTATGTTTGCTAAAGTTCAAGACCATGAAAATTTAATTAGAGATATGAACTCTAAAGCTGTTCTAAATACAGATAAAGCTGGACTGCAAGACTACTTACAGAAACGAGAATTAGCAAAAAAAGAACTGTTTGAAAAAACAGAAACAAAACAACGACTAGCTAAAATAGAAGAAGAAATGTCAGAAATCAAAAACCTATTGCGTGAGATTGCTGCCTCAAGGAGTTGCAACTAATGGCCATTAATCAAATCTCCACAGCCAATACTTTTCAGCAATGGTTAACGGTAACTCAAGCATTAATCACCACAGCGAATACATTAACTGATGGTAACGGTGCTTCGTTTATTGCTAACACAAAACTTGATGTTTCTGGCGCAGGTTCACAATTAAATGTTAGAAATTCTGGTTCTATTAATACATTGTATTCCAATACTGCAAACATTACAGCTGGTTCAATCACTACCGCAAATGTAAATTCACTTATTGGAACTGCAAATACCGCAATTTATGACAGAATTGTTGCGGCTGAGGCGACTTCTTTAGCATTTTCAATCGCTTTAGGTTGATATAAATAGATAAATAACAAAGAATAGGAATATCTTTTCATGGCAAATACTTTTAAGAATTATTTTCTCAAAAACGCTACAACTTCTGCGGCTAACGTATATGTAGCCCCTGTTGCAACACAGTCCA
>Ga0209189_1003586_pt1 | contig 10364 bp, 9 predicted proteins | sample C_130820_EF_Meta_FD_187308 | JGI IMG/M metagenome (GOLD analysis project Ga0209189, IMG submission 187308) | Freshwater microbial communities from Lake Croche, Canada to study carbon cycling - C_130820_EF_MetaG (SPAdes) (version 3) | ecosystem: Environmental > Aquatic > Freshwater > Lake | place...
ATGTAGCTGTTTGAACGTGGCGCAAGTGTCCCGTTTTTGACCTGGCATGATCAAATTCGTCAAAAGACATGAATGATAGTAATATACAAATCATGATTGATCTTTCAACCATCGTCGGTTTTGAATGGGATGAGGGTAACGAGCGCAAGAACGACAAGCACGGGGTCAGCATGGCGGAGGCTGAGCAGGTTTTTTTCAATGCACCCTTGCTTTTATTGGATGACTTTGCGCACAGCCAAAGCGAAGTCCGGTTGCATGCTTTGGGTGCGACCGATGAAGGACGCCGCTTGCACATCACCTTCACCTTGCGCAGATCGAACGAGTTGATTCGCGTCATTTCAGCGCGAGACATGCACAGAAAGGAGCGCAGTGTTTATGAGCAAGCAGACCGCTAAACAACCGATTCCAGAATTCAAAACCGAGGCCCAGGAGCGTGCATATTGGGAGACGCATGATTCCACCGCCCATGTGGACTGGACAAAGGCGCAAAAGGTCAGGTTGCCCAATCTTCGTCCGACGACCAAAACCATTTCCTTGCGATTGCCTCAGCACTTGCTTGACAGCATCAAAGTGGCGGCCAATGCCCGCGATGTGCCTTATCAGTCTCTCATCAAGGTCTGGCTGCAAGAGAAGTTACACAGTCATTGAGAGGTTTCTCTCATCCGTCTTCTGTGAAGAGCAGTTGCGCTTGAGGGTCAAGGTCCGGCTTCTCCGAGGCCTTGTGGGGATTGACCTCAGCCGGGGCTGTCCCTTGTTTGACCAGCGAGCCCACCCGCACGCCCAAGAGGCGCAGACGCCGCGATAAATCCACCCGCTTCAGGCATTGCCCGGCCACCTGGCGGATGGTGGCCGCGTCGGCGGTGTACACATCCAAGGTCTGGTCGCGGGTCACGCTTTGGAAGTTGTCATAACGCAGTTTGATGCCTATGGTTTTGCCCTCGTAGCCTTTGCGTTGCAAGTCGGCGGCCACCTGCTCGCACAGGCGGGTGAAGATTTGCCCTAATTCTTGGCGGTCGCGCACCGCGTGCAGGTCTTTTTCAAAAGTGGTTTCGCGGCTCATGCTGACCGGCTCGCTCTCCAGGCTCACAGGCCGGTCGTCGCGGCCCCAAGCGGCTTCGTGCAGCCAGGCGCCATAGGCTTTGCCAAAGTTGGCCATCAGATCCAAGCGCTCGCGTGCGGCCAGATCGCCAATGGTGTGGATGCCGTGTTGTTGCAGTTTCTCGTCGGCCTTGGGGCCAATGCCGTTGATCTTGCGGCAGGCCAGCGGCCAGATCAATGTTTGCAGATCGGCCTCGTGCACGATGGAGATGCCATTGGGTTTGTTGAACTCGCTGGCCATTTTGGCAATCAGTTTGTTCGGTGCTACGCCCACCGAGCAGGTCAGGCCGGTGGCTTCAAATATGGTTTTTTGGATCAAGCGGGCCAGCACGCGCCCGCCATCGCGCTGGCCGCCGGGCACCTCGGTGAAGTCGATGTAAACCTCGTCCACGCCCCGGTTTTCCATCAGCGGGGCGATCTCGGTGATGATGGCTTTGAACGTGCGCGAGTAATGCCGGTACTGGTCAAAATCCACCGGCAGCAAAATCGCCTCGGGGCACAGCTTGGCGGCCTTCATCAAGCCCATGGCCGAGCCGATGCCGAATGTGCGCGCCGCATAGGTGGCGGTGGTGATCACGCCGCGGCCGGTGTAACCGGCAATGCGCGGGAAAAAGTCCAGGGGAATTTCAGCCAGGTGCTCGGCGCTCCAGTCCTGATCGGGGTAGGCCAGCCGCAGACGGCCCAGCAGATCGTCTTCTTTGCGGCGTCCCCCGCCGATCACCACCGGCAAGCCCTTGAGCTGCGGGTAGCGCAGCAACTCCACGGAGGCGTAAAACGCGTCCATGTCAAGGTGGGCAATGCGGCGGTGCAAATGGGGCATGCATTCGTCTGTTTAAGGGTATACGACCTGTTACAGAATGAGTTCTCAGATGCCTTTTATAAGCAATAAAATAAAAATTTAGTATCAACAATGCGGGGCATGCCGGTGCAAGTCATTTCCAAAGTAACAAGTTCCTCTCTGGTCTGTTTATACGCCGGATGGGTCATAACAGCCCTCGGCGTCACGGCCTGCCTGCCGATCGGTGAAGCCAATTTTGCCAACTTGGACATCAGCACTTTGAAGTCTTCAAAGTGGGTGGATGTCGACGGTTTGCAGGACCGTAAACCGGTCAGTTTAGAGTTCAAAGACAACGCCAGTGTAAATGGAGATGCAGGTTGTAACCGCTACTTTGGCACGATGGAAGTCAAAGCGCAGTCGGTGGCCTTCAAGCACATCGGTTCGACAAAAATGATGTGCGAGCCTGAGTCGATGGACACCGAGATGCGCTATTTAAAAGCCTTGGAAAGTACCCGCTCAGCGCGTATTCACAAAGGCGTCTTGGCGCTGAGCGATGCCCAAGGCACAGTGATTTGGCGATTCAAACGCTTGGATTGATCTTTTAAACCGGAAAAGTCCCAGGCAACAAAATGCTTTTGTCGACGGTGTCCATTTGTGTGCGGCCACAAAACGCCATGGTCAAGTCCAATTCTTTGTGGATGATCTCCAGCGCTTTGGTCACGCCTTGTTCACCCATGGCACCCAATCCGTACAACATGGATCGGCCAATGTAAACGCCTTTGGCGCCTAAGGCGTAAGCTTTGACCACGTCTTGCCCGCTGCGGATGCCGCCGTCCATGTGCACTTCAATCTGTGCGCCCACCGCGTTGACAATGCCAGGCAGGGCTTCGATGCTGCTTTGTGCGCCATCCAGTTGCCGCCCGCCGTGGTTGCTCACAATCAATGCGTCTGCCCCCGATTGCACCGCCAAGTGCGCATCTTCTGCGTCTTGAATCCCCTTCAAAATCAATTTACCACCCCAGCGCTTTTTGATCCATTCGACATCGCTCCAGTTCAGGCAGGGGTCAAATTGCGAAGCTGTCCAAGAGCTCAAGCTGCTCATGTCGGCGACACCAGAGACGTGGCCCACAATATTGCCAAACTGGCGGCGTGATGTGCCGAGCATACCCATAGCCCATCGCGGTTTGGTGGCGATGTTGATCAAATTGGCGAGGGTCAATTTGGGCGGGGCTGATAAACCGTTTTTCAAATCTTTGTGGCGTTGCCCCAGAATTTGCAAATCCAGTGTGAGCACCAATGCGGCGCAGTTGGCTGCCTTGGCGCGGTCAATCAGGCGCTCAATAAAAGGCCTGTCTTTCATCACGTACAGCTGAAACCAAAAGCCTTCTCCGGCGTGCTGGGCGACGTCTTCAATCGAGCAAATGCTCATGGTTGAGAGTGTGAAAGGGACGCCAAATTTTTGGGCCGCACGGGCGGCCAAAATTTCGCCGTCGGCATGCTGCATGCCGGTCAGCCCCGTGGGTGCAATGGCCACGGGCATGGCCACATGTTGACCGATCATGGTGGTGGCGGTGCTGCGCCCTTCCATGTTGACGGCCACGCGCTGGCGCAGTTTGATTTTCTGAAAATCGCTTTCATTGGCGCGGTAAGTGCTCTCGGTCCAGGAGCCGCTGTCGGCATAGTCGTAAAACATGCGGGGGACCCGCTTCTCGGCCAATACGCGCAAGTCTTCGATGGTGGTGATGACGGTCATGGGCCTAGGTCTCCTGTGGGGAATGTATTGAAATGCCAAGTTTGCAGTTGTAAGTCTGGGTCTGTCAGCTGCGACTGATGCTGCCGCAACCGGACAGGGTCACGTTGTGGATGACCGAAGGATCGGCCAATGTTTCCGTGCTGCTGTCAAAGTTCACCGACTTGAGGTGCAGTGCCAAGCCGGCGTCCATGCTGTTGGCGTGCCCCGGGAACCACTCGGCCAAGGCCTCGGCCAGTCGGGTGATGATCTCGGTGTCGCCGCCTTCGTAATGCACTTCGACTGCGCGCATGGTTTCCAAAATGGTGGCGTGTTGTCCGGCGTGGCAGTTGTCCGCAGAAAAACCGGTGGCCAGCATCCAGCGGTCTTCTTGGGCAAAGTGCTCGACCGTGTGGGCCAACAAGGATTTGTACAAGGGCAAATGCTGATCTTGCGGCGTAGCCAATAACTGGTGGAGCATCGTCACGAATTCTTCGTGGGTGTCGTCCATTCGGCTGTCGCCGGTATGCAGATCGTTGGACCAGACCAGAGGCGAGACAGGGGCTTCAAGGGCAGTGGTCATGGTTCTTCAATCGGCCAAGCCGACAAACATATTTTGTACATCGTCATGGGCGTCCATGGCGGCCAAAAAGGCTTCAACTTCGTCCCGCTGGGCTGGTGTCAGGTTGGCTGGGTTCACAGGGTTCTTGGCCTTGTAGCCCAGCTTGGCTGAAAGTACCGTGAAACCCTGCGCGGGCAGTGCGCGGCTGACCAGGTCCAAGTCAGCCGGATCGGTATAAAACAGCGTGGCACCTTCTTCGCCTGCTTCAAAGTCTTGCGCACCCGCTTCAATCGCAGCCAGCTCGGGGTCAGCGCCCGGTGCTGCAGGTTCGGCTTCGATCATGCCCAGGTGGTTGAAATCCCAAGCCACCGAGCCCGACGTGCCCATCTGGCCTTTGCGAAACAGAACCCGCATCTCAGGTGCGGTGCGTTTGACGTTGTCGGTCAGGCATTCGACCATCACCGGCACTTGGTGCGGCGCGTGGCCCTCGTACATCACATGCTCAAAATTCACGACCTCACCGGTCAGCCCCGCGCCTTTTTTGATGGCGCGCTCCAAGGTTTCTTTGGGCATAGACACTTTGCGGGCTTGTTCCAACACCAGCCGCAATTTGGAGTTGAGTGACGGGTCAGCGCCGCCGCGGGCGGCCACCATGATTTCTTTGGACAGTTTGCCAAACATCTGCCCTCTGGCATTTGCAGCCAGTTCCTTGCCCTTGGCTTTCCATTGCGCGCCCATGTGTTTCCTTGGTTGCAGCGCAGATTGCGCTGGTGTTCATTTCAATGTGGATACAGTCTTTATACCAAGCGCGTCCGGTGCCGCGCAATTTGAAACTTGACCTGCGGTGGCGCGGTGCCGCCCAAGGTGTTGCGGGCATGGAGTGAGCCGCGCAGGCTCATGACTTCATAAACGTCTTTGTCGATAAAGGCGTGAAAGCCCTGCAGAACGGAAAGCGGCAGCTCAGACAGGTCGCACTGGTGGCTGGCGGCCGCTTTAACGGCGTGGGCCACAATCTCGTGCGCATCGCGAAACGGCAAGCCTTTTTTCACCAAATAGTCGGCCAGGTCGGTGGCCGTGGCGTAGCCTTTTTTCACAGCCGCTTCCATGGCCTCGGCGTTCACGCTGATGCCGCCTTCTTTCTGGCCGGTGGCCGGGTTGATTTGGCCGCCGATCATTTCGCTGAAGATGCGAAGGGTGTCTTTGAGCGTGTCCACGGTGTCAAACAGTGGCTCTTTGTCTTCTTGGTTGTCTTTGTTGTAGGCCAGGGGCTGGCCCTTCATGAGGGTGAGCAGGCCCATCAGGTGACCAAAAACCCGGCCAGTCTTGCCGCGTGCCAGCTCGGGCACGTCGGGGTTTTTCTTCTGCGGCATGATGGACGAGCCAGTGGTGAAGCGGTCGGCGATTTTGACGAAGCCAAAGTTTTGGCTCATCCACAAAATCAGCTCTTCGGACATGCGGCTGATGTGCATCATGCACAGGCTGGCGGCAGCGGTGAATTCGATGGCAAAGTCGCGGTCGCTCACGCCGTCCAGGCTGTTTTGGCAAACCTGTGCGTGGCCGTGTTCATCAACCATGCCCAGCGAGCTGGCCACGCGTTCGCGGTCCAGCGGGTAGGTGGTGCCGGCCAAAGCGGCGCTTCCCAGCGGCAGGCGGTTGGTGCGGCGGCGAACGTCGCTTATCCGCTCGGCATCACGGGCAAACATTTCCACATAAGCCAGCAGGTGGTGGGCAAAGCTGACGGGTTGAGCCACTTGCAAATGGGTGAAGCCGGGCAAGATGACCTCGACATTTTTTTCGGCCACATCGACCAAAGACTTTTGAAGGTCCACCAGCAGTTCGGTGATCAGGTCCATCTCGCCGCGCAGCCACAGGCGTACGTCGGTGGCGACCTGGTCATTGCGGCTGCGTCCGGTGTGCAAGCGTTTGCCGGCATCCCCCACCAATTGCGTCAGACGCGCTTCGATGTTCAGGTGCACATCTTCCAGGTCCAGTTTCCACTCAAAAGCGCCCGACTCAATTTCTTGGGTGATCTGCGCCATGCCGCGCTGGATGTCGGCCAGGTCGCTGGCGCCGATGATGCCCTGCGCCGCCAGCATGTCCGCGTGGGCCAGGCTGCCTGCGATGTCGGCTTGCCACAGGCGCTTGTCAAAAAACACGCTGGCGGTGTAGCGCTTGACCAACTCGCTCATGGGTTCAGAAAACAGGGCTGACCAGGCTTGGGATTTTTTGTCGAGTTGGTTTGTCATAAGAGCCCGATTTTATCGGGCTTCGAGTTCAACCAGCCCTTGAGCTTGTGAATCTGTTGTTCATGTGACCAAAGCCAGCGCCATGGCGTGGTAAGCCGGCAGGGTGTGCACATCGTTGGCGATGTTGGCGGCCACCGGGTGGGAGGCGTATCGGGAGATCACCATCTCGGCTTGGGGGTCGATGTATATGTTTTGCCCATGCACGCCACGCGCCATGATGGCCCCGTGCGCGTTGTGCGACACCCACCACATATTGCGGTAACTCCAGCCGGGCAGGGTGGCGGGGCCGTTGGCGGCAAAGCGGGCTGGGTCGGCACCGGCAAAAGTGTCGGCCAAGGCGGCGGCGGGCAGCACCTGCACATCGCCCACGCGGCCGTGGTTGCGCACCAACTCGCCAAAGCGGGCCAAGTCCCGCAGGCCGGTGTTCAGGCCGCCGCCCGCAAAAGCGGTGCCAATCGGGTCCACGGTGTAGTAGGCGTCGAGTTCTGCGCCCATGGGCTGCCAAATGCGCTCAGACAGCATTTGCGCTGTGGCTTGACCGCTGGCGCGGGCCACGATCCAAGCCAGCACGTCGGTGTTGGCGGTGCGGTAGGTGAAGCGCTCGCCATGCGTGCCCAATTTGCGCACTGTTTTCAGGTAGTCGTAAAAGTTGCGCGGGCCGCTGTAGTCCGGCGGGCAGGGCATGACGCCGCCGGCGCGCATGTGGTTCCAGATTTCGGCCTGCGGGTCGGCGTAAATTTCGGTGTAGTCAATGCCGGTGGTCATGTCCATGACCTGGCGCACCGTGGCGTCAGCAAAACCGCTGCCCCCCAGTTCAGGCACATAGTGGTCCACGCGTTGCGACTCGACCAGTACGCCATCGGCCACCAGGCAAGCGGCCATCAAGCCCATGAACGACTTGGACACCGACATGGCGATGTGTTGGCGTTGCGCTGACATGACACCGCCAAAGTGCTCGAACAGCACTTCGCCGCGGTGCAGCACCAGCACGGCGTCGGTGTAAGTGGCCTCCATCATGTCGGCCCAGTTGCAGGGGCCTGCGCCGTTCATGGGCGTGTAGTGAATATCAGGCAGCTGGCGTGCAGAGGGGGGCAAAGGCGTGGCTGCCCGCAGGCCCCGAGACACGGCCAGGGTGGGCACCATTTGGCGGTAATGCGCAAAGCTCCAGCGCAGTTGCGGAAATCGGTAGCCACTGCCGTCTTGAAAGCGAATGATTTTGTCCGCCGGTGGCGGCGAGCCTTGCATCCATTTCAGGTCGAGCGGATCGCAGTCTTGGGCGGCGGGGTGAACAGGCAAGGCAGGGGTGTTGGACATGCAGGGCTTTCTAACGCTAACGCAAACAGGGCCTGCCGTGATGGCCGGCCCCTTTGCATTATGGTCACCGCGGTGCGGTGCGGGAATGGGAATTAACCCGTGTTGCGCAAGCCTGCGGCAATCCCGTTGATGCTGATGTGGATGCCGCGCTGCACGCGTTCGTCGGCTTGGCCTTCGCGGTAGCGGCGCACCAACTCGACCTGCAAGTGGTGCAGCGGGTCGATGTAGGGGAAGCGGTGGCGAATCGAGCGGGCCAACGCCGGGTTGCTGGCCAGACGGTTTTTTTCGCCGGTGATGCGAGCCAGCGCGTCCACTGTGCGGTGCCATTCGGCGTCGATGGCGCTGAAGATTTTTTTTCGCAAGCGCGTGTCGGTGACCAACTCGGCGTAGCGCGAGGCCAGGGCCAAATCGCTCTTGGCCAGCACCATGTCCATGTTCGACAGCAGGGTGCTAAAGAAGGGCCACTGCCGGTACATCTTTTGCAGCAAAGCCAGCGCAGCTTTGCGCTCGGCCGGTGTGGGTTGGTCCAGCAACTGGCTCACTGCGGAGCCAAAGCCGTACCAGCCAGGCAGCGTCAAGCGGCATTGGCCCCAGCTGAAACCCCAGGGAATGGCGCGCAGGTCTTCGATTTGCTGATTGGCTTTGCGTGAAGCCGGGCGTGAGCCGATGTTGAGTTCGGCAATCTCGCGAATCGGCGTGGCGCTGAAAAAGTAGTCGTTAAAGCCTGGGGTGTCATACACCAGCGCGCGGTAGGCTTTCATGCTGGCTTGCGACAGCTGGGCCGCCGTCTCCAAGAATTGTGGAGTGGCCGGTTTGGTGGGTTGCAGCAAGGTGGCTTCTAAGGTGGCGGCGACCAGGGTTTCCAGGTTGCGGCGGCCGATTTCGGGATTGGCGTATTTGGAGCCAATCACTTCCCCCTGTTCCGTCAGGCGGATTTGCCCCCGCACTGTGCCGGGCGGTTGCGCCAAGATGGCCTGGTAGCTGGGGCCGCCGCCGCGCCCCACCGTGCCGCCCCGGCCATGGAACATGCGCAGCTGGATGCGGTGGCTGTGGGCCAAAGTGTCAAACAATTCCACCAGCGCAATTTCGGCGCGGTACAGCTCCCAGTTGCTGGTGAAAATGCCGCCATCCTTGTTGCTGTCAGAGTAACCCAGCATGATGTCTTGCTCGGCGCCTGAGCGTTGCACCAAGTTGGCGACACCCGGCAGCGCATAAAACTCACGCATGATGGGTGCGGCGTTGCGCAGGTCTTCAATCGTCTCAAACAGCGGCACCACGATCAACTCGTTGCGGGCTTTGTTGTCCAGCGTGTGGTGCATCAAGCCCACTTCTTTTTGCAGCAACAGCACTTCCAGCAAGTCGCTCACGGTTTCGGTGTGGCTGATGATGCAGTGGCGAATCGCCTCATGGCCAAAACGCTCGCGCAGGCTTTTGGCCGATTCAAAAATAGCCAACTCGGCGCGGGTGTGCGCCGAGTAGTCCGCGCCCGGCACGCGCAGCGGGCGGGCGTCGTTGAGCAGCTGCATCAGCATGGCGCGCTTGGCCGCTTCGTCCAACTGCAGGTAGCCTGTATGCACGCGGGCTGTGGCCAGCAGCTCGGCCACCACTTCTTCGTGCTTGTCCGAACTTTGGCGCAAATCGACCGTGGCCAGGTGAAAGCCAAACACCTCGACCGCCCGAATCAAAGGGTGCAAACGTTGATCGGCCAGAGCTTGCGCGTGTTGGCTGTGCAGCGAAGCTTCGATGGTGCGCAAATCGGTCAAAAAATCTTGCGCCTGGGCATAGGGGTTTTGCGGGGCCACGGCATGGCGGGCGGCATCGCCGCCGGTCAAGTGCTTGAGCGTGGCGGCCAAGCGCGCATAGATGCCGGTTAAGGCGCGGCGGTAAGGCTCGTCCATGCGGTGTGCGTTGGTGTCGGGCGAGCGTGCAGCCAGGGCCTGCATGTCGGTTGGAAAATCCACCAACATCGCCGACAGGGACAGCTCACCGCCGAGGTAATGCACCTCGGTCAAATAATGGCGCAGCGCCACTTCAGACTGACGCCGCAGCGCGTATTCCAGAGTCTCGGCGCTGACGTTGGGGTTGCCATCTCGGTCGCCACCAATCCATTGGCCCATGCGCAAAAAGCTGGCCACCGGATTTTTGTCCAGTGCCTGCTCCAGTTCGGCATAGATTTTGGGGATCTCGCGCAAAAAAGTCGCCTCGTAATAACTCAAGGCGTTTTCTATCTCGTCGGCCACCGTCAATTTAGAAAAACGCAGCAAGCGGGTTTGCCACAGCTGCATCACGCGGGCGCGCATCTGCTGCTCGTTGGCGGCCAGCTCGCGCGGGCTCAGGGCGTCTTTGGCAGCGTTGACGGCTGCGGCGCGGTCTTTGATCTCGTCGCGTGCGGTGAGCAGGTGGGCAATGTCACGCTCGGCGCTCAAAATGCTTTGGCGCTGCACCTCGGTGGGGTGCGCGGTCAGCACCGGCGCAACATAGCTGCGCGCCAGGGTCTGGGCAATGGTTTGGGGGGTGATGCCGGCCCAGCGCATGCGCTGCAACGCCACCTCGATGCTGCCCTCTTGGGTATGGCCTGCGCGCTCATGCACGGCACGGCGGCGGATGTGGTGCCGGTCTTCGGCCAAATTGGCCAAA
>Ga0209189_1003588_pt1 | contig 10358 bp, 8 predicted proteins | sample C_130820_EF_Meta_FD_187308 | JGI IMG/M metagenome (GOLD analysis project Ga0209189, IMG submission 187308) | Freshwater microbial communities from Lake Croche, Canada to study carbon cycling - C_130820_EF_MetaG (SPAdes) (version 3) | ecosystem: Environmental > Aquatic > Freshwater > Lake | place...
GATACAGGAAGAAGAAATAGAAAAAAAAAAAGAAAAAATAGAAGAACAAAAAATAGAAGAAGAAAAGAAATCAGAATTCAAAACATTCACATACCGAATCGACCTCCCCAAGCACAAGACCGGCTTCCTCCATTCGGTCCTCCCATTCATCCACGATTTCGCCATGATTGACGACCAACACATCCTCATTGCCCTAACTCCGATAGAGGTTGGATGGTCGAACATAGGAATGACGGACAAGTATCCGACGCAGTTCGCCATCCTCGATTTGGCCACAGAACAAACCACATTTTACCCTGTAACGGGCCACAAGCCCTTCATATTGATGCATTTCGCCGATATAAAGCAGAGGGGAGACCGGCTGCATATATGGGGTTCACAGTACGACGAGGTCAATTTCATGAAATCGCCGCACCACTTGAAAGGTCGTTACAGGGAGTCCATATTGGATAGGAAGACGGGCGCGGTCGAAATCAAAAAGTCGGCCAAATGGGAAAAACAGAACATGGACTTTCCTGTAACGATTTCCAGGGGGGCTGCCAACAATGTTGTCTGCATGCGTTCGGTATCGGAACAGTATGTAGCGGACCGTCTGCTATTTTTTAGGGGGCTGCATAAGATAGGCGAATACCGGTTTGTAGGGCGATTTCTATGTGGTGAGCCGGCGTGGGACAATAAGAACGGAGTGTTGTGCGGGCTTGCATATGATATCGAGAATAAGACGAGGAGCTTTTATTGGGAATTGGAGTGGCCGAGTTATTCATTGTCGGAGACAGAATTGGATACGAATATACAACTATGCTTGGGATTTCATAGTGGTATATATAATATGTAATGCAGTATTGATTTAATCGGCCGTGCGTCGATAAGTGAAAAACAATTTATCCCATAGACTAAATCGTTTTCCATAATTACATGTATGAATGGAATGATGTAAATCATGGTCCTCAGTAATCAGGTCAATACACAGTAGTCGTGGTAACCAAATACATAGGGGAAAAGACCCCGTATGCAATGGTTTGTCTGCCAGGCTTTTGCGAAGACTCGATTTCCCGCAATGCCCCGATATTTCGATAAACGCCTTGTAAACCAAAATAAGCTGGACTTGGAAAGCATCAAACACGCCGGAAAAGACCCAAAACGCCACCAAGGTCGGTACACAATCCATCAAGAATAGGTCTACAGGATGGTGGCAAAACGTATTGATAAGGGTCGGATGTGCATGCCAATGGTGAATTTTGTGGAATCCATAATACACCGTATGCGACAATCGATGCGTTGTGTAATGCACCAAATCGAAAACAAGTTCGAACAGAAATAAATTCAGAGGTAAAAACCTTCCAAGACTCGCTACAGGGTAATAATGAAGGATGGTTTCGTGTAGAACGGCCTGTATAAAGGACGACGAAAGGAAGAAGGATATATCTGACAATCTAGTTGTAAAGGTAGGTACTGACCGCTGTAACGAGGAAATATCTTGTTTATGACGGGTTCCTAAATAGATGAAGGCCATCAGTACAATATTACAGGAGATTGTGGATATGAAGAAGGTATGGGATTTATGCAGGGTGTAACTGGTTGCCCAAAGGAAGCCATTGACGTAGAAGAAATTGAGGGCCGATTTTGGCGATATAGTGCAAGATTCAATAAAGTAATCGCGAACCTTTGTATATGTGTTTTGGACTGTTTTATAACAGGAGTGTAAAAATGAAAACATATAGTGTAGGCTTTCATTTTTATTTGTTTTTTTTTCTATTTTTTCTGGTTCCACCGGATGACCGGCTTCTATTGGAGGATGACCGGCTTCTATTGGAGGATGACAGGCTTCTTGTAGCTGTGCTTGGACGGTCCAAAGTATCGTCACTTGTTTCAGAATCTCTCTGAAAACGTTGCCGAATATTCTCAGGTATTCTACGAAACCAGCTAATTATATTCCGAGCTCTATCTCTTAATTCGTTCATTTACATTATCTGTTGACAATAAGAAACGCCGAATATTGGCTACACAATTCTTCCCGATTTTGCGCCCCTTCTTCGACTTCCCCGAATCACCAATACGTATCTCCTCCAACAAATGATTCGAACCTTCCTGTAACAAATATTCCATCAGTCCTCGGAAGGTTCCGAACTGCTGCATAACCGAGTGAGCAGTTATGTTGCTTACACCCGGAATCGTAGACAAAATGATTTCGCCAATATTGTCAGGCGTAATATTCTGATTCTTCACCTGACTCGCACCCAAAGCACCGCCTACATAACTTTGTTCACTTTGTGCAGCCGCAGCTGATACCGGTTCATTCAACTCTCTTTCTATTTTTTCAGCAGTTCGCACCAGTATTTCAGCAGTTTCATCCACCGTCTGCGACCGTAACAGGGTCATTGTTTTGAAGTATTGAATCGATGTCATAGCCGATAAAACACGCTGCCTTTCTTGTTCGTTCTTTGGTAGCTCCCCCTCAACCAAATACACCATATTATGTGGTGGAAGTTCTACTGATGAAAGAAGACGATAAGACTGCTCCTTGTATCGACCATCTATAATACTTGCCAAGAGGTCGGCAATGGTTTTGCGCTCATAGATTTGCAACAGGGTTTTAACATAATCTATTTCATTACTCTCCGTATTAGTTGGTACTTTTTCCGAATAAATAGCTACATCTCCAATAGGCATTACCTTGTAGCGAATATTTATACTAGTATCTAGCTTTATCATAGCTTGATATAAGTCATGTTCTCGTTTGTCAATATCAATCGATATGATAGTGTGTTTTTTCTTTATTGAAATCGATGAATTAGAAACTACATGATGAGGTTTTACCTTCTGTAACGATTTTCGGAAAGGTTTTATAACCGGCAAGTCGGGAATATCTGGAAATCCATTCAGATTCATTTTTGAAATCAAATAAGAGAAAGTTTTTATTCTCTATTTTTATCCCTTTTGCTCTGGTCTTTACATTTTTGTTTTATTTATTTATTAGCACAGATGGTAATAAATAAATTATCTAGAAATCACAGAATGACATAAGTGTCATCAAGACCAGGTCGAAAGGGTTAAGCACCGTGACCATGAGCAGTTCCAGTAATTTGCCAGTATGGCAAGTTGTTGTTTCGTCCAATAGGTCGAGAAATATTGGCTAAAGGGAACACAATCTGTTGTAATTGCGGTAAAGGACGGTTGACGCCTCTTTCAGTAAAGTAGATACTTGTCCATTTATCGCGCCCGACTTGGTAGGCGAAACCGGCTTTCTTATCTCCGCCTCCCTGGTTTTGGTTGGTAGTAGTACCTGAATAACGAGCTGCTTTGGCAGAATTTGCTAATCCAATAGTCATTCTAGAAAATATATAAACTAGGTCTAGAAAATTATCTGCAGTTGCCAGATAACAGAAAAATTGAAATCAGTTTAAACACAAACCGATTGTCTAAAAGGTAACAAAAGAAAGAACAATAAGAAGAAATGATTTCCGAATATATGGCATCTGTTAAAATCAATGATATTAGACAAGAGGGGGAACAGCTGGTCTTCGACCCCTACAATCCAGCAAATAGAGAAATTACCGAAAGGGAGGTATGCCAAATTCTGACCAAGTTCGGAATACCGGATGCGCGGGTCAATAACATCCACTTATATAGGCGCGCCTTCGTCCACAAATCGTATGTAAAGAAGCCCGACCTGGAAAACGAGGAAAAGGGAATCACGATTGCGCCTAAACCCGCCGACTGTTTGGAACTAAAAACCAAATCGAACGACCGCCTCGAATTCGTAGGAGACGGAGTATTGGAGTGCATTACGAAACTCTATTTGTACGAACGTTTCCCTAAAAGCGACGAGGGCTTCATGACCGATACCAAAATCGCCCTTGTAAAGAATGACGCAATAGGGCAACTCGCCCTCGATATGGGTCTCAACAAGTGGTATATTATTTCGAAGAACGCCGAGCAGAAGAATACGAGGAACAATGTAAAGAAGCTGGGCAATTTGTTCGAGGCCTTCCTGGGCGCCCTCTTCTTGGATTACAACAAGGTCGAAATCATGGATGAACACGGATGGTTCAAACATCATTTTATAACAGGTCCCGGGTTCCAGATAGCGCAAATCTTCCTGGTACGTGTATTTGAAACGCCGGGACTGGTACCGTGGAATCGCATTATCGAAACCAACGAGAATTACAAGAATCAGCTACAGGTGATGATACAGAAGGAGTTCAAGACAGTGCCGCATTATGTCGAATTAACCCAAACACAAGAAAAAACAGAGACAGATGAAGGAATGCAACAAGCAACGCAACAACAAGCAACGCAACAACAAGCAACGCAACAACAAGCAACGCAACAACAGCAGCAAGCAGGTTTTCGAATGGGAGTTTTCCTATGTATTGGAATGCCTGCACACACAATTTTGACACAATCCTCCACCGCAATACCCCTGTTACAATTCCAAGGGTGGCCACAAATACATGATTCTATCGGAAAAAACGGGGGCAAAATCTTGGTAAAATTGGGCGAAGGGAGCAATAAGATTAAGAAAAAGGCTGAACAGTCTGCATGTAAAGAGGCTATTGATATATGTATTGACTTCTAACCTTTTGCACTAGTCTTGACAATTTTATTTATTATGACAGATGGTAATGTAGAAATCATAGATTGACAACACCATAGACAAAGGGTTAGGTTTTAGTAATAAAATTATCATTTTTCTGTTTGTTTACAAATATCAATGTGTCATTTACTTTTCCATTTTCAATTGTTATAAATTTATCAGTTTTTCCAATATTTCTTAGTTTATAACCTGTTTTATCTTTCAAAATATTCCATTTTTGATTGATTTCATTTTCATCACAATCATTTGTAACAATTTTATTTGTTATATCATAACTTTCATGCTTGTTATTTTTCTTTCTATGTTTTTCTTCCAAATTGAATAGACAACGACCTGTACCTGAATTAATCAATTGGTTTGTTAATGGGTTATATGTCCAATATTGTGATGCTTTGTTTTTATCAAAATTACGAACATGAATAGGTGTATTCTGGTCACCCATGTCATCATCAATAACAATATTTGGTTTATCAGCAAAGCATAGAGGTTGATTCACAGGATGGTCAGGCCATTCAATAGATGCAAATATATTATTTACAGCATGTTGCAGATTGGAAGCTACATGTTTACCAGTATCTCCTTTTTTATTCAAATCATCTATTACTTTGAGTAAATTATTATTTATAAAATCATCAATATCAGATGGGCTCCACGAACCTGTCATTAATCTACCCATAATAAGGGAATCAAATTTGCTCTGTAGTAACTGCATATTACCCGATATATCCATCCAGCCCAGATTGCTATAGGTAGCCATATAGTTAGCCAGAGTTCCTTCAAATTGTATGGCTTTCTTGACTACATTATCCAGATTCGTATTCATTTCTAGCGATTTTTTGTTGAATGTATAAGGAGTACAGTCTTCATATACCAAAGGGTCGGCATCATAATTCGGATTCCATGAATAGCACGCTTTGATGTCACCTGGGTAATCTGTTAAGGAGCCATCTGCCATGACACGATAAATAACAGGAGTAGGATAATAAGCCCCACCAGTAACAGATGAGCTAGCCTCTTTTGTCATTCGCTTGGTATCTAAACTCATATCTTTGCCGCCCTTGACACATGTGACAGAGGTATTCTCAGGTAAGCGGTCATAAGGAGGGGTCAAATACTTGATAGGATTCGTAGCAGACATTGGGTTCGGATTCATTTGCATCGGTTCTCCATAGTCTTGTTTTGTAAAAACATCTGTGCACTGTAATTGAGCATTGGGTGGCGGAACCACACCTTTGTAAGAATTGTAGATATCCTGTGTAGGGTATTGTTTCAGTTTACCATCTTTTACATAATAAGTTGCAAACATCTGTGTACTACCGGCTGATTGAGGGTCGCTAGCATCGACTGCAAAACCACTTGGAACATCTATACAACTAATATTTCGGCCTTCGTAATCTGCCAGATTGAATCGCATCATTCCATAATCGGGGAAATGACTACAGTCATTGATAGTATTGTCTTTGCCCAATTGTTTGTATTCAGGGTCCCAGGATTTGGCAACGATATCATTCGGAAAAGATTTCAATTGTGGTTTTCCATGGTCGCCAGGATTGAAGAATATATTGTAATCGGTTGCATCTGCTGCCCCATTGTTCTTGCAATAAACATAATCGCCATCGTTCAAAGGAACCTTGATTTCATTGCTGCTTGTATCGTTCGCCATATTGTCATAGGGTTCTAATAGAGATGTTTTTGGGTAATAGGCCTCTTCCATAGTGGCAAACATTTCCGGTATTTTGCCCGTTTTCTTATCGATGTAATAGTAGCGCGAATCGTTTTGAAGTGAGTTCAAAGCATTCGAACCATTACCGTTGCCGTTGCCGTTGCCGTTGTAATTACCATTGCTTGATGGTACTCCCGACTTGCATTTGAAGGTAATGCCTCCCGGCTGTTTACAAGTATGGCCTCCGCCTAAAATCGCGAAATACTGCAATTGCTCTATGTTCGAATTGTAAATCAAATAGGACCAGCCGATTCCGATACCGGCACCGATAGCACAGGCCATAAACAAGCTATAGCCGTTGAAACAGCGATTAAACGATAGCCATACGGTTTCAATCAGTATCAAGAAAGTAAACAGAAACAGAATCGGCAAATCGGATAGCCCCTTATCGACAAAAAAGATAGGCAAATATAGGTACAAGGCCGTATAGGCATATACAATCAGACTCAGCGGTATTTTGGTAATAGGCCCTGCCTCCCCCATTTCCAATACATGACAATGAATATTCGCATTCTTTACAGAAGTAGCAGGTAACTCGAATAAGGATAGACTATCCCCTGTAACGATTGCGAAAAAACAAGCTACTAAAAGCCCCACAATATAAATGAAACATTTCAAATCTTGCATGAAGAAGGACGATATGCAGAAGAAGGATACCAATATGAAGGGCCCTAGACGAAAGGCAAAATAGAGTAAATTAAATAAATCAAAATTCATATTATATACTACAGGGAATAAGATTTGGAAAAAGTAATAAACATAAAAACCCTTTTCTGTAGTATATATTCAAGAGGTTTCCTCCACCCTTCTACATTATTTGTAATTGGCCATTGTAGTAGGTGCCATATATACGCTAGGACTAGCGCCAGGACCAGCGCTCGAAGAAGAAAACACCATCATTCCCTTTATTTTCTCCATCATTCCCTGTAGTGTATTCGCAATCTGTTTGGAAAGGTCCGGGTCTGCATATTGAAACTTGGCAGGCGTATTATCCAACGCCGTCTGTAGTATCGTTACAAGGGATTGCATTTGGCTATAATATTGAATCATGGAATCCGTATCCTGAATCATATCGTTCCCGCTACTGCTACTCCCGCTACTGCTAATGGACTGTTTGTTGAGTGAAACCAACATCTTCTGTATCGTCTCTTGCATAACGCCACACATGGTGTAGAAAACCGGCAAATATTGCTGCGTCGTCTTTGCAGCCGGTGTAAGTACCTTGTTTTTGAAATCGACGATTTGCTGCATAATTTGAGTTACGCCGATAGTCAAGGTCTTCTCAGAATAATAGCTGGTTGTAGTAATACCGTAATAATCCAAGTTATAATACATATCGGGACCTTCTGTAATAAGACTACAATCGGCATTTTCAGGAGTAGGATTGGGGTCACCGTTGTTCCAAGAAGCAATGATGGCTGGCGTTGGATATGCCCTAACCTTACTATCGACAAATCGGTAAATTTGAGGTTGTGCTATGGGTGTTGCATTCGCCGAAGGGCTTGCTAAGGAAATTCCTGGCGCAGAACTCGGCATCCCCTGTAGAGGAGGCAAAGAACACGTTACAAAGGGTCGTGTTAGGGCAGGGTCGTTTTCAAAAGGTTCGATGATTTCCGACATATTGATGAAACTCTCCTTCTTTTTTCGCGGGATGCACTTGTATTTCGTTTTGTCCAGATTGTTCTGTTCAGGGAGCGTGCATTGTTCCTTGTCCAGATTCTTCATTTTCTTGATATCGGTACGATACACGATTTCGCCCCAGCCCATACCGGTTCCGACACCGACCAGCAGCGACAAGAACATAGTAAATGCCGTCCCACATTCGAAAATATAGAGCCAAATTATGTCGAACAAAATTAGAATCGAGAACATACAGAAGAACCAAATATTCTCCTTCTCCAATTTCGATTTGTAAATAGGGACCGCGAAATACAGGAAACTATATGTATATACGACAATACTCAATGGGATTTTCGACAAGGCCTCACCACTGCTCGTATGCAGCACATTACAGAAGGTGTTCGGCTTTTTCGGCCCCCAATTCAACCCTACTGTAGGGATAGTATTGCCGGTCACTAGACCGACGAAGCAGGCCATAATGACGCCGCCTAGATAAATCATCGAACTATAATCATTGTTGAATAAGGAATAAATCAGGAAATAGGCCACCATTATGAAAGGCCCCAAACGAAAGGCTAAATAAATAATGCCAATTATATTAATATCAAATAGGTTCATTTGTATACTATATATACACATGAACATAAAGTATCGAAAATGGCCGGCCCATCTTATAAACTATATACTTTCATTCCTAGACGATATTCTGGTCCCCTTTTTCGATGAGTTGGCGAACTCCTTTCAATATCGGTTTAACCGCCATTCTGTAACGAGTTTCCAACAATCGAAACTGACGCCGTATATTCGTTACAGGATGGCGCATCCGGTGTTCGAAAAAATGTATCGTCTGTATTATCATGACCGGCTTATCTTTCAAGATGCGTTTCTGTGTTATATTTTGCCGGATATGCAGCATTCGATGAATAGCCGCTTGAAGACCTATCAAATATATTCTCTACAGAAGGACGTTGTTCTGTTGCATTATTATTGTCAATTGCAATATTACGACTTTTTCGAACACGGTTTTGTCTATTATTTGAACAAGAAGTATCCGATATTACGGTCGATTCAACTGAATGATGTCGAAGAGGATATCGTTATGATTCATCCGAAGTATGCGTTGTTTCAACCATTTGTTTGGAACCAGATTATCGAGGTTTAAACCAAAGAGAATAAATAAGAAAACAAAAATAGGAACAAGCAAGAAAATAAGAAAATAGGAAAATAAGAAAACAAGAAAATAAGAAAAGAAGAAAACAAGAAAGAAAAGAAGAAAAGAAGAAAAGAAGAAAAGAAGAAACAAGAAAGAAAAGAAGAAAATAAGAAAAGAAGAAACAAGAAAGAAAAGAAGAAAAATAAAAAACATCGCACACCACCCCTTGTAGCAAAATTCCAAAGGTGGGCTTACAACTTGTTACAGGTGGATTGTTGTAGGTTTATTTTCTTTTTTATATTTTCTATTTTCTTTTCTGTCATATTTTTTCATTTTTTTATCGTTTGTAGCGAGGTTTGGCAATGGCCTGTCCTACATTTTTGCCATAGCGTGCGAAACCGTCGACCACGAAAATGATAAAGACACCGAACAAGCAGTACAAAATGAATTCCTCTGTAATGCCTGAGGTCTTCTCCTTCTGGTTTTCTTCCAACAGGTAAATCAGGTAATTCAGTTTTTCTAAATAGCGGTCCATCTGCTTATTTCCTTCGCCCATATCGCCCCCTGTAGTCTGTCGGTAGAAGGTGTCTAATTCGGCAGGTCTTGTGTATGCAGCCTGGTAATTGGAGCCTACATCCCCGCCTTTTACTAAATCCATATAGACCGATGCTCGGCCTTTTGAAAAAGGTTGTTGAGGGTTCAATTCATAGCCACCAATAGGCAATACTGGCTGTATGGGCGACCCCAACAGCTTTTCGGTTTTGATGATGTTTTCGGGAGGTTGGATTGGTTCGAAATGCGACATATCATTCATTGCCTCCTGTTGCTGTTCCGAATTCATTTTGTCTAATAAGGCATTTACTCTGTCGGGATTGATGACCGATTGGTTGCTTCCATTAGCCAGAATCGGCGTATCGGTACTACTTAGAAGGGTGGTTGATGCATCATTTTGTATGGTTGGTTTTCCTATAGAAGGTGTTCTTTTCGATGAACCTTGACTTACCGGTAAAGGTGGTATCCAATTGGAATAGGATAAAGAAGTCATTTTAATAAATTATTATTTTTTTTTATATTATTATTATGCAAATTATTCTATTGACGAGTTTGAGCGACAGAACCATAATAGATTATTCGGAACATACATAAGGAATCGATTCGGAACATACATAAGGAATCGATTGTTGTGTACATAAGAAACAATATCTTATGTATATGTAATTGAAGAATGGAACAGGACCCGCATCATATAGTAAATATAATATTGA
>Ga0209189_1003589_pt1 | contig 10358 bp, 3 predicted proteins | sample C_130820_EF_Meta_FD_187308 | JGI IMG/M metagenome (GOLD analysis project Ga0209189, IMG submission 187308) | Freshwater microbial communities from Lake Croche, Canada to study carbon cycling - C_130820_EF_MetaG (SPAdes) (version 3) | ecosystem: Environmental > Aquatic > Freshwater > Lake | place...
CTGTCCATCCTGTAGGCCCTGTGAATCCTGTCATTCCTGTAGGACCTGTTGGACCTGTCCACCCTGTCCATCCTGTAGGCCCTGTGAATCCTGTCATTCCTGTAGGACCTGTTGGACCTGTCCACCCTGTCCATCCTGTAGGCCCTGTGAATCCTGTCATTCCTGTAGGACCTGTTGGACCTGTCCACCCCGTCCACCCTGTTGGGCCTGTGAATCCTGTCATTCCTGTAGGACCTGTTGGACCTGTCCACCCTGTCCATCCTGTAGGCCCCGTGAATCCTGTCATTCCTGTAGGACCTGTTGGACCTGTCCACCCTGTCCATCCTGTAGGCCCCGTGAATCCTGTCATTCCTGTAGCACCTGTATTTGTTGCAGTTCCAGGAATACCCTGTTGACCAGTATATCCAGTACAACCTGTAGGACCAGTAGTACCTGTTGGTCCTCTTACATTCGATAGTTGAGTGAAGATAATACGAGTATTCGAGATTCCAGATAAGATATTGAGAATATCTCCTGTAAAATAATGTTTATACTGCAATTGAATTTGACTTTGCGGTGGCATAATAACAGTTGTAGAAAACGATGAACCCTGAAAATTAATTGACGAAGATGTCATTACATTTACAGAATCCTGTTGAAGGAAGATCTCTGGTTGTTGTTTGTTTAAATCAAGCGTTGTATTATCTGTTACAATTTGGCCTGATACCAATACAACAACAGTATTACCACTTATATTTTTTAACATTCCCGTTGCTATTGAATAGAGTAAGTCAGTTGTTGGTATACTAACACCTGCCATGTCAAAGTATATTGGAACATTCGTACTTGCGGAAGCTGGTATATTATTGCCGGCACTTAAATACCATGTCTGAGAAGGTAAGGGTAAAATAGGAAACGATGGACCTGTAGGACCTGTAATACCTGTATATCCTGTATATCCTGTATATCCTGTATATCCTGTTGGTCCGGTTGCACCTGTATTTGTTGCAGTTCCAGGAATACCCTGTTGACCAGTATATCCAGTACAACCTGTAGGACCAGTAGTACCTGTTGGTCCTCTTACATTCGATAGTTGAGTGAAGATAATACGAGTATTCGAGATTCCAGATAAGATATTGAGAATATCTCCTGTAAAATAATGTTTATACTGCAATTGAATTTGACTTTGCGGTGGCATAATAACAGTTGTAGAAAACGATGAACCCTGAAAATTAATTGACGAAGATGTCATTACATTTACAGAATCCTGTTGAAGGAAGATCTCTGGTTGTTGTTTGTTTAAATCAAGCGTTGTATTATCTGTTACAATTTGGCCTGATACCAATACAACAACAGTATTACCACTTATATTTTTTAACATTCCCGTTGCTATTGAATAGAGTAAGTCAGTTGTTGGTATACTAACACCTGCCATGTCAAAGTATATTGGAACATTCGTACTTGCGGAAGCTGGTATATTATTGCCGGCACTTAAATACCATGTCTGAGAAGGTAAGGGTAAAATAGGAAACGATGGACCTGTAGGACCTGTAATACCTGTATATCCTGTATATCCTGTATATCCTGTATATCCTGTTGGTCCGGTTGCGCCTGTATTTGTTGCAGTTCCAGGAATACCCTGCTCACCAGTATATCCAGTATATCCTGTAGGACCAGTAATACCCGTTGGTCCTCTTACATTTGATAGTTGAGTGAAGCTAATACGAGTTTTTGTTAGACCACCTAGAATATTAATCGTAGAATTTATAAAAAAGTGCTTATATTGTAAAGAAATTTGACTATTTGGAGGTAAAACTACAGTGGTAGAAAAGGAAGAACCCTGGAAGTTGATTACTGAAGAGGTTAGAACGATGGTGGAGTCTTGCACAAGAAGTATATCAGGTTGCTGTGTATTTAAATCAATATCTACATTATCTGTTACAACTTGGCCAGTAACTAGGACATTAATATTATCCGTACTTACATTTGTCAAGTATCCTCCACTATAAGTTAAATCATTTGTATCAATGGCATTAACATCTTTTTTGGTAAAGACAATTATAACAGGGGTTGATGCAGGTGCAGGTATACTTCCTGTAAAATATAGGGTTTGTGTTGGCATTGGCTTTATCTTCACTTCGGGTCCCGTCGGGCCGGTTGCACCTGTATTTACGGCAGTTCCAGGGGTACCCGTTGGACCTGTGGGGCCTGAATTACCTGTAGCACCAGTCCATTGACTACCCATTGGTCCAGGATCGCCTATTGGACCTGTTATACCTGTAAGTCCACGGGGACCAGCATATCCCTGGATTCCTGTAGGACCTGTTGGGCCTGTGGTACCTGTGGTGCCTGTTCGACCTGTATTACCTGTACTTCCTGTAGGACCGGTCCAACCAGTAGGACCCGTAAATCCTGTCATTCCTGTTGGACCTGTCCACCCTGTCCATCCTGTAGGACCCGTGAATCCTGTCATTCCTGTAGGACCTGTTGGACCTGTCCACCCTGTCCATCCTGTAGGCCCTGTGAATCCTGTCATTCCTGTAGAACCTGTTGGACCTGTCCACCCCGTCCATCCTGTAGGGCCTGTGAATCCTGTCATTCCTGTAAGACCTGTCCAGCCTGTATAACCTGTCCATCCTGTTGGGCCTGTGAATCCTGTCATTCCTGTGGGACCTGTCGAGCCTGTATAACCTGTCGAGCCTGTATAACCTGTTTGCCCTGTAGGGCCCGTAAATCCGGTCATTCCCGTACGACCTGTAAAGCCTGTAGGACCGGTGCTGCCTGTGGGGCCCATAAAGCCTGTAAGACCTGTTGAACCTGTAGGACCTGTGCTTCCTGTAGGACCGGTCCAACCTGTTGGCCCTGTTATTCCGGTTGTACCTGTATAACCTGTATAGCCTGTATAACCTGTTGGGCCAGTTACTCCTGTAACTCCTGTTGAACCTGTATTGCCTGTGGGCCCCGTATAACCTGTCGTTCCTGTAGGACCTGTATTGCCTGTATTACCTGTATTGCCTGTATAGCCAGTGATACCGGTTGGACCTGTAAGTCCACGGGGACCAGCATATCCCTGGATACCCGTGGGACCTGTTTGACCTGTTTGACCTGTTTGGCCTGTAACACCTGTTACACCTGTATTTCCTGTAGGTCCTGTCCAGCCAGTTTGACCGGTTTGACCTGTCACACCTGTTGCACCAGTATTTCCCGTAGAACCCGTAGGCCCAGTACGCCCTGTCTGCCCCGTCATTCCTGTGTTGCCCGTTGGGCCCGAAGGACCCGTGGGGCCCGTAACACCTGTGACACCTGATTGACCCGCTTGACCCGTGGGGCCTGTAGGCCCTGTCCATCCCGTAGGTCCTGTTTGCCCTGTTACGCCCGTCTGACCTGTGAATCCTGTGGGACCTGTCCATCCAGTAAATCCTATAAAGCCGGTTGGTCCAGTAAGTCCACGAGGACCAACGTATCCCTGAATACCCGTAGAACCCGTCGAGCCTGTAGGACCCGTCTGACCTGTCTGGCCCGTCTGGCCAGTATAGCCCGTGTACCCTGTCCATCCCGTATAACCAGTTGTACCTGTCTGGCCTGTAACACCTATTGATCCTTGCTGACCTGTAGGACCCGTCTGGCCTGTAGGCCCCGTGGGACCTGTTTGCCCTGTTAGACCTGTTGCACCAGTATTACCTGTTGATCCCGTAGGTCCCGTGGGACCTGTTTGCCCAGTTTGACCTGTTTGCCCAGTGTTACCCGTTGAACCTGTGGGACCTGTCGGGCCAGTAGGTCCTGTTTGTCCTGTGGAACCGCTTGCACCTGTAAGACCTGTGGGACCTGTAGATCCAGTTCTACCCGTTACACCAGTTGAACCGGTAGATCCAGTATACCCTGTATACCCAGTCCACCCCGTAGAACCTGTCATACCCGTTAGCGTCGATGTCGGGCCCACTGGACCAGCGACACCCGTGGGTCCAGTTGCACCCGTTTGGCCTGTAGGACCCGTCGGCCCTGTTACCGTGGATGTCGGGCCTGTAGGACCAGTTCGACCAGTGTATCCAGTCCACCCCGTCGGCCCTGTAACCGTCGATGTGGGACCTGTGGGACCGACTTGACCAGTATATCCAGTCCATCCTGTGGGCCCTGTTACCGTGGAAGTGGGACCCGTGAAGCCCCGCTGGCCTGTGTACCCCGTGGTTCCCGTTGGCCCCGTTACAATGGATGTTGGCCCTGTAAAGCCTGGAGCTCCCGTAGGACCCATACCACCCGTTGGACCAGTAAGAGTCGATGTCGGACCTAGCGGACCAGCCAGACCTGTTGGTCCTGTTGACCCTGTTACTCCAGTAGACCCCGTTGAACCAGTGGATCCAGTAGGGCCAGTATACCCACCTAGACCGGTCAGGCCAGTGAAGCCAACCCAATAGGTTCCTCCCTTCCCATCTGTAACTAAGATATTATTGACCGGTAAGTTGCCACTGTTTGTATCCAGGGCGAAAATTTTTCTAAGAGTAATGACATCGGTATCGTATATCCGTCTGGCCATTATCTATAGTAGATTGCACGTTTTTGAATCAGCCGATATCATTCGCACCTATTTTTCAGAAATTGATGCCCATGCTTGCCCTATAACAAGGTAATAGTCAGGGAGTTCTTCTTCTCGAATACTTGCTGTACTAATGCCCCGTTTTACTTCCTGGATGTATAACATTGTGTATTTTATAATTGTGTCATAGCTGTCGATTCTGCCACTATTATATTCACTTACTGCCATTCCTAGCTCAAAGCCTAATTGAGCAAGTGACATTCTAAAGGACCGGAGATGTTTTTGCTTCAAGACGTATCAGCAATGGTGTCAAGTAGTTTCGCCTTTGTTGTAAACATGTGTCTGAGTCCTGCAACAGTTGACATGCGATGTGCCTTAGTGTCCTGAGACGATAGTTCGAAGATGCGTGCACCTCGAGGAAGCATCCACACGTAGTCGAACAGAGAAGGATGATAGATCATACCCCAGGCACCTGTAAGATTGGCTAGGATTCGGTCAAAGGTGTCGTTGGGAGTCGCGATACGAACATCCCAGGCAGGGCGGAGGGCTTCCTCAAAAGTTGCATCCGCACAAATCAGTGACGGGCGGCCATCGTGGCTTATCGCTTCTGAGTTCCACGCGACAGCCTTTCTGAGGGCGTCGATCATCGGCGGAATTACCTCTGCGTCGAAGGGATATACCAGGGCCGATCTGTAGAATATACGAGGAGCTGGGGGAATCGGTGTAAGGCCGAAGCGAGCTGCGTGAGGGCTAGAGCAACTGTATACACCCTGAGAGGAGAGAAGGAGTTTCGCTAACTGGAATATGGGGCTAGAGTCAACGGGAACAATAGTTCCTAGGTCATACTTCACCGTAGGCACAAGAGCCTCTATGGCCGACCAGGCTTCTTGTGCACCCTTGCCATTTCCAATATACATGGTGGAGGAGTCAAAGGCGAGCCCCTCGGGCGTCTGGAAACAATTGGGCACTACGAGTGGCTGGGGTGTGGTTAAGACAAGTTCAGAGGTACCGAGTGTTGCGGCTATGCCCTTCTTTGACAGGGCGTGCATCCACCTGGTCGCATCGGGGCCCTCAACAGTTTGCTTCAGGCGAAAGGTGTCCTGTTTAACAGCAGTAAGAGGTTTCATTGGATTAATGCCTGTAGGATGAATAAAATGGTAGACTGGTGCCTCTACCTCTTGGCCCTTGGAAGGAGTGCGAGGCAGTGTCCACGTGACGAGAGAACGAGCTGGATTTGAAATGACGAACTTCTCTCTTAGCATGTAATAGGCAAACGCAGATTCTGCCTTGGGTTGGGTAAGAGGGATGGTGAACTGCTCCTTGTCTGCGAGTGCCGCCGCATCCTCTGACCGCATAACCCAGGAGTCCTGAATGTCTGAGAAGGGGGGAAGAGAATCCTCTTCAAGACTCCCTGAAGATGGAACTTCATGTGAAAGGAGGGCGAGGAGTGTCTTTTCCATGGTGATCGACCAGAGATCTTTGAAGTTGTCGAGAACAATCCCTGGGCGGGTGAAGATAACATAGGAAGGAGGTAACGTCTTGCAGAGAGAAAAAACATCTGAGAAGGTTGGACTGGGCCCATCGAGAAAGAGAATCTGGCTTACAAGAGGATTGTGTTGATTTTTCTCCAAGGAGTATTTCTCTTCCTCTGTAACAAGGATAAGGGGACGAGGGGGGACCTTGGTTATAGGGATTAGCTCAATGCCATCAAGTCTTCCTGAAGGATCGTAAATCGTCTTATACCGAAGAAGTTCTGCAAGAAGAAGTACTGCGTGGGCGGTGGTGCCATCCCAGTGCTTGATATGTTGGTACGTTTCATGAACGGTGGAAAGATGTAAGATGTTTTTTCCCTTTGGAGGGGGTTGTACAGAAGTCCATAGGACAAGGGCACACTGAGAGAAGCTAGGCTTCCATATATCTGTAATAAGGAAGGTGGGTAGGGTTCCGTCGTCAAGTTCGCCGGTCCATACGGAGTCCCAGGGGGTCACGGTGTGGGAAAAAGAAAGAGTTGCTTCTTTCCACACTGAGGCATCTGTTTGTAGAATACGGGGCATTCTTCTTCATCTATTGGCCCTTCTTTATACGACTAGAACATATCGAGTTGTACGGTAAGATCTGTCGCAGCATTTCCATTGCCTCCAGTATAGCTTAATTCTAGGTGCAATCTATCGCTAGTATTTAATCTCAGCGAAGAATCGTAAAAGTTTTTCACCAGGTCGGTCGCACCAAAGGTTACAGTGAATACGGTATCTGTCACAGTTCCTGTGGCAATGGGCGTATATTTAACTAATAGAACAACAGTGTGTCCTGTTCCTGCTGCTGAGTTCAATCCTGCAGATAATCCTGAGAGCAAGCATGGCTGTTGAATACGATAGTATGCAGGTGGACTTGTAGTATCTGGAAATACATTACCTTTGATTTCTTGTGTTCCTGGCCACATGTATCCACCTGTAGTTGCATCCTTAATATTTCCCTTGAGACCGTAATAGATTGTTGTAGGGTATAAAAATGTAGAAAATCCCTTCGATCCTGCCGACTTTGTCACTAAGTCTGTACCAGGGCCGACTTGAATTCCTGCTGATGCCAGGTATGTAGGATTCGTGATTGTAGTGGGATTAGTCTGAAGAATATCAGAAGCTGTGTATGCCTGTCCTGAAGTTGGTAGTAGAACACCCACGGTAGTTGATCTCAGCTGAATAGACCCCGTGTTGTTCGAATCAGCCGATTCAACACCCACGTAGGACCCTGTCGAGGATGTGGTGGTAGGCTGTGCTACGTAAATATTCACATCACGGGTTGAGATAATATTTGTATTTGACACAAGGATACCTCTCTTAGCCCCCGCACCATTAGAGTATACATTGATCGTTGATCCCTTAAGGGAGTTAAAGGAGAAGGATGCCGCACCGAGAGTGCCAGTGCCTGAGGCGAGGACCCCTGTAACTGTGCTGGTGCCTCCGCTCGACGCAGTAGAATTATTCACGTTCACCACACACGTCCTCAGCTTGGCTGTTGCAGTGGTTGTTCCGCTAAAGACGATTCCTCTTAGGGTGTAGTGGTCAGATGCTGTCAAGGTGAGAGTCAGATCTTCCACCCTAGTCTGTTCTCCCATGGTAAGAAGCGTAGCATTGGCTGTGGCGGCCAGTTGGATGATCGTTGTTTGTACACTCTGTCCACGCAGGGAGACTCCTGTAGGAAGAGTGATTCCTGAGGTGAGCGTATACGTCCCTGTAGCAACCAGAATGGTTTGGCCTGTTGAGGCTGCTGCTACTGCGGCTTGTACGGTAAGATAGGGAGTGCCACCTACTGATGCGGTCAAGTCATTTCCATAAACAGCGTCGACGCGTAGGGTGTTTCCTAGTTTAAATGTCCATCCTGGCGGTTTCTCTTGAAAGATTACTCCAGCGGGTAAGATAGTTCTCGAGCGAAGAGTGTTTATTCCTAGAGTAAAGAGGCTGGTTGCACTCGGCACCGCGAGCCAGTTTATCCCATCAATGCTGTATAGTGTCTTATAGTCTGTATTAGCAGAACCAGCATTAGTTGTATACATGGATGCAATCAAATATACACCATTATAGGTTATATCAATGCAAGTATTTGTTGACGCAGGGTTATAGGCAGAAGATGTATTTGCAACATACCAGGAAATGCCATCATAGCTATATACGAGAGAATGTTGAGAATAGCTTCCTAACACCCAAAGTTGGCCATTCCAGCATACACATATAGCCCCTGGCCCATAGGCTACAGAACCAAGAAGTGATGTAATGTCAACTGTTGTGAAGGTTATGAGATCATAGCTATATATGACATTAGCTACACCCGTTGAGGGATTATTTACTATAAGCCACACTTGACCATTATATGCAATATTAGCCAAAAAATTTCCTGTTAAAACGGGTGTTGTCCATGTTACTCCATTTGTTTGCGTTTGCATGGGTGCGTGGTTGCCCCCATAGAGAAGAAAGATTCCATTTCCATATACTAATTTAGCACTATTATATGCAGCAACGCTTGTCGATAACGAGGAGCATAGGGTCCACGTTATACTATCTGGGCTTGAGAGTACAAGTCCATTAATATTTACTAACCACGCACCATTGCCCCATGCGATACTATAGCATGTTACAGAAGAACCCCACGTGATACCTAGCTGTGAGCCACCTGCTAGTGGTAGAGTTGCACTTACTGTTGCGAGGTTTGTCCAAGAGATTCCATCTGTGCTAAAGGCCATATAGGGAGTTGAATCAGAAGTGGTTCCACCAGCCAACCAAATACGACCGTTGTACGCGACTGTGTTTGCCTGGCTTGCGAATACCTGAGTTGGAGAGGCTTCCCAAGTTAATCCGTCTATAGAATAGCCGAGAGCGAGCCCAGAACCTGATACTTGTCCACACCCTACAACCAGTCTACCAAAGGCGGGACTGGGACCTAGTAATCCTACAACACCTTGGGCGCCTGTGTAGCCCTGGGCTCCCTGAGCTCCTGTGTAGCCCTGAGCACCTGTATCTCCTTGACTGCCTTGAGCACCTGTATTTCCTTGGGAACCAGTGTAACCTTGGGCTCCCTGAGCACCCGTGTAGCCCTGGGCTCCCTGAGCACCAGTGTTTCCCTGGATACCTGTGTCTCCTTGACTGCCTTGAGCACCTGTATCTCCTTGGGAACCCTGGGCTCCCTGGGCTCCCTGGGCTCCCATATCACCTTGTGATCCCTGGGATCCCATATCACCCTGGGCTCCCATATCACCTTGTGATCCCTGGGATCCCATATCACCCTGGGCTCCCATATCACCCTGGGCTCCCATATCACCCTGGGCTCCAGTATCTCCCTGACTGCCTCCAGCACCTGTATCTCCTTGAGTACCCTGTGCACCGGTAGACCCTATTGGACCGGTTGAGCCTATGAGATACAAGACCTGTTCCCATGACATGGTTCTATATAAGTAAGAGCTTATACTTTTCTCCAGAGCCAGCCGGTTGAAAAATCAATATAGAACGAGCCTATGGAAGCGAAATTATTAGAAGGAGCTCCTGTATCGCCATAGATTAACGTACCCTGAGCTCCTGTGTCACCCTGGGCACCCTGAGCTCCTGTGTCCCCCTGGGCACCTTGTGCACCTGTGTCCCCCTGAGTACCAGAGTCTCCAGTTGAACCCATTTTTCCATCCAAGACAAAGGATAGAGTATATATTGCTCCAAGTGTGAAAGTTCCAGAACCCTGAATAGGCGTCACATCCAATATATACTGTTGTGGAGGTCCACCAGAATAACTCAAGGTCGTTACATTATAAATCCCAGTTATAGATGCATTATTAAGCTGTGTAATTTGAATACGTGTTGTACCAGAAGCAATCCATGCAGTAATACTGTCAAAAAATCCTTGACTAAATACGGATGTGTACGTTGTATACGCAAACTTAAATTCAGTTGTGGTATTAGGATCACCAGAATTTGCTGTAAATTCTCCATCATTTGCTAAAACACTACCAGCATTCTGCCAACGAAATGATACTGCACCATCTAATCCTCCAATGCCTGTATCGCCCTGTGCACCTTGAGAGCCAGTGTCTCCCTGGGCACCTTGAGAACCAGTATCGCCTTGAGAACCAGTATCGCCTTGAGAACCAGTATCGCCTTGAGAACCAGTATCGCCTTGAGAACCAGTATCGCCTTGAGAACCAGTATCGCCTTGAGATCCAGTGTCTCCCTGGGCACCTTGAGATCCAGTTTCTCCCTGGGCACCTTGAGAACCAGTGTCTCCCTGGGCACCTTGAGAACCAGTATCGCCTTGAGATCCAGTGTCTCCCTGGGCACCTTGAGATCCAGTGTCTCCCTGGGCACCTTGAGAA
>Ga0209189_1003590_pt1 | contig 10358 bp, 11 predicted proteins | sample C_130820_EF_Meta_FD_187308 | JGI IMG/M metagenome (GOLD analysis project Ga0209189, IMG submission 187308) | Freshwater microbial communities from Lake Croche, Canada to study carbon cycling - C_130820_EF_MetaG (SPAdes) (version 3) | ecosystem: Environmental > Aquatic > Freshwater > Lake...
CGTATGCGGAAAAATTATCGCAGGCAAAACTCCCCTCCTGGGTAGCGATCGAAAAAACCGAAACCTCGATCCGGCTTCTTCCGGGAGTCGGCCTGCCCGCCGGGAACGAAGGGTTTGTCGCCTTTGCAGGACTTGCTCGACCGATCTCCTCGCTGGATCCGGATTGGACCTTGGAACTCACCGCCCGGGCCGAGCCCGGACCCGAGGCATGGGAAACAGCCCAAGATCGCGGGAGTCTGCTCATGAGCTCCGCTCAAAAATCCCTGAAGGGAGAACCTGCCCGCCTCCGACTCCGCATCGACGCGGCGAAAGGGCCCCGCATGGAATGGCGCCTCCTTCCTCCGGAAAATTCCGCCAAGCCCTTGCCCGAAGCGAAAGCCACCAAGAAGTGAGCATGGTCTTTGTCGACGGGCACTACTACGCCTACCGCAGCTTTTACGCCATCGCCTCCCTGACAAACTCCAAAGGGGAGCCGACCAACGCGGCTTACGGATTTGCCTCGGCCCTTTTGCGGATGGTGGAGGATTTGCACCCGACCCGGGGAGCCGTGATTTTCGACGGGGGCATTCCCGCGGAACGCCTCGCCACCCATCCAGAATACAAAGCAAACCGCAAAGAGACTCCCGAAGCCCTGGAAAAACAGTTCCCCCTTCTTCGAGAAGTCGCAGCAGCCTTGGGTTGGCCCGTGATCTCCGTGGAAGAAGAGGAGGCGGACGACGTCATTGCCAGCTATGTGAAGGCGGCCCAGTCGCAAGACTGTGTGGTGGCGACCAATGACAAGGATCTGATGGTTCTTGTGGATCAAGGATGTCGCATCTACCAACCGCAATCGCAGGGGTTTGTTCTGCTCGGCCCTCCGGAAGTAGAAGCCAAATGGGGGGTGCCGGCAGAAAAAGTTCCCGAGCTTCTTGCCCTGACGGGAGATGCCTCGGACAATTTCCCTGGAGTGCCGGGCGTGGGCCCCAAAACCGCCGCCAAATGGATTCGGCAATACGGCACCGCGGAAAACGTGTTGGCCGCCGCAACCACCCTTGAGCCAGAACGCCTGCGCCCAATTTTGAAGGAATCGACGGAAATCGTCCGACGAAACCGAAAGATGGTAGAACTCAGAACCCAAGTAACCCTCCCCGTTCCCGTCATCGACCTGGTTTTGCGGCCCGACCCCGTTCAGCAGGTGGATCTTTTCCGTAGGCTTGAGTTCAAGCGATTCACCCGAGAGGCGGAAGCCCGTCTCGCCTCCCTCGGCCCGAAGCAGGCCGACCTGTTCGGGGCCTGATCCTTATGAAGCCCCGGGTGGAAAATCTTTATGTGCATGTGCCCTTCTGCACTCATCTGTGTCCGTATTGCGACTTCCCCAAAGAACGCCTGGCGGGAAATCGAATGCGGGATTTTTTGGGTGGCCTGCAGGCTGAATGGGCTTGGGCGCAACACGAATTCGACATCCTCCCCCGACGTGTTTTTTTCGGCGGAGGCACCCCTACGGCACTGTCCCCCTCCCTGCTTAAGGAACTCCTCGAAATCGCACCTTGGGGAGAGGCGGAAGAGTGGACCGTGGAAGCCAACCCCGACGGCTTCGGCCTGACGAAAGCCTCCCTACTGAAAGAAGCCGGGGTGACACGCCTGAGTTTGGGGGTCCAAGCCTTCGAGCCGAAGGATCTGGCCTGGCTTGGCCGCCGACATAATCGCGCCGCTGTAGGAACCGCTGTGAGAGACGCCCGACAGGCCGGGCTCCGCGATGTAAATCTGGATCTGATCTACGGACTGCCGGATCAAGGCCCCGCCGAATGGCAATCCACCCTTGAAGAAGCCTGCTCGCTCGAACCCGATCACCTCTCCGCTTACGTGATCACTCCGGAGGCGGGAACGGAACTGACCCGAAGGATCGAGCGTGGAGAGTGGCATCCCGATTCGGAAAGCGAGTCAGTTCTTTTTCTGCTGACCCAGCGGCTCCTCGAAGCCCGCGGTTATTCCGCCTACGAAATTTCCAATTTCGCCAAACCCGGAAAAGAATGCCGCCACCATCAGGCGATTTGGTCGGGGGAGGATTACCTCGGGCTCGGGCCCGGAGCCGTTTCCACGGTGGCGGGTCGCCGCTGGCGAAATATCGGGGACACCACTCAATACGCCCGCTCCGCCGAGGCCGGATCCCACCCTGATCATGGGGAGGAGGAAACCTGCGGGGCGAACGAACGCCGAACAGAACGGATTTTGCTCGGATTACGAACCAGTGCAGGGCTGGAGGAAAACAGTCTGGCCGGACAGGAGGCATGCCTGTCCGAATTGGTGGCCAAAGGTTGGGGAAGGCGGCGCGAAGGAAGATTCCTGCTGACGCCGCGGGGAAGACTGCGGGCGGATGAAGTTGCCGCCATGCTCATCTAGCCATGGAACCGGCCATTCTCACACGTGGCTTGCGCAAAACGTACCGCGTTTTTGAAAAGAGCCCGGGCTTGGGCGGTGCCATTCGCGGACTGTTCCAGCGGCACTACAAGGAAGTGGTGGCTGTCGATGGGGTCGATCTGGAAATCGCGCCCGGCGAACTCGTTGGGTTTCTTGGTCCGAACGGTGCGGGCAAAACAACGACCTTAAAGATGCTTTCCGGATTGCTGCAGCCCAGCGGGGGCTCCGCCACCGTGCTCGGGCATGTGCCGTGGAAGCGGGAGGAATCCTTCCGCCGGAAAATCTCTCTCCTTCTCGGTCAAAAGAATCAGCTGGTTTGGGATCTTCCCGCCCGGGAAAGCCTCGAACTGAATCGGGCCATTTATCGGATCGAGCCGGTGGATGCCCGGCGGACGATCGATCACCTTTCCGCCCTGTTGGAGGTGCGCTCCCTTCTCGATAAGCCGGTCCGGGAACTTTCTTTGGGAGAAAGGATGAAGATGGAACTGATCGCGGCTCTTCTTCACAAACCGAAGGTCCTTTTTCTCGATGAACCCACCTTGGGCCTCGACGTCGTTTCCCAACACCGCGTGAGGGATTTTCTCCGCCATCTGGTTGCCGAGGAAAAAATCACGACGATTCTGACCAGCCACTACCTACAGGACATCGAGAGCCTGTGCCGAAGAGTGATCATCATTGATCACGGTCGGGTGATCCACGACGGCTCATGGGAACAAATCGTGAGGGATTTTTCCGACCGAAAAGAAATCGTTCTCCGCTTTGCCGGTCCCCCTCCCGATCTTCAGGGCTCCGAGTGGGGGGAAATCATCGGAAAAGATGCCGCCACCCTCCGCCTGCGAGTTTCCCTTGCCCAAGCCACCGCCGTCAGTCGCCGTGCGATTGATCTGCCGGGCCTCGAGGACATCCGAATCGAGGCGATGCCTGTGGAGGAAGTCATTCGCCGCGTCTTTGCAGCATCTTCGAGTCGCTAGCCTCCCCGGCCCGAAAAAACCGCCAAGGCAACCAGCCCAAATCCAAGAGCCGCAGACACACTCTTCCAAAGCCGCCCTTCCCGCTCTTTTAACTCCGGAACCAACAAATCAAACCACGCCAAATAGAGGAACGTCCCACACGTCGCCGCTGCCAGCACCCCGTGAACCATTTCCCACCCCTCCAGATCCACTTTGGACGCAAGCCACGCACCTCCAGGACTGGCCAAACTTAAAAGAACTGTCGCTCCAAAGATCTTCCCCGCCGACAAGCCATACCTCCCCAGTGTAACCGCTAATGCAAAGGTGTCGGTCGCCTTATGAAGAAGAATCGCCAACGCCAGCGCCTCCTGCGACGCCCCGGCTTGCACGGAGCCCAGGGCCAACCCCTCCAATAAAGAGTGGAAACCCAACATTCCGCCCAAAATGTAAGGCTTCGCCGCCGTGCCTGAACCGCCGTGAGGATGGCACCCGTGCATCTCCGCATGGGCATGATGCCCTTGCCGATCCAGCCAAAACAAAAAACCCATCGTGCCCACCAGCATCACCAAGCCGGGCAAAGCCCCCAGGGTTTTCAGGGACTCCGGCCCTAATTCAAAAAGGGCTGTCGCTAAAAAAGCTCCTCCCGCAAAAGTCCCGCCCAAACAAAGCCAAGAGGTTTTAGCCCCCCGACTGCGCATGGGAAGGGCGACGACACCGCCCACAATCCCAGCAACAAAAAGCGCGAGTAAAACCAAAAGGGAAATCATGTATTCGTGCTAGCGCAACTTTTGACATTCGGCGAGGCTCCGAATAGCAGGAGATAAATGGCAGTGGAGGGATTTGAACCCCCGACCCAAGGCTTATGAGTCCCTTGCTCTACCGGGCTGAGCTACACTGCCGTAGATGTTCCGTTCTACCTCCGACGGAGCCCTTCGCCAAGCCACGACCTGCCCTGACGGACTGACAAAATGGGTCGGCGGCGTTCCTCCAAACGGCTAACGCAGAAGGATGCGATTGGATCGAGACTTTTGGATTGCGCTCACCGGCATCCTTTTTGCGTCCAACTTCCTTTTCGCCGCTTCCTACACCGTCCAAAAGGGGGAGACCCTGTATCAGATCGCCAAAAACCATGATACCTCGGTGGAAGCACTGACCCGCGCAAACCCCGGACTTAATCCACAACGTCTTCATGCCGGCGACGTCCTCCACATGCCCTCCGCCAGCATCTCTCCCCCGCCCCCCACCGCCACACCGTCCGCTCCCCCTTCCTCTTCAACAAAACCGGAATGGGTGCGGATCAAGAAAGGAGATTCCTTGGCTAAAATCGCCCGCGACCGCGGGGTTTCCATCGAAGATCTCCGTAGCTGGAACCGGTTGCGGGGAGATACCCTTCACCCCGGCAATCTCCTGCGCACCCGCGCGCCCTCGTCGACTCCGGAAAAGCCCCGCCCCCAAAAGACCGAACCCCCTGCCCCCCCCAAATCTCCGGCTTCCGAGTTGATTTTTATCCCTCCTGTAAAAACCCTGATCGACTCGGCCAAGCCGAAATTGCGCAACTGGGAATACATTGTAGTCCATCACAGTGGCACCAGCGGTGGTAATGCCCGCATCTTCGATGCCTATCACAAACAAAGGGGGATGGAGAACGGGATGGCCTACCACTTTGTCATTGGAAACGGTTCCGATTCCGGGGACGGTCAAATCGAAGTCGGGCAACGCTGGCTTAGACAAATCCAAGGCGGTCATTTAGCTAGCGAATCGCTCAACGAAATTGCCATCGGGATCTGCCTGGTGGGGGATTTCAGCAACCATCGACCGGACCCCCGGCAAACGGCAGCCCTGATCGAACTCGTGCAGTATCTTCGAAAACTCCAGCCAGACTCACGGTTGAAGTTCCGGCTGCACCGAGAAATCAATACCAAGCCGACCGAATGCCCAGGGAAACTCTTCCCGGCGCAGGCGATTCACGAAATTCTGGATTAAGGCCCTGCCGACAAAGGCTGGAATCCCACCCAAGCCCGACGCGTCCGCGGACCGTCAAACTCGCAAAAATAAATCATCTGCCAGGTGCCGAACGTAAGACGCCCCTTTTCAATGGGCCAGGCCAAGTGATTCCCCACCATCGCCGCTTTCACATGCGCCGCCGTATTGCCTTCCCCATGCCGATAATCCCGGCTTTCCCACGGCACCGCCTTCTCGAGGGCCACCGCCATGTCCCGCCGAACATCCGGATCCGCTCCTTCCTGGATCGTCACTCCCGCCGTAGTGTGGGGGATCACCACGTGCAACAAACCGTCCCGCCAACCACGCCGGGCGGCCGCCTCCTCCAAGATTTGTGCTAGGGGCACAAATTCGGTATGACTTCGTGTGTTGATGACCACTTCTTCCAGCATCGGGGACATATGATTGTCGTAACAGGTGGAACCGGATTTGTCGGGCGAGAAATTTGCCGGGCCCTGACCTCCGAAGGCCTGTCCGTTCGGGCCGTCGCCCGGACAGCTCCCTCCTCCCTTCCGCCAGGGGTCGAATTTTTCCCGGGGGACGTTACCCGACCAGAATCCCTGCGCTCAGCTTTCCGTGGTGCCAAGGCTGTCATTCATGCCGTTGGTATCATCCGCGAACATGGGGACCAAAGTTTTGAACGGGTTCATCTACAGGGAACAGCCGATGTGGTTGCGGCCGCACGTGCCGCTGGCATCCCCCGACTCCTTCATCTCAGCGCCCTCGGCACCCGTCCGATGGCCGCCTCGCGCTATCACCAAACCAAGTGGGGAGCCGAGGAAATCGTCCGTCACAGCGGTCTCGCCCACACGATTTTTCGGCCTTCCCTGATTTATGGGAAGGAGGATGACTTCACGACACGTCTTGCCTCGTTGATGCAGCCCCCGCTTTCCTGGCTCTCTGGAGGATTCCTCCCAATCCCCGGCGGGTCGGAAGTGACGCTCCGCCCAGTCCCGGTCGAAGCGGTTGCCGAAGCCGTCGTTCGTTCGCTCGGCCAATCCGAATCCTTGGGGCAAACATTCGATCTCTGCGGCCCCGAAACCACACTCCGAGATCTCGCCCTCGATATCGCCTGTGCCATGGGTCGGCCTGCCACTTGGGTCGAAAACTCCCCCGAAGTCATTTTGGCGAGCCTTCCTTGGCTCTGGTTAACCTTGAAAAAACCCATCCTCTTTCCGGTCCCCCTCAAACTCTGTCGGCTCTTCGCCTCGCTCGCGGAAAGAATTTTGCCCAAGCCTCCCCTTACCACTGACCAGATTCTCATGCTGGAAGAAGGACAGGTGGGCGACTCCTCCCCAGCCGCCCGCATGCTGGGATTCCATCCCGGGCCACTCCCCCAAGGACTTGCCGCCTATCTCGCCCCCCGAGAGGGAGGCCGGGCGGACCTTCGCCCGTGAGCGAAACCCTGCGTGCCGCCCGCATCCGGCGGGTTCTCTTGGTTGCACTCGGCACCAATGTGGTTCTCGCCACACTCAAATTCGGGATTGGATGGAAACTGGGAAGCCTCGGCGTTCTTTCCGACGCAATGCATTCTCTTTTGGACGGGGCGGCAAGCGTCATCGCATTGATCGGCATCACCGCCGCTGCCCGCCCCCCCGACCCAGGACATCCCTATGGACACCGAAAGTTCGAAATTCTGACCACTATGGTGGTAGCCGCCCTGCTCTTCCTCAGTGCATGGGAAATTCTTGGGGCCGCGGTCCATCGATTGCTTCATCATGCTCCCGCACCCGGGTTTAGTTGGCTAGGCATTGGCCTGCTCGGGATGAGTCTGATCGCCAACACGATTCTTTCGACCTGGGAAAAGCGCGCCGGGCTGGAGGTTTCTAGCCCCCTCCTCCTTGCCGATGCGGCCCACACCCGCACGGACATTTACTCCTCTTTTCTGGCCATGGCCTCCCTTGGGAGTGGCGTCCTCGGACTTCCCTGGCTCGACCCCCTTCTCGCGATTGGGATTGTTCTCTTTCTCGGCCGTGCGATTTACGAGATTTTTTTGGAGGGGGTTAAAGTGGTGTCTGATGCTACCCGCCTCGATCCGGAATTGATCCGCTCGGTCGCCGAGGAGGTGGAAGGTGTAAACGGAGCCCACGCCATCCGCTCCCACGGGATGCAGAACGACATCCATATCGACCTACATATCCAAGTCGGGGACCAGCTCACCTCCCGGCAGGTTTACGAAATTGAAAACCGCGTCACGGAAGCCCTTCATCGAAAATTTCCCGGTGTGACTCATGTGGCCCTCCGTCACGAGCCAGGCGATACTCCGCTCGAGCCCCATGCCTGATTTTGCCCAAACCCTCCTTCTTCTTGAAAAAGGATTGGCAGAAAATCATTGGACCGGGTTTTCCCTTGCAGTTTTTTTTCAAAAAACCCTCCATTCTTTCGCCGGCGGCAATGTCCCGAACCCCGGAGCTTCCGTCTGCTGGCTCTCCGCGGGCAAACCCGTCACTTCCGTGGGAGTCCTTCGCCTGTTGGAGCAAAAACCGGAGCTTTGGCCCCTCCCAATAGAAGCCTCTCTTCCTGAATTACGGGGGAGTTACGCGGGGGGCCTCGATCTTCTTTCGATTCTGACGCACCGGACAGGCCTACGACATGCCGATCTGGATGCATCCGCCCCCGAAGCATCCCTTTACGAAATTCTGGCTGGATCCACCCCGGATAAATTTCAGCTTCGCCCTGGCCAACCGGCCTACGACCCCCGCGGCGGTTGGTGGATTTTACATCAATGGCTGGAGCGGAACGCCGGCGTGCCTTGGCAGGATTTTCTTTCTCGCGAGGTCCTTCGCCCGGCAGGTGCAGAGGAGATGTTTTTTGCCTCTTCGGATCGGGAGGCGGATATCCCGATGGACGAGTGGAGGGGCGGCCGATGGCATCCCGCCCCAGCCGTCCAAGGCCGGGGACATCTATGTGGCTCCGCGTCTTCTTTGGCCCGTTTTTATCTGGCCCTCCTTTCGGGAGAGCTTCTTCAGCCCGACTCTTTCAGTAAATTTTCCCGGCGCTGGCGGGAGGGAGAAAAGGATGCAACCTTCGGCCACACCGTGGATTTTGGCCTTGGGGTCATTCTCGACAGTAACCGCTATGGGGCGTCGAGCGTGCCGTACGGTTTCGGCACCCAATCCTCCGATCGGACCTTTGGCCATGGCGGAGCCCGCTCATCCGTCGCCTTTGCCGATCCCGAAACGGACCTTGCCGTGGCGATCTGGATCAATGGGCAAGTTCCGGAAAACAAACACCAGCCCCGCATGCGCGCGATTCTCGACCTTTTGCGCAAGGAACTGACTTGATGTTGTTTCCCTCGCCGATTGCCCCAAACCCCGATTCCTTCTAGAACATCAGGATGCGAATCACCCTCAAAAGGAAATTCGATTTCGAGGCTGCCCAACACTTGCCCTCCTTCCCAGAAGGCCACAAGTGCCGACGCATCCACGGGCATAGCTTTGTTCTTGAAGTTTCCGTTTCCGGTTCCGTCGAGCCCAAGTCCGGACTTTTCTATGACCACGGAAAAATTGCGTCCGAAGTCCGGCCCATCATAGAAAAACTAGATCACACCTCCCTCAACGACACTCCCGGCCTCGAAAATCCTACCCTGGAAGTCATGACAAAATGGTTCTGGGACAAGCTTTCTCCCCGACTTCCCGGGCTTTCGGAAATCACCCTTCACGAAACGCCCCGCGCCTCCTGCACATACCACGGAGACTGAAGATGGCTACCCGGACTTTTTTAAGCGTGGGACTCGTCGGACCGGATCGCTCCGGAGCCATTGCCGCCGTCACCCAACAGCTTTTCCGCTTGGGCGCAAACATCGAATCCCTGGAAGAACAGGTCGCGCGCGGAAAATTCCGCATGAGCCTGCTGGCTTCTTGGCCGACTAATCACCTCCACGATAAACGGGTTCGCGCCGAGCTGGGAAAAGTCGCTCGGCATCTGCGCATGCATTTGACCCTGCGTCTGGCGAGCGGAACGAATCGCCGTCGCCGGATCGGTATTTTGGTCTCCAAGGAAACGCATGCTGCGGAATCCATCCTTCGCTCCTGGAAATCCGGCAGCCTGAAAGCCGATCCGGTCTTGATGGCTGGAAACCACCCTCATTTGGCTAAAATGGCGCGCCGTTACGGCCTTCCTTTTCAAAAACTCGATTATCGCGACAGGGCGAATGCCGAAACTGCCCTCCAAGCTTATCTGGAAAAGGCAGAGGTCGATCTGGTTGTTCTGGCCCGCTTCATGAAGATTCTCTCCCCCGACTTTGTCTGGCACTGGAAAAACCGGATCCTCAATATTCACCCCTCGCTTCTCCCCGCCTTTCCCGGAGCCTCCGCCTACCGACAGGCCTACGACAAAGGAGTGAAAATTGTTGGTGTCACTTCCCACTTCGTCACCCCGGACCTCGATCAAGGGCCGATTCTCTGCCAGGACGCTTTACGCATCCGCCCAAACGAACCGCTGGAGAGCATCGTGGCCCGGGGCCAAAAACTGGAAAGCTCCTGCCTCCTGCGCGCCCTGAAGCTATGCCTTAGCCGCCAATTGGACGTCCATTGGGGACGGGTCCACGGTGTTTAAGGCGCCGTAGCGTCTTCTTTTCTCTCCCCTTCCGTTATCGGCCCCTCGGCCGCCGGAACTTCGGATGGGTTCGAAACCTTGGGAGCCGACTCCGCAGGAACCTTCACGAACTTCACGGGGCCTTTCCGCCCCAGAGAATTCTTCCACGTCCCCGTCAGGGTTTTTGCATCGGCGGCAATCTCAAGATCGAGATCCACCTTCGCATCAAAGCCGGGCTTGGGCAGTTTGGTGTAGGTCAAAGGGAGCTTCACCCGAGATCCTTCGACGGTTCCCTTGCCGTGCCACACTCCGGGTCCTGCTCCCGCCCAAACGCCGTACCCCGCGACATGCAAAAAAGCCCCTTCCTGGGAAACAATGATGCTCGATTGCGAAATCCCGACCGCCGTGTTTTTCCAAAGACCCGCAAGATCCGCCTCTGCCGCCCGGCTCCCGCTGAGCCCCAAACCCAACAAC
>Ga0209189_1003596_pt1 | contig 10351 bp, 9 predicted proteins | sample C_130820_EF_Meta_FD_187308 | JGI IMG/M metagenome (GOLD analysis project Ga0209189, IMG submission 187308) | Freshwater microbial communities from Lake Croche, Canada to study carbon cycling - C_130820_EF_MetaG (SPAdes) (version 3) | ecosystem: Environmental > Aquatic > Freshwater > Lake | place...
ACGAAATGGATGCGAAAGATATGAAACTCAAATGAGCTCGTTTACATCATGAGGTCGAACAACTAGGGCTCGCATCCCACAAGAATTTATGCGGGCCAAGACAGGAGAAATGTGTCAAAGGTCCGCGTACATGAGTTGGCAAAACAACTCGGTATGGAGAGCAAGGAAGTCCTTGCAAAACTCCAAGAAATGGGCGAATTCGTCCGATCAGCATCATCAACAGTTGAAGCACCTGTAGTTCGCAAATTAGTTGCGCTCTATCCAGATGCAAAGCCGGTTGAAGAGAAAAAGCCAGTCAAGAAAGCAGCTGCTAAGAAGACTGCTGCCTCAAAGAAGACCGCTGAAGTAAATCCAGAGTTAGCTGCAGAACTCGCCGCCGAACTCGGCGTTGATCTTGCAGCGCTGAAGGCATCACGCGATGCTGAAAAGCTTGCACACGATGAAGCAAAGGCTGCAGCGACAGAAGCGGCAGCAACACCTGCAACAGATGCAATACCAACTACACCAGGTGCACCGCGTCCAGGTAACAATCCATTTTCAACAGGTAGCGCAGTTCCTCGTCCACCGCGTCCAGGTAACAATCCATTTTCAACTGGTGGCGCAGTTCCACGTCCACCACAACGTCCGCAAGGTCAAGGAACTGGTGCACCGCGTCCAGGAATGGCAGGAGCGCGTCCAGGTTCTGTCCGTCCAGGTTTTGCAGCACGACCTGGTGGAGCACGACCTGCAGGTGCCGGAACTGGAACAGGAAATTACCCACCACGTACTGGTGGAGCACCAACATCGTCAGGTCCATATCGTTCACAAGGTGCAACAGGTGGCGCACCGGGTGGAGCCGCAGGTGGTCCACAACGTCCAGGCGGCGGCGGTCCTAATCGCGGTCCAGGTCGCGGCGGTACTGCAGGTGCATTTGGAAAGAATGCAAGTAAATCTTCAAAGCGTAAGCAGAAGTCACGTAAGGCGCTGCGCGAAGAGTTCGACAATATGCAGGCACCACAACTTGGTGGTGCAGTTATTCCTCACGGTGATGGAAAGACAAAGATTCGTATGCGTCGCGGTTCATCGCTTGCAGATTTTGCCGAGAAGATTGGTGCAGATCCAGCAGCGTTAGTTTCAGCTCTATTCCACCTTGGTGAAATGGTTACTGCAACGCAATCTGTGGATGCAGATACATTCGAAATCTTGGGAGCACAGCTTAAGTATCAGATTGAAATCGTTTCACCTGAAGATGAAGATCGTGAGCTTCTCCAGGACTTCGATATCGATTTGGCGCAAGAAATTGCAGACCTTAACCCTGAAGATCTCGTGGCACGCCCACCAGTAGTTACTGTTATGGGACACGTCGATCACGGTAAAACTTCACTTCTCGATGCAATTCGTAAGACTGAAGTCATTAAGGGCGAAGCGGGGGGAATTACTCAGCACATCGGTGCCTACCAAATTCACCACGATCACGATGGCGTTAATCGCGCGATCACCTTTATCGATACACCTGGCCACGAAGCATTTACAGCGATGCGTGCCCGTGGTGCAAAGGTCACAGATATTGCAGTGCTCGTCGTTGCAGCCGATGACGGGATCATGCCTCAGACAATTGAAGCTCTGAATCACGCTCAAGCTGCTGATGTTCCTATCGTTGTTGCAGTTAACAAGATTGATAAAGAAGGCGCAAACCCAGATAAGGTCCGCCAGCAATTAACTGAGTACAACTTGATCGCTGAAGAGTACGGCGGAGACACAATCTTCGTAAACGTCTCTGCAAAGAAGGGCGAAGGCGTTGATGCGCTGATCGAGTCAATCTTGCTTACAGCAGATGCGGCTATCGATCTTCGTGCAATTGCTGCCGATGATGCTCGTGGTGTTGCTATTGAAGCGCACCTCGATCGTGGTCGCGGCCCAGTTGCAACTGTTCTTGTTCAACGCGGAACACTCAAAGTCGGAGATGCAATTGTCGCCGGTGGTTCATTTGGTCGCGTACGTGCGATGCTCGACGAACACGGTGAGAGCGTTGAAGAGGCAGGCCCATCACGTCCTGTGCAGGTTCTCGGTTTCACATCTGTTCCAAACGCTGGAGATACATTCCTCGTTGCAGAAGATGACCGCACTGCACGTCAGATCGCTGAAAAGCGTCAGGCAGCAGAACGTAATGCTCAATTGGCAAAGGCTCGCAAGAAGGTTTCACTTGAAGACTTCATGGAGCAGTCCAAGATCTCAACTCTTAACCTCATCCTCAAGGGTGACGTTTCAGGTTCTGTTGAAGCCCTCGAAGATGCTCTCATGCAGCTCGATGTCGGAGCAGAAGTTGATCTTCGCGTTATTCACCGCGGCGTAGGTGCAATTACCAAGAGCGATATCACTCTGGCGTCCGCTTCAACTGCTGTTGTTATTGGCTTTAACGTTAAGCCAGAACCACAGACAGCTATCTACGCTGATCAAGAAGGCGTCGAAGTTCGTTTCTACTCTGTTATCTACAACGCAATCGAAGAGATTGAACTTTCACTTAAGGGTCTTCTTAAGCCAGAGTTCGAAGAGGTTGTACTCGGTAACGCCGAAGTACGCGATCTCTTTAAATCTTCAAAGGTCGGAACAATTGCAGGTTCCATCGTGCTCGACGGAGTCATTCGTCGTAATGCGAAGGGACGCGTCTTGCGTGACGGAGCAGTTCTCGCAGAGGACGTTACGATCGAATCTCTCAAGCGATTTAAAGATGATGCGACCGAAGTCAAAGAAGGTTTTGAGTGCGGTATCGGCGTAGGTAAGGGTGCAGACCTTCAGGTCGGAGACATCATTCAGGTCTTCGAGATGCGCGAGAAGAAGCGCGCCTAGATATGGGAAATTCACACCGCAGCCACAAGGTTGCAGACCGCATCAAGGTAGTAGTGGCACAGCTGCTTGAGACAAAGATTAAAGATCCGCGTCTTGGCTTTGTCACTGTTACCGATGCGCGTGTTACTGGAGATCTCCAGAACGCTTCCATCTTCTACACCGTTCTTGGTGGAGAAGATGAACGCGCTGCAACTGCTGCGGCTCTCGAATCAGCTAAAGGTGTTATCCGTAGCGCTGTAGGTAAAGATTTGGGAACGCGCATTACCCCGTCTCTTGAATTTATCCTTGATGGACTTCCTGAATCTGCTCAAGCGCTCGACTCGCTTCTTGAACGAGTCCACCAACTTGATGCAGAGGTTGCAAAGGCGCGCGAGAATGCAAAGCCTGTTGTTGAAGATGCCTATAAAGTCCCACGCGTCAAAATCGAAGAGTAATTCTCACAATGACCGATGGCTTTCTTGTAGTGGATAAAGCTGGCGGAATGACGAGCCATGATGTTGTAGCCGTTGGGCGTAAAGCTCTCGGAACTCGCAAGGTAGGACATGCAGGAACTTTGGACCCAATGGCAACAGGAATTCTTGTTCTTGGCTTTGGCAACGGAACCCGTTTGCTGCAGTACATCACCGATGGCGATAAGTCGTATGTAGCAACTGTGGTTCTTGGTGCATCTACCGTCACTGACGATAAAGAGGGCGAAGTACTCACAAGCACAGATGCGTCCAAGGTAAATGATGCAGATATTGAAAAGGTTCTTAAGGCGATGATTGGAACTATTGCGCAACGTCCATCATCGGTATCAGCTGTAAAAGTTGGGGGAGAGCGAGCTTACGATCGCGTTCGCGCGGGTGAAACGTTTGAACTTGAAGCGCGACAGGTCACAATCACACAGTTAGATATTGTGGCCATTCGCCACCTTGAGGTAACCACTGAAGTTGATATCGAAGTAACGTGTTCTGCCGGAACTTTTATCCGTGCAATTGCGCGCGACCTCGGGGATGAGCTCAAAGTCGGGGGACACCTCAGTTCATTGCGTCGTACCCGCGTTGCAGGTTTCACTGAAAAAGATGCAGTGAGCTTTGAAGACCTTAAGGCGCAGAACTTCACTGCGCTAGCTCTTGCAGATGTAGCTCGCGTAACTTTTACCCCACGAGAACTTACGCTTGAGGAAGTACAGGAGCTCTCCTTTGGTCGAGCGCTCTCCGAAAATGGAAATACAGTAATTAATGCAGCGCTATCTCCCGACAATCGACTTATCGCCCTTCTCAAAGATGAAGGCGATAAAGCGAAGCCGATTGCAGTTTTTGCGGCAGCGAACTAGGTAAGGCAAGATTCGACATATGAGCGAAACCAGCGTCGTCGTTATCGGCGTCTTTGATGGAGTCCACAAGGGACATCAACTGCTGCTCAATCGCGCCAAAGAGATTGCAGATGGTCGCTCCATCATTGCGCTGACATTTGATCCCCATCCCACAACGGTCTTTGCGCCCGATAAAGCTCCGACCATGCTCACAACTCTGGCTGATCGAGTCGAACTACTTAAAATTCATAACGCTGACCAAGTTGCTGTCATGAAATTCAATGAAAAATTTGCTGCAATGACTCCTGAAGAGTTTGTAGAGACTGTTTTAGTCAATCAACTTAAGGCAAGCACCGTCATTGTTGGAAAGAACTTCACGTATGGCCATAAAGCAGCTGGCACTGTAGAAACACTTATCACGTCAGGGGTAGCTCACAATTTCACCGTTGATGTCCAAGAACTTAAAGCCGATACTGAAGTTATTTCTTCATCTCGTATTCGAGCCCTTGTCATTGAGGGAAAAGTTGAGCAAGCGCGCGAACTTTTATCAAGACCACATCGTCTTGACGGAATAGTTGTTCACGGTGAAAAGCGTGGGCGTGAGATTGGATATCCCACTGCAAACTTGGGAAATATTGATGGCCAGACAATACCTGCAGACGGTGTGTATGCAGGCTGGCTTACTGTCGGAATTAATTTCTGGCCTGCGGCAATTTCAATCGGGACTAATCCAACTTTTGAAGGTGTACGTGGCAGACAAGTTGAGGCATATGCACTAGATCAAGAAGGTCTCGAGCTCTATGACAAGAACGCTTCCATTGAATTTGGTTGGTATCTTCGTCCGACACTAAAATTTGATGGCCTCGAACCTTTGCTTGAGCAAATGAAGAAAGATTGCGATAAAGCTCGCGAACTCACCGAGAAATAGGCCGGTTTTAGCCTCAATTTCTCTTATCTACACCTCACAGGTAAACTTCACCTGTCCAACGAGAAAGTGATTTCCCGTGAATCAAACCGGGAAGCCTCTTGAACAGTACTGACGTACTTAATATGAAAAGGAAATAGATATGTCGCTAACACCAGAAGTAAAGAAAGAAATCATTGCAAAGTACGGAACATCAGCTACTGATACAGGAAGCCCTGAAGCTCAGGTCGCTTTATTGTCACGTCGAATCGAAGACATCACAACACACCTCAAGACCAACCCGCATGATCACCACAACCGTCGTGGTCTCTTGTTGCTCGTAGGTCAGCGTCGCCGAATTCTTCAGTACCTCGCAAAGACAGATATCAATCGTTATCGCGCAATTATCGAAAAGCTCGGTATTCGCCGCTAATTAAGAATTACACGCCGGGGGACAATGGTCCTCGGTAGTGGTTTCCAGATGTATGCATCTGTGAACTTCGATCGAAGATTCATTTGTTTCGCCTCGCGTGTAGTTACCGCTCCAGGATGCGTTGAACGCTTCCTGGAATAGAAACACGAATCAAAGGAGGACCCATGGAGGGTCAAGACGTTAAGTCAGCAGTAGCCGTTATCGATAACGGAAAGTTCGGAAAGCGCGAGATTAAGTTCGAAACAGGACGCCTCGCAAAGCAAGCAGCAGGAGCTGCAGCTGTGTATCTCGATGATCAGACAATGATCTTCTCAGCTACAACAGCATCAAAGACACCTAAGGATCAATTCGACTTCTTCCCACTTACAGTGGATGTTGAAGAGAAGATGTATGCCATCGGCAAGATCCCTGGTTCATTCTTCCGTCGCGAAGGCCGACCATCAGAAGAGGCAATTCTTACCTGCCGTTTGATCGACCGTCCATTGCGTCCATCATTTATTAAGGGACTTCGTAATGAAGTTCAGATCGTTGTGACAGTAATGGCGCTCGATCCAGATCATATGTACGACGTGATCGCTATCAACGCAGCATCAATGTCAACACAACTTGCAGGCCTTCCATTCTCTGGTCCAATCGGTGGTGTACGTGTTGCACTCATCGACGGTCAGTGGGTTGCCTTCCCTAACCATTCACAGGTCGAGAACGCAGTTTTCGATATGGTCGTTGCAGGTCGCGTAACAGCAGACGATGTAGCAATCATGATGGTTGAAGCAGAAGCAACTACACGCACAATTGGTCTTATTGCAGAAGGCGCCAAGGCTCCTACTGAAGAGATTGTGGCTCAAGGACTCGATGCTGCAAAGCCATTTATCAAGATTCTCTGCGAAGCACAGTCAAAGCTTGCAGCAGTTGCTGCAAAGCCAACAGCTGATTTCCCAGTGTTCCTTGATTACCAAGATGATGTATTTGCAGCCGTTGAAAAGGCAGCAAAGGATGATCTTGCAAAGGCTTTGACAATTTCAGGTAAGCAAGAGCGCGAGACAAAGATCGATGAGATCTCTGCCTCAACTAAGGAATCAGTTTCTGCTGCCTTCGAAGGCCGCGAAAAGGAAGTTCCTGCAGCGTTTCGCTCACTGACTAAGAAGCTTGTACGTCAGCGCGTACTTCGCGACAAGATTCGTATCGATGGCCGCGGACTCCGCGACATTCGTGCGCTCTCTGCCGAAGTTGAGGTTATTCCTCGTGTTCACGGTTCAGCAATCTTCGAACGTGGTGAGACTCAAATTCTCGGAGTGACAACTCTTAATATGCTCAAGATGGAACAGCAGCTCGACACCATGAGCCCTGAAACATCTAAGCGCTACATGCACAACTACAACTTCCCACCATATTCAACTGGTGAAACAGGTCGTGTTGGCACACCAAAGCGTCGCGAAATCGGCCATGGTGCACTTGCTGAGCGCGCACTGATTCCAGTACTTCCAACTCGCGAAGAGTTCCCTTACGCAATCCGTCAGGTCTCTGAAGCGCTTGGTTCAAATGGATCTACATCTATGGGATCTGTTTGTGCATCAACACTTTCAATGCTTCAAGCAGGTGTGCCACTCAAGGCTCCTGTTGCAGGTATTGCAATGGGTCTTATCTCAGATACTGTCGATGGCAAGATTGAATATGTTGCTCTCACAGATATTCTCGGTGCAGAAGATGCATTCGGAGATATGGACTTCAAGGTTGCAGGTACTAAAGACTTCGTTACAGCTCTACAGCTGGATACAAAGCTCGATGGAATCCCTGCATCAGTTCTTGCTGGCGCACTGCACCAGGCAAAGGAAGCGCGTCTTGCGATTCTCGATGTGATGAACGAAGCAATCGATACACCTGATGAGATGAGCCAATACGCTCCTCGAATCATCTCTGTAAAGATTCCAGTAGATCAGATTGGTGCCGTAATCGGGCCTAAGGGCAAGATCATCAACCAGATTCAAGATGAAACTGGCGCAGAAATTTCAATTGAAGATGATGGAACCATCTACATCGGTGCAACCGATGGACCTTCAGCAGAAGCTGCACGCGCACAGATCAATGCAATTGCTAATCCACAAATGCCAGAGGTTGGAGAGCGCTACCTCGGTACTGTTGTAAAGCTTGCAACATTTGGTGCATTCGTATCACTGATGCCAGGTAAAGATGGCTTGCTCCACGTATCTCAGATTCGCAAGATGCATGGTGGAAAGCGCATTGAAAACCTTGAAGAAGTGATGAAGGTTGGCGACAAGATTCAGGTTGAAATCGGCGAGATTGATCCAAAGGGCAAGCTCTCATTGGTTCCAGTTCTCGAAGATGGATCGACTCCAGCTGCTGAATAAGTAGATGTCAGTCAAACGCTCAGTTCACTCAAGTGGTCTGCGCATTGTTACGGAAGAAGTTCCGTCAGTGCGCAGCGCCGCCGTGGGAATCTGGGTAAATGTAGGTTCACGTGATGAAGCACCGGCAACTGCTGGTGCTTCTCACTTTTTAGAGCACCTTCTCTTCAAAGGAACAACGAGCCGTACTGCGCTAGAGATTTCATCTTCTATCGAATCTGTTGGCGGCGAGATGAATGCATTCACATCCAAGGAGTACACCTGCTTCTATGCCCGCGTGATTGATACAGATCTTCCGATGGCAATCAACGTAGTAAGTGACCTCATCACTTCATCCATAGTGAGCGCACTCGATGTTGATGCAGAGCGCAAGGTTGTTCTTGAAGAGATTGCTATGCGCGATGACGATCCCAGCGATCTGATCCATGATTTCTTCAGCGATACCTACTATGGAAATACGCCAATAGGTCGTCCAATTTTGGGCACAGTTGAATCCATTAAGGGTATGTCTCGCAATACCGTATTTAATTACTATAAGAAGAAGTATCTTCCGCAAGATTTAGTCGTTGCAGTTGCAGGAAATATTAAGCATAAGCGCGTGGTCGCAATGGTCGAAGAGGCCCTTTCGCGAGATAACTTCCTCGATATCTTGGCAGCCCCTGTCGTACGTCCGAATACCGTGGTCAAGAACACCAAACAACAATCAGTTGGCGTTATGTATAAGAAGAGCGAACAAGCACACATGTTCTATGGCATGGAAGGTGTGGCTCGCGCAGACGATCGCCGCTTTGCGATGGGAGTGCTTTCGGCAGCCCTCGGTGGCGGAATGTCCTCTCGACTCTTCCAAGAGATTCGCGAGAAGCGTGGTCTTGCCTACTCGGTGTACGCATACGCTCAACAATTTGCTGGTTCCGGAGTACTAGGTTTCTACGCAGGATGTAACCCAGCTAAAGCGATTGAAGTTGTAGAAATCATCCGTAGCGTTCTATCAGATGTTGCTGAAAATGGAATGACGCACGAAGAGATTGAACGCGCAAAGGGCGCAGTACGAGGTTCGCTCGTCTTAAGTCAGGAAGATTCAGGTTCACGAATGAGCCGAATTGGTAAGAATGAGATTGTCTACGGCCAGGTCATGGATTTTGATGACATCCTCAAATCAATCGCACGCGTAAGCACCCAAGACATTCGCGAAATTGCCAGCGAGTTCTTGGTCAAAACGCCTACCCTTGCTCTTGTCGGTCCATTTAAGAATGAGTCTAAATTCGAAAAGGTGCTTCAGAAATGATCAAAGTTGGCATACTCGGCGCACGTGGCCGCATGGGATCTGAAGTCGTTAAGGCTGTCACAGATGCGCCTGATCTAGAACTCGTTGCATCACTTGATCTTGGAGATTCACTTGATGCCTTGGTGACTAATGGCGCACAAGTAGTTGTTGACTTCACTACACCGGATTCAGTTATGGCCAACCTTGAATTTCTCATTTCCAATAACATCAATGCAGTCATCGGCACGACCGGCTTCGATGATGCGCGTATTGCAAAGATTAAATCTCTTCTTGCTTCATCTAAATCTGGTGTACTGATTGCTCCCAACTTCGCAATCGGTGCTGTCTTAATGATGGAGTTTGCAACAAAGGCTGCCAAGTACTTTGAATCAGCAGAAATTATTGAACTTCATCACCCTAATAAGGTAGATGCGCCATCTGGAACAGCTGCGCGCACCGCAGAACTCATGTCAAAGTCACGAAAAGATGCAGGGCTAGCAGCGATGCCTGATGCGACATCAACAACACTCGACGGAGCACGTGGCGCCACAGTGGGGGATATCCCAGTTCACTCAGTACGTCTGCGCGGCCTTGTTGCACACCAAGAGGTATTGCTCGGTGGAATCGGTGAAACACTTTCAATTCGCCACGATTCAATCGACCGAGTAGGTTTTATGCCAGGAGTACTTCTTGGCGTTCGTCAGGTTGTAAATCATCCAGGGCTGACATTCGGCCTTGAAAACTTTATGTAACTGAAAGGCAAAGAAATGGCACTCGCAGATATCACAATGTACGGAGCTGATTGGTGCGGAGATTGCCGTCGCTCGAAGCGTCTCCTTGAAGAGCTCGATGTGCAGGTCAACCATATTGATGTCGAAGCTGATGAATCTGCGGCGGCAAAGGTGCAAGAGATCAACGGGGGAGCGAAATCTATTCCTGTCTTGGTCTTCTCAGATGGAACGCATTTAACTGAACCTTCAGATAATGATCTCAAGGCCAAATTAACTTCCCTTGGAATTATTTAAATCTGTAGATAAGTGCTGAAGTAAGCGCTGCAGAGATAACGACAACGAAGTACGGTGCCTTAAGGCGCAGTGCAATTAAGGCCACAATAACGCCAGCAAGTCGTTGATCGATGACCCACTTACCTTTCTCGGTGAGCGTTTGTACTCCCACCAATGCGCTCAGTAGCGCAATGGGAATGAGAGTATTGATACGGAGCATGCGTGGGTTGGTGAGATATTTTTCAGGGATCGAATGGCCC
>Ga0209189_1003600_pt1 | contig 10346 bp, 10 predicted proteins | sample C_130820_EF_Meta_FD_187308 | JGI IMG/M metagenome (GOLD analysis project Ga0209189, IMG submission 187308) | Freshwater microbial communities from Lake Croche, Canada to study carbon cycling - C_130820_EF_MetaG (SPAdes) (version 3) | ecosystem: Environmental > Aquatic > Freshwater > Lake...
TCGGGAGATATCGTCGGCTTTGGCGCTCGCAAGTTAGCGAGCGATGATGTTGATCAAGGACCTAAGTATTTAAATACCGCTGAAACTCCTATCTATAAGAAAAGCCAGATTCTCTATGGCCTTGATATGGCAAAGAAGGAGATCGCTAAAAAGCGGCAAGTAGTTATCGTTGAAGGCTACACAGATGTAATGGCCTGTCATCTAGCCGGCATCACAACCGCCGTTGCCACATGCGGAACGGCATTTGGTGATGATCATATCCGAATTATTAGAAGGCTTCTTATGGATGATGATGCCTTTAGAGGCGAAGTAATCTTCACCTTTGATGGCGACGCCGCAGGGCAAAAAGCTGCGCTGCGTGCATTTGATGATGATCAGAAGTTTGTTGCTCAAACATTTGTTGCAGTTGAACCCAGCGGCATGGATCCGTGTGAGCTTCGTCAATCTGGCGGAGACGCCGCGGTGAGAGATCTTGTTGCGCGGCGTGTTCCGCTCTTTGAATTTGCAATGCGCTCAGTTATTGCTCAATACGATGTGAGCGCAGCAGAGGGACGAGTAAATGCTCTCAATCAAGTCGCGCCTCTTGTTGGAAAGATTCGCGATGCATCCCTTCGCCCTGAATATGTGCGCCTGGTTGCTGGTTGGCTTGGAATGGAGGTCGATACCGTTGCAGCAGCAGTAAAGAGAGTTGCCGGCAAGAGCAACACACCTCTTCCAGATGTTCCTGCAGCACAAGTGAATCTAAAAGATCCAGTTCTTATGCTTGAGCGAGAGGTGCTCAAGGTAAAGCTTCAGGTACCAGAGCTGATCACTGGTTGGGCAGATATTGAATCCAATGCATTTTCCTATGAGCCATATGCCGCGCTTCGCGCGCAGATAGATTCAGTCTCTGATGCCGACATAACAACACTTCTTACTCGCACTGAAGATGCAGCCCTACAAGGAATTATTACTGAGCTCACCGTTGAACCAATTCGAAGTGACGGAGAGGTCTCTGAAAGATATGCCCAAGCACTTACTGCCCGTCTTCGCGAAGTTGCGTTGAGCCGGCAGATCGCAGAGGTGAAGTCCACATTGCAGCGTCTAAATCCCGTGGAGGAAGAAGTGAAATACAACGAGATCTTCACAGAACTGATGACCCTTGAGACAAAGAAGCGAGCCCAAAAAGATGTGGCAATGGGTGAGATTTAGCCAAATCTGCTCACCTTGCTAAGATTGCCCTTCCTCACTATTCCCCGGTGAGGGCTTAACAAGTAAATAGTCCCTGATAGCTCAATTGGCAGAGCAGCCGGCTGTTAACCGGCAGGTTCTTGGTTCGAGTCCAAGTCAGGGAGCGTTTTCTAAGGTTCATCAGATAAGGTGCGAGTTCTATGAACAAAATACTCGCAACGTGGAAGACACAATCCCTTGGAACAAGAATCCTTCGCTTCTGGCTCGGCGCAACGTGGTTTTATGGCGGTTGGCAGAAGGCAACAGATCCAACATTTTTAGATAAGGCATCTTCAAATTACATCGGCCAGCAAATCTCTGGCTATGCCACATCTTCTCCTATTGGCTCAGTCCTTAAGCATTTTGTTGAGCATGCAACTCAAATTGGCGTTATTACCATGGTGATTGAGTTTGCGATCGGTATTGCAGTTCTCACAGGAGCATTCTTAGATCTTGCCATCTTGGGTGGGGCAGCAGTTTCCTTTGGTCTTTGGCTTACAGTTTCTTTTCACGTTTATCCCTACTTCTATGGAAGTGACACCGCCTACTTTGCTATGTGGGTTGCCTTGTTCTTCCTCGTTCGCAAAGAGCGCACGCGAAAAGTGTCATTTATTCCTAACCTCACCGATCGCCGTGAGTTTGTAAAGATTCTCGGTGTTGGGGCAACGGCCGCGATCGCCGCAATTGCAGGAAGCGGACTTCAAAAGAAACTTCCTAAGGCAGCTGTGGGTAAAGAGATTGTGAAGCTTGCTGATTTCGCTGTGGGTTCGGTCAAACAATTCACCGCACCAGATGGAAATCCTGCATTCTTGTTCCGCACTAAAGCTGGAGTCTTTGCTTACTCGGCTGTCTGCACGCACCAAGGTTGTGTCGTTGCCTATAGCGGAGCAGATCACAGCCTGAACTGTGCATGCCACGGCGGAAAATTTGATCCTGCAAATGGAGCCAAGGTGGTTGCAGGTCCTCCTCCAGCGCCGCTTCCTGCATACAAAGTGGCAATTCAAGGCGCAAGCATCGTTACTGCGTAACCTGCAGTTAACATCTAACATATAGGGTTTGATCTATGGGAATTTTCAAACTTCAGATCGCTCTTCCTGATCGTCCAGGCTCACTCGGCGCTGTTGCTTCGGCAATTGGTTTTGCTGGGGGAGATATCCGCTCTCTTGTCACTGTAAAGACAGAGAATGGAAAAGGAATTGACGACATGACAGTTGCCATTCCCGGCACAGATCCAACAGATCTTCTTCAAGTGCTTAGTGATATCGGCGGAGTTGAAGTCCGCTCTATTGAACCCGCTGTTTAGTATTTAGCTTTGCGCAGCGTGATGATCTGAGATCATTGCAGTTAAATCGCGTGTGGGAGTCCACCCAAGAATCTTCTTAGCTTTGTCAATGGATGCAACAAGCCTTGCAGGATCCCCATCTCGGCGGGGAGCATCGACTGTCGGAATCTTTCTTCCCAGAACCTTCTCACTTGCGCTAATTACTTCGCGCACAGAATTACCTGCGCCGCTTCCGATATTAATAATTTGATGTGTTGAGGTGAGCTTCTCCAAAGCCAAGATATGGGCATCAATCAAATCAACGACGTGGACATAGTCACGCACGCATGTTCCATCTGGCGTATCCCAATCTGTGCCAAATATTTTTAACGGGGCATCGCTACTTGCTTTGAGCACATTAGGGATCAGATGAGTCTCGGTTGTGTGTCGCTCAGAAACCCAACCGTGCTCGCTTTTAAGCGCTCCAGCAACATTGAAATAACGCAGACTGATAGCAGACAGGCCAGCTGAGCCAATCATCTGATCAATCTCAAGCTTTGTTTGTCCATATGGATTTGTAGGAGCAGAAAGGGAATCTTCAGTGATCAGGTCAGCAGTTGGTTGACCGTAGGTGGCCGCACTTGATGAAAAGACAAGTCGTTCGACGCCAGATGATTTCATTGTTGCAAGAAGGTTTTTTGTGCCGCCGATATTTACTTCGCGGTAAAGATCAGGCTTTTGCGTTGATTCGCCAACGAGAGATTTACCAGCAAAGTGCATGACTGCAGAGCATCCTTGAAGGGCTCCCTTTAACGCAGATATATCAAGGAGTGATCCTTCAATAAAACTTGCGCCAGGATCTACTGCATCTTTATGTCCTGTTGAAAGATCATCAAAGACAACAACTTGATGTCCCTGATTCACTAGAACAGAAGCTGCAACTGAGCCGATATATCCAGCTCCACCTGTTACAAGAATCTTGCTCACATGCAGAGCCTAATAGCGAACTTGCCCGATACAGGTATCTACGGGAGTTGGCTTAGGTCTTGGAGAGGCAGAAGGCGTAGGGGATGGTGTTGGAGGAACACCTTGTGTGACAACAAAGGTCACAGGCATTTGAACTGGCGCCTCCGTGCCACTTTGATCGGTGAAATCAATCGTTCCTAAATATGTTCCCGCAGTAAGTCCCGTAATAGATAAATTCCAACGGCCAGATGATGTACGTACTGGATCTTGCTTTCCAGGGATCATTCCAGAGGAAGCAGGCGTAAAGGCAACTGTTCCCGTGACAACAGGTGAGTTATCAGGCCTAAAAACATCCACACTAATTGTGACTGGATCATTCGTTGTTGCGGCAGATTGGCTGACAATATTCATAGTTGTTGGCTCGTTAATAGGCAACATATCTGTGACTTCCGGTGTCCACACACCTTTGAGTAATTTCACAAACGCACTAGATGATCCATTAAAGACGTTGAGATCAACGCGGTTACTTGGAACACCATATTTACTTGCGATACCGCAGGATGAGTACTGCCAGATCTGCCAGTTAGCCGTGCAGTCAGCATTTGCCCAAGCATGGGCATAACAACCTACTTTTTTAGAATTTGGATGATTGGTAGCAACTGCAGGGTTCAAACTGTAGTGAGCGAGCCAGAGTGGATACTGACGCAGAGCAGTGGAGCGCACAAGATTGTTCTCCAAGAAGTTTGCATAGGAATACAAGAATGGCTTGCGATGGGTCTTGCTATAAACAGTATCAAGCCAGGTCTGAGTCCAAAGGCTAATAAGCGTCTTGGTCGTGTATTTAGCGCAGGAGCCATTTTGCTTTACCCGCACGCAGTTGTTTTCCATATCAAGGGCAACTGGCATGTCTCGTTTGCCATAGCCGCCAAGAGACGCAATACGCCAAATAATCTTCTGAGCTTGTGCTTGGGCATCTTGAATAACAATATTTTGATCTGTGCTGTCAGGAAGTGTGGCGTAGTAATAAAAAGATGTATAGAGCCTTGCAGATTGCGCCGCCTTGCGATCTGGCAAGAAATACTTCATCGCTTGTGCGTCGTAGCGATCAAAGGTATCTCCACCTTTGATGATGACAAATCGAATACCCGATGCATACATCTGATTAAAGTCGATAGCAGCTTCACCTGGATGCTGATAAACGCTGATATCAAGTCCTGCAATGTGCTGACCAAGACCGAGAGCATCAACTTTATTGGCCGGGGCAAAAGCCCAAACTGAATCACAGACCAAGGTAAGTGCGAGGGTGAGGACGAGCAGAAGTTTTTTCATACCTCAGAAATTGTAGGCGTTATTCCAAATACCTCATGAAAGGACTCCTGCAAAACCACAATGTGTTTTGGATTACGTGCCATGCTGAAATCGTGCTGCCCGCCAAACTTCTGACTATCTGTGAAGTTAATACTCAGGTTGCCTGCTTCAAAGCTCACAAGCCTTGCATCAAAGAAGGCAAGCCAGACGATCCGGTCTTTGGCCAGAAGTGAATCTAAGACTTCATTCCATTGGGATTTGATTGCCATCAGGTCAAGATTCACAGCATTAGATTAGTGGGTAATGAAGAAGTTCACTTTCTGTTCAACATTGCAGGCTAGGTTGATCTCGTGATTGTTGATGTTGCTCTCTATCAAAATGGCCAGCGGGTTGAGGCCGGTAGTGATATTTCTGATCTTGTCGAGATTGCTCGTAAAGAGGGCGGCTTTGTTTGGTTGGGACTTGCCGAACCTACGCAGGCCGAATTTGATTTAGCAGCAGGAGAACTCAACCTGCACCCACTTGCGGTAGAGGATGCGGTCAATGCTAAGCAGCGGCCAAAGATTGAGGATTATGAGGGGCTTACCTTCTTTGTTCTCAAGACAGTATTTTTTGACCAGAAGGAGCAGGAGATCACTACCGGTGAGCTTATGTGCTTTATTGATAAGAATTTCATTGTCATTGTTCGTCATGGACAGGGCCATCCACTAGCAACCGTTCGTCAAGACTTGGAACAGAGGCCAGAATTACTTAGGCTCGGACCCTTTGCTGTGCTTCACGCAGTTGCAGACAGGGTAATCGACGGATATACAGCGATTGCTAACTCACTTGAGTCGGAGGTCGTCTCTGTTGAAAACAGAGTTTTTAACGGCAAGCGACAGACGTTTTCACAGGAGATCTATTTTCTCAAAAGAGAAATTATTGAGTTTAAGCACGCAATAGAACCGTTAATTTTGCCTATAAATAAATTATCCAGTGGGTTAGTTGAAACAGTTCCGGAAGGTATCAAACCATTTTTTCGCGATACATCCGATCATCTGATTCAGGCTTGTGAGCAAGCTACGGGACTAGATTCCCTCATTACATCGGTGCTTCAGGCAGATCTGGCCCACATTCAAGTTCAACAAAACATCGATGTGAGGCGGATTTCTGCTTGGGTTGCGCTGGCCTCAGGACCGACCATGCTTGCTGGAATATATGGAATGAACTTTCGCCATATGCCAGAACTTGGAACCAAGTATGGCTATTACATTGTTATTGGCGTAATGGTCTCACTCACCGCTTTTCTCTTTCGAAACTTCAAAAAATCTGGCTGGCTCTAGTCTCACTCAAAATCATCCCCACGCCCAGTTTTAAATTTCTTGGGGGAGAACCAGTGCCCTACAAGCCATTTTCTGATTCCTTGAAAAAACTTAGACAAGGCTTCCCCTCATTTCAAAGGCTTGTGCTACCCGCCCAACGGCCACAATAAACGCTGCGGTGCGCAGATCGACTTTGTATTTCTTCGCAACTTTGTGTGTTTGGCCAAAGGCTTTCTCCATGCGTGTGTCGAGTTCACGTCGGAATTTTTCGATAGGCCAGCTAAATTCTTGGATGTTCTGGGTCCATTCAAAATAGGAGCCCATGACACCGCCTGAGTTTGCCAAAATATCAGGAACGATAATTGAACCCCACTCACGTAACTTTTTGTCCGCCGCGCTTGTGATCGGCTGATTAGCACCTTCAATAATAAAATCAGCCTTAATCCTCTCAACATTAGAATCGTTAATAACCCCACCTAAAGCCGCTGGAATCAAGACATCGCACTCAATTTCCAGGACTTCTGCTGAACCCACCCGGGATTCAATTTGCGCACTCGCCAAGGTCGGATGCACCAACAGTGCCTTAATATCAAGGCCTTTAAGATCAACAACACCGCCTGTTACATCTGATACAGCAATAACTTTCATTCCAAGCTCTTCACATCCGAGAGCAGCAAACTTTCCAACATTTCCAAATCCTTGAATAACAACCGTTGCGCCTTTTACCTTCTTTTCATTCTCCTTGAGCGTTGCTGCTGCAATGTGGGCAACACCACGGCCAGTTGCTTCTTCACGGCCCGGTGCGCCAAAAAGTTCAACTGGCTTTCCTGTGACACAGGCTGGTTGAAAACCTTCCAAGCGGTGGTACTCATCCATGAGCCACGCCATCGTCTTGGCATCTGTTCCCATATCTGGAGCAGGTATGTCACGATGATGGCCGAGCACATGGACAAGTGACCTGGTCCAGCGACGGATGATCTCTTCTTTTTCAATAGCGGATAGTTTTGTTGCATCGACTGCAACACCGCCTTTAGCACCGCCAAAGGGAACATCAATCAGCGCTGTTTTCCATGTCATCAAACTCGCTAGCGCTCTTACTTCATTGAGATCAACGTCTTGATGAAAACGAATTCCACCTTTGCGAGGGCCACGAGCGCTGGAGTGTTGCACGCGGTATCCAGTCAGGACTTCAACATCATCTGCTTTACGTAGCGGGATAGAGATGACGACTTCACGTTCACATGTGCTCAGAGCACTCAGAATTCCCGGTTTAATTTCGAGGTACTCAGCTGCTTTGGCAACTTTTTCGTTTACTTCAGCAAATGGATTATGCACTGCGATGGTAGGTGTTTGGCTCATGTATGAACGCTAAAGAGGTTGTGACAGCGCCTCTAGGTCACTTAGATGATATTCATGTGAACAAGGGGTAAAAAATCTCTGCGCTATGGGTATATCTGGTGAGGCAAGTAGGACTCGAACCTACGACGACCGAATTATGAGTTCGGGGCTCTAACCAACTGAGCTATTGCCTCTTTGTTTCATGGAACATTCTAATAATTATCTTTGACCAATGAAAAAGCGGACCAGCGTGAACCGGTCCGCTTTTTTGTTAATGGTTGTTATGCAGGGTTAACCGCATCAGCCTGAGGACCCTTTGGACCCTGTACTACTTCAAAAGTAACGGCTTGACCCTCTTCGAGAGACTTGTATCCATTGCCTTGAATTGCTGAGTAGTGAACAAATACATCTTGTCCTCCACCATCAACAGCGATGAAACCAAAACCCTTTTCAGAGTTGAACCACTTAACTGTGCCTGTTGCCATGTAGATATTTCCTTCGGTATGTGAGTGAGGCTAAAGATTTCTTTAGTCTCGGTCTTCCTCTTTTACAGCGATACCGAATCCATGAAACGGGTACTGCCAAGCGTCGGACTAGTAGAAAGTGTAACTTAGTTATTGAGGGTTCAAATACCCCAGGGGACGCTTTTTATTCTTGAAATGAGCGGAAAACGAGCACGACATTGTGGCCACCAAAGCCAAAGGAGTCGTTGAGAGCAACGATCGGACCCGCTGGAAGATCGCGTGGCACATCGCGCACGACATCGATCTTTACCTCTGGATCTAGATTTTCAATGTTAATAGTTGGCGGTGCTTTGCGGTGATAGAGCGCTAGAACACAGAAGATTGTTTCAATAGCCCCGGCGCCGCCTAGTAAATGCCCCGTCATAGATTTTGTTGCAGATACTGCAACGTGGGAGATATCTGATCCAAGGGCTGCAGCAAGTGCATTTGCCTCGGCGATATCACCAGCTGGCGTGGAAGTCGCGTGAGCGTTGATATGAACAACCTCAGAGAGTTTGACTCCACTATCTTCTAAAGCAAACTTCACAGCGCGCGTAACTCCAGAACCAGAAGGATCAGGAGCAGCGATGTGATAACCATCAGATGTCAGTCCTTGGCCAACAATCTCGGCATAAATCTTCGCTCCGCGCTTTTGTGCATGCTCTAAAGATTCCATGACGATGACGCCGCCGCCCTCACCTAATACAAAACCATCACGATCTTTGTCATAGGGGCGAGATGCTTTCTGAGGAGCGTCGTTGCGGGTGGAAAGCGCTTTCATCGATGCAAAGGCAGCAATAGGAAGCTCGTGAATACACGCTTCCACTCCGCCTGTGACAACTATGTCTGCTCGTCCTGTGCGAATCATCTCCATCGCATAACCAACAGCTTCAGCGCCAGATGCACATGCACTCACCGGTGTGTGTACTCCGGCTTTTGCGCCAAGCTCTAAGCCAACGTTTGCTGATGGGCCATTGGGCATAAGCATTGGAACGGTATGTGGACTCACAGACCTAGGTCCCTTTGCCTTCAAGATGTCATATTGATCTAGAACGGTGATCACTCCGCCAATACCTGATGCGATAACAACGCCTAAGCGTTCTTTATCAACATCGGGTGCGCCTGCGTCTTTCCATGCTTCACGGGCAGCGATCAAAGCAAATTGTTCTGAACGATCAAGGCGGCGCATTTCAACGCGCTCCATGACTTCAGATGGATCAACTGCAACTCGCGCAGCAAACTTCACCGTTGATTCATGGGTCCATGCTTCATCAGGAAGGGCATGAACGCCAGATTTACCGGCAAGTGCATTAGCCCAGGTTGTTGGAACATCTCCGCCAAGAGGCGTCGTTGCTCCAAGTCCTGTAACTACTACGCGAGGTCTAGTCATCTAAAAGTGAATACTTACTTAGCTGCGCCTACGATGAAGTTCACAGCGTCACCAACGGTGGCCATCTTTGTTACTTCATCATCAGGGATCTTCACGCCGAAACGCTCTTCAGCGGCAACGACTACTTCAACCATGCTCAAGGAATCTACTTCGAGGTCATCGCTAAAGCTCTTGTTCATTTCGATCTTGCTTGCATCAATGCCAGCAACTTCAACAACGATCTCTTTGATTCCTGCGAGTACTGCATCTTGAGTTAGTGCCATTGTTCTTCTCTTTTCTTTTGTTTTCTTGAGGTTATTGCCTTATTTCTTTATTTCTGTGGTGCCGGTGGTAGTTCGACGACTTGACCGGCATAAACCAGTCCAGCCCCGAATCCTAGGAGTAATGCGTTCTTGCCATGTAATTCTGGGTGCTCTGCAAGCAAAGCGTCCATAGCAAGGGGGACAGATGCGGCAGATGTATTACCTGTGGTGCGGATATCACGAGCGATCGCCACACTTTCAGGCAATTCCATAGATTTAGCAAGAGAATCGATGATTCTCTCGTTTGCTTGGTGAGGAATGAATGCAGCGATCTGATCTGGAGTTAATCCAGCATCAGCGATGATTTCTTTTCCTACCTTTGCAATTTCATAGACGGCCCAGCGAAATACTTTTTGTCCCTCTTGATGAATAACAGGCCACGCTGTCTCGGCCAAGTTCGCTCCTGGTTTGTAATCAAGCCACGATGGCACCATCGCAATGGCTTCTCTATTAGAAACATCTGAACCCATCTTCGTCTTACCAATTCCAACATGATCAGAAGGCCCAACAATTACCGCCCCTGCTCCGTCAGCAAAGATGAAGGATGTTGCGCGGTCATCTAAATCAAGGAAATCTGAAATCTTCTCAGCGCCAATGACGAGCGCGTAAGAGGAAGTGCCTGTGCGCACCATGTCACTTGCCACACCCACGCTATAACAAAAGCCCGCGCACGCTGCGTTCACATCAAAGGCGGCAGAGTTTTCAATGCCAAGGCGCAGAGCAACTTCTGTTGATGCGCTCGGTGTTTGATACGGATAAGTAATGGTG
>Ga0209189_1003601_pt1 | contig 10345 bp, 11 predicted proteins | sample C_130820_EF_Meta_FD_187308 | JGI IMG/M metagenome (GOLD analysis project Ga0209189, IMG submission 187308) | Freshwater microbial communities from Lake Croche, Canada to study carbon cycling - C_130820_EF_MetaG (SPAdes) (version 3) | ecosystem: Environmental > Aquatic > Freshwater > Lake...
AAAAGCTGAATCTAAACCACGATTGCCTAACATTGCTACTAAATCAATGAATTTAAGCCATACGACAAATTCAGTACCATTGATATTTATTATCCAATTGGTTTTAAAAGGAGTTTCACAACTATTATCATCACCGACATATTTACTGGATAGGTGTTTATCAAAAGTTATAGTTCTACCTTTTTTATTGGCGTAAAAACTTTTAAGGTCTTTTCTGTAATCGTCATCATTAGCGATAAAACCATAGTCGGCTACACCGAAGTAAAGATAGAAAGGTATGATTAGTTTATTAGGAATTTTAGCCAATTTATTCTTTTTGTTTTCATCATATCGTTCAATTCTTCTGACACTTGCAGGTATTCCTAAACTTTTCATTTGATCTATGATAACTAAAGGACTTTTTAAAGTATCATGCCTAATATTATGATCATTTTTTATTAAATGATTGTGAAGAAAAGGAGTTGTAAAGATTTTTTCATTGTTTTTACCCCAAGTTTTCATCTGAACGGTTAAACCTGTTCTAGATTTTATATAATGTTCAACATTACCTTTTATTCCACCATTAAGTATTTTTTCAATGTCATTTTGATCAAACCATTCAGCATCTAATATAATAGGCATTTGCAAGCTTATACCTTTATCGTTCTGTACAATTTTATCTATGAAATTCTCTTTTGAATAAGATAAAGGATTATGTTTAATGTTACCTTCTACAAATATTCTTTGTTCAGGTCTTAAATCAATAATAGTATTTGGTATAGTAACGTTTAAAGGTGTAAGTGTAATCAACGACTTATCAATATGAGAAGTCAAAGATTTAATACCAAATTGAGGGTTTATAATTAGATTAGGTAAACTTTCATTTATACAATTTGTATTTTTTACATTAAAAGTTATTAAAGGTTTTTCATCTAACGAATAAGTACTTATTGTTTTATTGTTATTATTTTCTTTAAATACCTGTTCTTGAATAGGTTTTAAAATAGGGTGCAAAGGGTTGCTGTTTTCAGTTGTAGTTTTTTTAACATTTAACACCTCCTTTTCAAAAGGTGTTAAGATCAATTCACCATCAATGTATGACCAAACTCCTAAGTTAGTTGTGTGATGATATGAACTAAATAAAGAGTTTTTATTGTCTTTAATTAATATAGATTTTTTAAGTAGATTTAGATCGTCAGTAATATTTTTATTTGTTGTACTCAAGCTATACTCCTAAATTATTTTATTCAGGAGACTTACTTTTGTATAATATTTATTAGTAAAAATATGTATTTCTATAAATAGACAATTACATATATAACTATTTAATTTATTAAATAGTTATATTTTTTTATCTTTACTAAATTATTATATGTAGATAAAATAGACATTAGAAAAAGGATGTAATTCTCTATTTTTTCTACCATTGTAAATCTTCTGACTGTTAAATTGTTTTGTCAAAAATTATAATATAACAGTCAGTTGAGGTTTTCTATCTAAATTGTTAATATTTTCAAATATTTCTTCACTTTATAGTTAAATACTCTCATATAGACGATTTAAGAGCGTATTATCAATCTTAATACCCCATCTTATTATCACCATTAAAACACCTTGTAGCATAGTTTAATGAGCTGTATATAGTACATTTAATTTATCATCGAATATTATTAATGGTAAATTATAAGAGCTATTGGTGGTTTTCTCTCATCTTTAATAATTAAGACTTAGTTATGCTAGGAGCCGATTATTATAAATGTCTATGATATGAAATATAGTTGTAGTTAGTAATAACTAGAGAAAGTTTATAACACCATTAATTAAGTGTACTTTTATAAAAACTTATTTATATTCCAAATTAAAGATATTAAGTCTCTATACCATTTTACTCAAAGACATAATAATACAAAGTTTATCTGAATGGTTTAATTCTAAAAGTTCGTAACAACATTAGTCTTAACGTCATTTATATCACTGTTTAAATTGAGATTGATCAGCTTGTTCTTTACTTCAACCTATGATAATCTTATTACTAAAAAAAGTTTTTAAAATGATATTATCATTACAATCTATAATATTAAAATCTGTAGATTTGTTGTTTCAGTCTATGGGGTTGTTATTTGATGCTCTCACTACAAAATCTCTCGATTTTAGTTCAAGAGCTAGTAGAAAAGAGTACAATGCTTATTGGATTTTTTGGCTTTTGGTTTTTTGTATTGCAACTAAATATAAATGGAATGAAAGTGCAGTTTTAATATTTATTTCCATTTTTTATGCTATATCTGGTATTGCAGTTTCGATCAGAAGATTACATGATTTAAATCTACGTGGATGGTGGCAATTGCTAGTAATAGCAGTTCCTTTTTCTTTTGTTGTACTATGCTTTTTTAAAGGAACGCCTGAAGCTAACCGTTTTGGTGATTTTCCTAAATAATTTTATTCATCAAACAAATCTGAAAATGATCCTATACAATCTAATATATCTGAAGATACTGGATACTTATCTATTACTTCAGTGACACACATAAAAATATCTATTTTTTGTATAGTTTTATTGCCTATTGCCTCTATAACTCTATCCTTTACTAATTCTCCCACCTTTCCTTTTGCAATATTTTCTATCAGCGGAACAGGATTTCCTGTGGCGCATTTAGAAATCCCCCAAGTGAAGTTTATAACTTCTTCACCTCCCTTTTTACATAAGCGTGCCATATCCTCAGACATTTTTGCACCTGAAGTGGTAAATAAAAACCCGTCCTTTGATAAATGACCAGCAAGGTATTTTCCTAGATACTCTATAGATCCTTGAGTTGTTTTAAAATGACTTATCTCAATACCTAACTTATGAACATCCTGTAAAAATTCTTTTAAAACTGGTTTTATTACTTGTTGTTCTAAAGTAGTAACATATTTTTTTATAGTTATCATTATATCTTGAACTAAAGAATTTTGCATAGCTTTAGCAAAATAACCCTGACCAGTAGCTGTAATATGATTACCAGAAACGTCAAGACCCTTTAAGTTAGGTAAATTACCTTGTCTTATTAATTTAGCCAGAATACTTGCATCACAATCATCCATATCACTATTGCTTAAATTAAGATTAGTCATAGCTGTAACATCATTCTTTTCTAATATAGACAGAATATTCAGAAAATGGGCAAACTGACTTTCTTCACATTGTTTACAACTATAATCAAAGGGTTGGGTATTAGTTTTTCCATTTAATATTGACTCTTTTGTTATCTTATATGACCCCAACTTATTGGAAGTGCTTTTGTTAAAATAACCATCTGAAGGAAAAGCATTTTTCCACTCTGCTTGATGATTTAACATATCATGAGTTATTATACGACCATCCATAGCTTCAGTTACACATACAAAAGTATCTATTTTAGTTTTAGTAACTTGCATAACATCATATATTTTATTCATATTAACATAAGGTATACTTAATTTGTCTTTGAGTTTTCCAAAATCTTCACTACTAAAAGCTTTGGGTGTTAGACATTTAGTTATTCCCCATGTGAAAGTATCTATTTGATGTGGAAGTTTATATGATACTCCTATGTTGTACATTTGGGGTGGTGCTAATTTTTCTTTCTCATCTATTTGATAAGCTCTATCAAAAACTTGTTTTATATGATTCAACATTTCTATACCAGTAGTTTTAAAAGATTCTGGTTCTCCCATCCAATTCATGTCTTTAAATAACATATACGTATTATATAAAGTTATTTCAGGGGGGTTGCTGCTTTGTATTAAAACCCCTGTCTCGAAAGTTATACATAATGGCTGATTGCATAAAGCAACTGAGTGTATTAGTGTTAATAATTCATGGTATCCAGAAGAATAAAGTTCTTTAAACAAACGTTCCTCTAGTATCGGTTTATTAGGAAGTTTAGCTCTTAAATCTGTGCGTGGAGTATATGCGTAACTGAGATCAAGAGTTTCTAACTTATTATTTTCTGAATAAAAAGAATCGGCAAGTTTATCAATCTGACGCGCTCCTATAGATTTCGGATTACCACTTAAATCTAAGGTTTTTAGTGATGGTAAATGGTTGTCCTTTAAAAGATCAAAAACTAAATCCACTACACGTGAATCTACTAAATTTGTCTTTCTCAATGAAAGTGTATGTAAAGCTTGAATAGGAATAGTTTCTGAAACAACTTGTTTGTGAAATCCATCATAATCACTTTTATATTGGTTTAATATTGTTGTTATTTTAGGATGGTATGTCTCAACTTCAGAAGAATTGTTTTTTGGTTGGTTTGAATTTAAACCATCTAATTCTTTTTTAGTGGAATCGATTCTTATCTTTTGTTTATCAAATTCGATTTTATCTTCTTTCGGATGTATTACCTCCTTTTCCAATGCTATTCTTTTGTGTATATCTGCCCAAGCCTCGGCTACTTTACGCTGATACTCTTGATATTGCGGAGTTAATTCATGTGCTTGTGGTGCATTCTTAGCTTTTAGTTTTTCGCTAGTTTCTTTTATCTCTTTAACTTTTTGATCTTCCTGTTGTCTAACTAATTCATTTTGTTGATTTATTTCTTGAACCAGTCGAATTTCTTCAAGTTCTTGACGTTTCCTTGCTTCATATCGATCTGCTGCTTCTTTGACTTTATGCCACGGTTTTCTAGTACTATAACCATGTGAATTATCGTGCGAGTATCCTCCATATCCGTAACTCTCACCATAGCTATCACCTTTACTTTCTTCGTTATGACTACCTCCACCACTATAACTACCACCTCCACCATGACTTCCGCCAGTAGGATAATTACTATTATTTCCTCCCCAATTAGATGAACTGGAATTATTAGATTTTGAACTAGGACAGTTGGTCTGACCTTTACTAGGAAAACATACTCCTCCAGTTCTTTCTTTACTCATAAAACTTTAAAATATTAAATTCATATCATTTCAAATAATCAGAATTTATAACTTGTAACAAGAAGAATATACGATTTATAATTGTGATATTTACTAATTGTCATAAAATACCACTTTAACAATTTTTAATTTAATAAGGTTTTTTATGACTGATGATAATTTACTAAAGACTGGTGTTGTGAAGTTCTTTTCTTTAAATGGTGGTTATGGTTTTATAGTAGATGATGAGACTGGTGCTGATATCTTTGTTCATTTAAACAATTTGAAAGAATGTGGTTTGAACGAATTAAATAAGGATAATAAAGTCAGCTTTATACAAAATAAGAAAGGAGCTAGGTTTTACGCTACAGATATCAAATTGTTATAATTATGATATTTAGAACTTTTTTCAGTATTGTTGAAAACTATAATAATTGTAGATTTATCGCATAGGATTTACCTTTTTTGGTAAATAGTTCATAACCGACATATTGATAGTTGATAAGACTTTTATAACCTGATTTTTCTACTTCGCTAATATGAACGAATATATCCTCGCTACCATCATCAGGTGCAATAAATCCATAACCTTTGTCTAGGTCAAACCACTTTACTTTTCCTTTTTCCATAATTTTCTCAAGACTTAATTATTACAAGCATCTTTCAACTTTTTACCAGTTTTAAACTTAGGTTGATTATAAGCTTTAATCTGTATAACTTCACCATTGCGAGGATTGCGACCTGATCTTGGAGCTATTTTAGTAATATAAAAATTACCAAAACCTACAAGGGAGATCTCATTACCTTGTCCCATAGCATCAATTACAGAAGAGATGAACATATCTATAGTTTTCTCAGCTTCTACTTTTTTACAATCATGTTGATTAGCTAGGTGTGTTATAAATTCTTGTTTGTTCATTTTAAATTTCTTTTAATATATTATTTAAGTTTAAAGTACTACCATTCCCACTTTTCAGGAATGTAAATATTTAGTTTGCTATTAGTTTTAGTACGTTCTTTTGCTAATTCTATTGATTTATAACCAGTATAATCCGTAAATGTTTCACTTACTGAAATAAGTGTCTTTTTGCTATTACTAATACGCTTTTTAAAAATACCATTAATACAAGTAGCACCAACATTAAAATTATCTGCTATATCTTTAATAGTCATACCAGTATTACGCATTTTTATAGCTTCTTGTTTTTGTTCTGCTGTTAAAACATTTTTAGATTTTCTAATTTCAATATTATGTTTTTTCATAAATCTGCGTATTGTGGGAGGAGTAACACTAAACAACTTACTAATTTGTTCGGTAGTTTTACCAGACTCATACAAAGTAGCAATTTTTTCTTTATCTAATTCTATTGTTTTATTAGCCATCAACGTAATAATTTTTTAACATAATGTCTATTAAAAATCATAAAATAATTATCAATAGCTATTATAAATATAATTTATTATAGAATAATCTTTAAACCGTTATCAACTGTTTCAAAACTTGCAGTATTAAGGTCTTTATACTTATCAACTACATTATCTATTGTGAATTGAATATAATAGACATTTTTAGTATTATAAATTCTAAAACCTCTACTATCTTCTGCAATTTTTAGAAAATAATTATTTATATTTTTATCGTCTTTAAAAACAGCAATACTATTTCCTTTAGTCCATGATAATTCATTTAGAAGCATAGGTGAAAAGTACACCTTCATTATATACAATTCATTATTTCTTGGTGTTTTATACTTTTTAGGAATCATCTTAACTTTGACTTCACTGATAGTACTTTTAATTGATGTTCTAGGATATATTCTAGTTAATTCCATATATTTTATTCCTTTATATAATTTTAAGTTATTTTTAATTTTCTTAGTAGACTTTTTAAATAACACGTTCATTTTAATATATTTTATATAATTATGTCAATTAAATATTCAATATTGATATTTAAGATTATTTTATTTAATAAGCCTTATTCCATGATTCTTTAAAAATAAGTTTCATAATATCTAAAGTATCTTTGCGACTTAAATATTTACTTTGAATCATCTTTTTAATCATCTCATTAGAATATCTTTTCATATCAGACATTTTTAAAGTTTCTGGAGGTACGACACTTTCAAATTCATTTTTATATACTAGATCATTAATAATTTTGAAAGCTTGTATATCATCTTTAGGGATTCTATCTTGATAATGATTTAATTTCTCATTGATGATATAAAGCAACTTATAATTAATCTCATTTAATAAATCATTACAACTATTATTTTGTTCTATAGGATTTTGAGTTTTAAAAGTTTTTAAAACATCATCAAAATTAATATTCAATGATATATCATTATCATCTTCACTATGAGATTCAAAGTTTATGATTGGAACTTGTCTTTTAAAATTAATACTGTTTTTATATTCAATCAAATCTTCAATTTTAAAATCACTATGCAAAACTTCTAATTCATCATAAATAACCTTTACATCAACATTGTCATTAAGACGTGTATCAATATAATTTTTAAAATCCACATTTTCTTTTAGAAACTTATTTAATTCTGTCATGGTTACGATCTCACTTTAGTTTTTTTAGAATTAGCAACATCTCGATTATGATTTGGCGTTAAATCGTTTTTAGAGTGATGTTGATTTAATATTTCTTTGTTATTATTCAAATATCTTTTTACTACAGGAACACTGAACTTTTTAATTTTCAACAAAGTCGTTTGACTAATATAAATTTTATCATCTTTGAGTTTAGCTTTATCATTATCCGACATTATATTTTTTACAACTTCATCAAGCCTGTTGTTTGATTCTAAAGTATTTTTATGTTCAAGTTTACCTAGTTTATTATTTTTTATAATACGATTACAGAATGGAATTACTGCCATTTTCACAAGCTCTTGTGGAGAGATGTTTTTTATTGAAAGCGCATTATAAAAAATCTGTTGTTCTTGTTGATTAAACAATTTTTCATTAAGCACATAATGATTTAAAAGTTCTACTAATAACTCCGAATGACTTTTAAAATGTTTCTCATCTTTTAGCTGTTCAAATTGTCTTTTTACAGATGAATCAATACCCCTAATATTTAGTTGTTTGGTATTCTCTTTTTCAATCATAATACTACCTACTTGTTATCTATATACAGTATACTATATTAATAAACACTATGCAAGAATAAAATACACTACCTTATAAAAATATTTACTCTAAATAAAAATCAAAGTAACTATTACAAGTATTTAGATCATCTTCACTATGTCCTAGAATTTCAGAATAATAACATTGTGGAGTTTTACGATTGTCTTTTTTATATTTAGCACAAGCAATAGTTGCATAAATTGCTCTTAAGTCTTTAGCTGTAATATCACCCTCAACAAATTCACTAAAATGTTTTTTCACTCTTAAACTTAATTCCTTAGAACAGTTAGAATGAAATGTAGCAGGATTGTTTATGTATTGAGGCTTATCTAACCTAATCTCCTTTAAACAAGTGATAATAGATTTTGTTATACTTAATAAAGGTATTTTATAATCCTTACATTCTTTTCCTTTGGTTTTTAATTGACCTTTAAAAACAACTATATTTTCACTAAAAGGTGTAAATTCAGCAGTACAACCTATTTCAGCAACTCTACGACCTGTCAAAGCTGCTAAGGCTAAAACTCTATTAATGTAAGATTTTGATGATAGTAAGAATACAGCTCTATCAATAAAACCTTGAGGATTTTTTATAAGTTTTAAATTTGATTGTTCTTTTTTTACTTTAGCTTTGTAATTGTTGTTAACCGTAATAGTTTCATCTTTTGTAAGCTTTAAACTTCTAACAGCATTATATTTTTTAATAAGGTGTTTAAAATCAATAATACTAACATGATATTTAGCTGCTGTTTGTAATAAAATATTAATACCCATACTTTTATTTTTTGTTATTTCAACTATAGCTTTAAAGATATCATTGTAATTTACATAGTTATTTTTTAGATAATGATTAGCAAATCCATTTCTATATATTGTAAAACTAGCTTTTCTACTTTCTAAAGTATTATAACTATTAGTGATATATTCCTTTTCTAAATTACATATACTTATTAATTCTTCATCACTAGTACAAACACCAATCTTATTGTAAAACTCATCTATTCTAAGTCTACCCATTAAATACCTTGTTATAAAAATTTTATACTTGCAATGTAACATATTATATTGTAAATTACAATAAGTATAATTACATTATGTAATAATACAAAATAAAAAAAGGTATAAAAATGGAAATAGAAAAAAATACTGACAAAAATGAAATTGAATTAGGCATATCTAAAAGAATATTAATTGATAAAAACTATTATGCTAAAGGTATTTTAATAAAAACCTATTTAGAAAAAGATGTAGAAGGAATAGATAATAATTATGATAGATATGTATTCACTTTTGGATTTATGAATAGTCAAACAAAACAACCTGATTATGAAATAGTTTTTTATACAGGTACTAAATTAAATCCTGAACCTATAAAAATATTAAATGATACTAGAGGATCTAAAAAAAGAGTTAAAGTATATAATCGTCTAACTGAAATTTGTAAAAATTTAAAATTTATAGAAATAGATAAATTAGATGAATATACAACAAAAGAATTAAAGGATATTCAAAATAAAATATTCAATACATCTAATTTAAAAGTAACCGCTAAAATAACTAGAAATAAAAACGGTTTTTATGAAATTGACGAAAAAACTTTAACATTATTAGATTAAAAAATTTTATTTTTAAATATATATTATACTACTATAAAAAATTATAATCGCTTAGATTAAAAAATCTAGGCGATTATTGATTTTAAAGTGTTTTTTTTAAATTTTCTAAAACCTTAAATATCACTAATTTGTCTTTTAAGTACAACCAATCACATTGCTAAGTTTATTTATGTTTAGTATTTTTTCTAAAGGTTTTGAACTATCTTCTTGGTTATAATTTCTAGGATCAATAAGCCATTTTTGTAATGAAGACTCGTCTGCTATTTTAAGTAAATATTCATCTTTTTTTATAACAGATAAAGTGTTGAAATAAGTTGTTATATCTTCATCAGTAATACATAAAGAATCAATTTCAAGAATTAAATCATTGATTGAATCAATTTTACTATTCAACATTTTTAAATTTGGTCTTAACACTTCAATATCAACATCAAGCCAAAGACTAATGGTATTAAAAAAATAATCTATAGCTTGTAATTCTTTCAAAGGTAGAAATATATTTTTTTTAGATTCTTCAAATATTTCACTGATGGTAGAAATATCAGGTATATAGACTTTATTAAATAATTCATGATCAGAATTGTAGTTAAAATCTTCTTGTAATATTGCGATACTTCTATAATTATTTGCCTTTGCAATATCCAATTTAATAGCTTTATCCATATCAATATGAATATCAATGTCTATATTATACAAACTAAAATAAGTTTTTCCGTCAATTT
>Ga0209189_1003602_pt1 | contig 10344 bp, 5 predicted proteins | sample C_130820_EF_Meta_FD_187308 | JGI IMG/M metagenome (GOLD analysis project Ga0209189, IMG submission 187308) | Freshwater microbial communities from Lake Croche, Canada to study carbon cycling - C_130820_EF_MetaG (SPAdes) (version 3) | ecosystem: Environmental > Aquatic > Freshwater > Lake | place...
ATCCGATCATGACCGACGTGATCAACGAACTGATTCTCAAGGTCTGCCGGCGACCCAACGTGACCAGCGTGGTCGTCACGCACGACATGAACACCGCCCGCAAGGTGGCCGATCGGGTGATCATGCTTTACCCGCTCTTTCGGCTGAAGCCGGGCGAGCCGCAGATCGTGTTCGACGGCACCGTGGATGACCTCGATCGCTCCCACGACCCGCGAATCCGGCAGTTCGTCGAGGGCCGCGCCGGTGGCCGCCTGATGGAGCTCCGCGAAGAGCAGGCCCGTGAGGCGGCGAATGATGCCGCGGCCGACCGGAGCGATGAGGGGGAGGACGACGCATGAACGACCGCGTGATGCAGTTCCGGGTGGGCGTGGTGGTCCTCGCAACCGCCATCATCACCGGCATCCTGATCGTGCTCTTCGGCGACCTGCCGTCACTGGTGCAGGCGACGTATCCCCTGAAGATGAGTTTCTCCGACGCCCGGGGCGTGGCCGATGGCACCCCGGTCCGGAAGAACGGCATCCTCGTCGGCCGCGTGACGAGCGTTGAACTCGATGAAAAGGGGGGCGTGAGCGTCGTGGCCAGCATCGACTCCTACGTTCCGATCTACAAGGACGAACAACCCCGGATCTCCACCACGCTCCTCGGCGACGCCGAGATCCAACTCGTCCCCGGCATCGTCAAGCCGCCGCGGCAGCGGGTGGGCAAGGATGAGGTGCTCGTCGGTACCGTCTCCCGCGACCCCTTCGAGGTGTTTGCCACGCTCGAACCGAAACTCGGTGGGGCCATGCAGTCACTCGCCGAGGCGAGCGAGTCGGTCAAGAAACTCTCCGACAACCTCGACCGGATGCTGCTTGGCGACGACCACAAGTTCTCGACGATGGTGCAGAAGACCGACGCGGCCCTCGATGCCTTCAACACGGCGATGGCCAACATCAACGACGTGATGGGCGACCCGCAGGCCCGGGCGAATCTCAAGCAGACGCTCAACTCGCTGCCCGACGTGATCACCGACCTGCGGACGACCGTGCAGGGGATCGGCGAGACCGTCGACACGGCCGACCGCAACCTCCGCAACCTCGAGGGGCTCACAAAACCACTCGGTGAGCGGGGCGAGGGGATGGTGGCACAGATCAACGTGACAATCGGCCGGCTTGATGAGACGCTCCAGCAGGCGGCGATGTTCACCAAGGCGCTCAACGAGTCGCAGGGCACGCTCGGCAAGCTCGTTCGCGACCCGCAGGTCTACAACGACCTCGCCCAGGCAGCCTCCAACGTCAACCGACTCACGAAGGAACTTCGCCCGATCGTCGACGACGTCCGCGTGTTCACCGACAAGATCGCCCGCCACCCCGAGCAGCTCGGCGTGAAGGGTGCCCTCGATCGCCGCGCCGGGCTCAAGTAGGCCGGTTGGCCGGCCGTGACGCGGCCGGCACGGCCTCGTCGGCCTTCGCCACGACCGGGGCGGGATCGGCAGCGGGCGGTGCCGTGCCGGCGATCTCGTCGAGCGCCGCCTCCTTGAGCCGGTTGCCGTATCGTTCCGCCAGCCACGGTATCGCCTGCTCGATGGTGTCGGGCTGGAGCAGCACGAGGTCGCCCTTCCCCACCGCGTCGAGCACGAGCGCGGCGCTGGTCGCCCAGTCGCCGCCCACGTCAATCCGCACGGGCTTGTCGCCGCGCATCCCCTCCCGAATACCCTGCGTGATCAGCTTCGTGATCTCGCCCGGCTCCCGGCCGCGAATGTAGGCATCTTCGTAGATCACCACGCGGTCAAACGTCGCAGCCAGCAGTCGCCCCTGAGCAATCAGGTCGTCGTCTCGCCGATCGCCGGCCGCCGAGTAGACGGCCGTCCGCCGCGGGTGCGGAAACTTCGTGACCGCTCCGCAGATCCGTTCAAGCGACGGCACGTTATGGCCGTAGTCGACCACGATCGAGGCGCCGTTGAGGTCGAGGAGATTAAACCTGCCAGGAGAGCCGCTCGACCCGCTCGAGAAACTCTCGAGGCCCAGCCGCACGAGTTCCAGCGGCACGCCCAGCCGCCAGGCCGCTGCGGCGCTGGCCAGCACGTTCTCGACCTGGAAATCGACCAGCCCGCGATGCACCAGCGGCACGCGATCGAGGTGCGCGAGCCTCGTCTCACGGGGCCCGTCGCAGAGCACGATCCAGCCGTCGCGGACCGTGGCCGCGAGGCCGCCCTTGGCGAGGTGCTCGACAATCACGGGGTTGGCTGCGTTGGCGTCGAAGTAGACCACCTGGCCCTTGCACCACTTCTTCATGGCGACGACCAGCGGGTCGGCCGCATTGAGCACGGCCGCGCCGCTCGGGCGAACCGCCGCCACGATCGCTCCCTTCACCCAGGCGATCTGTTCGGGGGTGTCGATCTCGGCGATGCCGAGGTGGTCGCCCGAGGCGATGTTGGTCACGACGGCGACGTCGCAGCCATCGAAGCCGCAGCCCTCGCGGAGAATGCCGCCACGGGCCGCCTCAAAGACGGCCGTGGTGACCGCCGGGTTGGCGAGCACGCGGCGGGCGCTCTTCGGTCCGCTGCAGTCACCGGCGTCGATCTGCCGGCCGCCGACCCAGACACCCTCCGTGCAGGTCGTGCCCACGGTGGCCCCGCCAGTGGCGGCGAGGTGGGAGATGAGCCTCACCACCGTCGTCTTGCCGTTGGTGCCGGTGACCGAAGCGGTCGGGATCCGCCCGTCATCGCCGGGTCCGAACAGCGAGTCGACGATCGCGGCGCCCACGTTTCGCGGCGTGCCAACGGTCGGCTCAAGGTGCATCCGCAGCCCGGGCGCCGCGTTTACCTCGATCACCACGCCCCGCTGTGCTTCCAGCGACTTCGTGCAATCGTCCATCACCATGTCGATGCCGGCCACGTCGAGGCCCACGATCCGCGCGGCCTCGATGGCGCGGGCCGCGACCTCGGGATGGACGATGTCGGTGACGTCCTCGGCCGAGCCGCCCGTGCTGAGGTTGGCGTTCCGCCTGAGGAACACCTCCCGGCCCGCTCCCGGCACGCTCTGCTCGCTCAAGCCCTGCTCGCGGAGCACGGCCACGGCCACCTCGTCGATCACCATTGGGCTGAGTGACGTGGCGTGGTCACCGCACCGCCGCGGATCCTCGTTGACGCGGTCCACGAGCTGCCGCACCGTCGAGCCACCGTCGCCCACCACGATCGGCGGATGCCGCCGCGCGACGGCCACCATCCGGCCGCCGACGACGAGCACGCGATAATCGCCGCCGGTCACGAACCGCTCCACGACGACCGACGAATCAACCTCGTTGGCGAGAATCCAGGCTTTTTCCACCTCGTCTCGGGTCACGAGGTTCACGGAGACGCCGCGGCCTTGGTTGCCATACCGCGGCTTGATCACGACGGGCGCACCGATCTCCTCGGCCACGGCCCAGGCGTCGGCGGCATCGGTCACCGGCCGGCCCTCAGGAACCGGAATCCCCGACTCGGCAAGGAGGGTGCGCGTGAGCTCCTTGTCTTGCGCAATCGTCTCGGCAACGGCGCCAGTCCGGTCGGTCTCCGCGGCGCAGATCCGCCGCTGCTTCGACCCGTGGCCGAGCCGCACAAGCGAGCCCTCGGTGAGCCGCTGCGTCGGGATGCCGCGAGCGGTGGCCGCCTCCACGATCGACCGCGTGCTCGGCCCGAGTTGCACGTCAAGGAGTACCTGCCGCAGCCGCTTCACTTCGGCCGTGACCTCGAAGGCCTGATCCTCAATCGCGGCCATCACGAGTCGATGGGCCGCGGACAGGCACTCGAGGGCGAACTTTTCTTCCTTGTATTCGATCACAACCTTGTAGACGCCGCGGGTCTTGGCCTCGCGGGCCCGGCCGTAGCCCACCGGCGTGCCGGCGAGTGTCTGGAGTTCGAGCGTCACGTGCTCGAGCACGTGGCCCATCCAGGTGCCTGTCCTGAGTCGCTCGAAGAAGCCGCCCCGCTCGCCGATCGAGCAGCGGTGCTCGATCATCGTGGGCAGCCACGACATGATCCGGTCGTTGAACCCGGGCAGCGTGTTCGACGGAAAGTCCTCGAGCCGACCGAGGTCGACCCATGCCTCGAGGCAGGGGAACGACGCCCATTGGTTGGGACCGCGAAGCACCTTGACCGAAAGAATCTCCATGGAAGTGTGTGCGCTCTTTTAGACCTGCTGCAGACGCATGCGCCGGTCTGGTCGTGTGCGCCTCGCCCAGCCGCCGGACAGCCCGGCAGGATGCGCTGGAGCGGAGGTCGCACGGGTCACAACGGCACGTCGCAGGCGCGTCGCCCACGAAGTGCTGTCCGCCAGGGCGGACATCCGTACGAACCCGACGGTGGAAACCGTCAGGGCGGCGGCTGGCAGTCCGGGGCCGCGGGAGAGATGCCCCCAGCGAAGCGGTTCTTCGCGGACGGGCAGGGAAACAACAGGGGGCAGAAACGAACCGTCAACCGACCGGCCGATGTGGCCATGGGACGAAAAAGTTCCTACACCGCGGGGCCGGATGGTAACGCCGCACGCCACACGGACGCGCGTTCGCTTGCGATACCCGTTCCTCGCGGCACTATGATTCCAACCACGACGCCGCCAGGAGCCGCCCTGTTCGACGCCGCATCGTCGCATCCATCGATCTCGGATAACCGGGACCGACTTCGCAGAACGATCGCCAGAGTTTACGCTTCCGAGCGACGACTGCGAACTTTTTTTCAACGTCTCCCCGACAATGCACGTCCCGTGCCGAAACCCGGAAATCCGACGACAACTCGTCACTGGAGGCTGATTCACGGTATCGCGGCGGAGCCAGGGGGCCGGGGGCACGGAAAGATTGACCGAGGGACGTGTCAAAATGGGGATGGTCGAGGCAGGCAGTTGGAAATTTCTACAGTCTGGCGACTACCGGAGCCGACGCGGGACGGCTCCGTTTATTGTGCGGCCGCACTTTCCATCAAAAAACCACGAAAGGGTGACGGTAATCTAGGCATGTTCGGTAAGCCACGCAAATTTCTATTGCCGACCGCCGTGCCCCCCTCCCAAACCCGTATCTTCCTCTAAAAATTAGGCTTTTTCGCACCTTTTTGCTGCGGATCAGGCCCTGCCCTCCCGCCCTGCCCTCATGACCCAAGGATCCGCCTCTAGCGAGCAGACCCCCGTCTCCGCCCTGCCCTGGGGAGAGGCCGCCGGAGGGCTTCTCCCTGGGGAAACGGTTCTGGCGACGGGCCGATTCGACCTCGATTCCAGCCTTCGCTTCAGCGATGGATGGATCGTGCTCACCACCCGGCGGGTCATCGCTGACCGACCGGCTTCCGCAACACAGCCGCTCGGTGGGTCGGGGCCCTGGACGTGGACGATCGGGCCGCAGACACGACTCGACGTCCAACTTCGCTCGGCCGTTGGCCGCGTAGAGCTCTCCGAGAGCGACCGCGTTGTCGCTCGCTGGCTGTTCACGCCGGCGAAGGCCGACGCGATCCACGTCCTCGAGGATGCCTTCGATGCGCGGGTGGCAGGCCCCGACGGGCTGACGGAACCCGAGGGAGGCCGGAAGCCTTCGGTGGTGACCGACGACGCCTCCGGAGAGTCGGACGAGAAGCCCGCCCCTGCCGGCCGCGGGCTCGGTGACGATGGCGGCGGCACCGCCTCGTGGCGGGCGCTGTTCCGCGTGATCGCCTTCGCCCGGCCACATGCTGGCATGGCGATCCTTGGCGGCCTGCTCTCGCTCGCCAGCACGACGGCAGCGCTCGTGCCTCCGTATCTCACGATGCCGCTGGTCGACACGGTGCTGATCCCGCGGCAGAACGGCAAGGATGTCCCGTTCTCGCTCGTCTGGTGGTATCTCGGCGGCCTGCTCGCCGCGGCGCTCGCCGCCTGGCTCCTCTCCTGGGCCCAGACCTGGGTGCTCGGCTGGGTGAGCGAGCGGATCGCGGCGGGCCTGCGGACGCGAACCTACGCCCACATGCAGACGCTCTCGCTCGATTTTTTCCAGGGCAAGCGGACCGGGGATCTCATGTCGCGGGTGGGCAGCGACACCGACAAAATCAACGTCTTCCTGTCGGTCAATCTGATCGAGTTCGCCTCCAACGTGATGCTTCTGGTGCTCACCGCAGCGGTGCTCATCTGGCTCAATCCGCTCCTCGCCGTGCTCACGCTTGTCCCGTTCCCGTTCGTCGTCTGGCTGATCTACGCCGTCCGCGAGCGACTCCGCCGGGGATTCTCCCGGGCGGCCGTGGCCTGGAGCGACATGACGAGCGCCTTGGCCGACACGATCCCCGGCATCCGCGTCGTCAAGGCGTTCGCCCAGGAGCGCCGGGAGATCGACCGGTTCGTCTCCGCGAACGAGCGGGTGCTCGAAGCCAACGACCGCGTCAACGTGATCTGGTCGTTCACGGGGCCGGTCGTGAGCCTGATCAGCGAGATCGGCCTGCTCGTGGTCTGGGCCTGCGGGGCGTGGCTGGTGTTCACCGGCAGCGTGACGGTCGGCGGCCTGACCGCCTTCCTCGCCTACATCGCCCGGTTCTATGGCCGCGTCGAGTCGATGATCCGGATGGTGCCCGCCACCCAGCGAGCCTCGGCGAGCGCCCAGCGGATCTTCGAGATCCTCGACTGCAAGCCGACCGTCGCCGAGGCGCCGCGGCCGGTGAAGCTCGGCCGGGTCGAGGGGCGGATCGAGATCTCCGGCGTCCACTTCCGCTACGGTGCCCGCGAGGTGCTGCACGGCGTCGACCTGGTCATCGAGCCGGGTGAGATGATCGGCCTCGTGGGCACGAGCGGCTCCGGCAAGTCCACCCTCGCCAATCTCGTCTGCCGGTTCTACGACCCATCGAGCGGCTCGATCCGCGTCGACGGCGTCGATCTCCGCGACGTCGACATCGCCGACTACCACCGCAACCTCGGCTGCGTGCTGCAGGAGCCGTTCCTGTTCTTCGGCACGATCGCCGACAACATCGCCTACGGCCGGCCGGATGCCCCTCGAAACAAGATCGTCGAGGCGGCCCGCGCCGCCGGGGCCCACGACTTCATCCTCTCGCAGCCCCTGGCCTACGATTCCCGCGTCGGCGAGCGGGGCGGCGGCCTCTCCGGCGGCGAGCGGCAGCGGCTCTCGATCGCCCGAGCGCTGCTCGTCGATCCGCGAATCCTCGTCCTCGACGAGGCGACGTCGAGCGTCGACGCGGAGACCGAGGCGATCATCCAGGCGGCGATCGACCGGCTCGTGACGGGCCGGACGACGATCGCGATCGCCCATCGCCTCTCGACGCTCAGGCGTGCCAACCGGCTCGTCGTGCTTGACGCAGGCCGGATCGTCGAGGTTGGCACCCACGAGGAGCTCCTCGCCGCCGACGGCATGTATGCCCGGCTCTACCACGCTCAGATGAAAGCGGCCGAGGAGGCTGCGGCCTCAGCCTGACCACCTCGCCTGGCGCCACAGCGAGGGCACGACCATGAACGCATCCGACTCCACGATGATCTCTGTCGCGTCACCCGAGGGCTGGCGGATCGAACGGCACGACCACGGCCGTCTCGACCTCGTCGACGCGCATGGAACGCGACACCACGACGTCGACGTCTTGCGGGCGTTTCCGGTGACGGCGGCCGCGGGGCCGGTCGCGATCATCGCGGCACACGGCGGCGAGCTCGCCTGGATCGAATCGCTCGCGGACCAGCCGGCCGAGCTCCGCGGGCTCCTGGAGCGGGAACTCGCCCAGCGTGAGTTCCTTCCCTTGATTGAGCGGATCGAGGCGGTTTCCGATTCCGAGCCATCGGAATGGATGGTGATCACTGACCGCGGTCGACACCGGTTCAAGGTGGCCCACGCCGACGACATCGCCCGGCCACCCGACGGCGGCGTGTTCATCACCGACACGTTCGGGATGCGGTATCGGATTCCGCGCGAGTCGGCGCTCGACGCCACCAGCCGCCGCCTGCTCGACAAGCTTTCGTAGGCTGCAGACACAGGTTGAAAACCTGTGCTACGGATGCGAGTCGGAAAGACACACAGGTTGAAAACCTGTGCTACGGGAGGCAGCGAGGGGCTGCCCGTGCTCCGGGAGCCGGCCTTGCTGGCAAGCGCAGCCATGGATGGCGAAGCGAAGTCAGCATCGAGCGAGTGAAGGCCTGGAAGGCCGCAGCGAACGTCCGGCGACGGGGCATGGGCAGTCCCGAGCGGGGCGGCAAGCCGGGCGACGCGGAACTCGGGCTCCATGCCGGAAGATGGGCCGATTGCACCGTTCGTGCGGAACAGGGGGCCATTTTTCCTGGAAAAAACAGTGATTTTTTCTCAACAAGCCGCTTGTGGCCTGCGTACATCGGATTAGTCTCGAAGGGTCCTTCCTAGGAGAGAACCCATGTCCGCGTCCGGTGCCCGCTCGCCCCGTTCGAACCTTCTCCGTCGCCTGCAGTCGCTCGCCTGCGCCGGCCTCGTGCTCGCGCCCCAGGCGCCCACGATGCAGCGCGCCACCGCCGAGTGCGGCTGCGGTGCTGCCCCCGCGCCGGTCGCCGTCGCGGTGCCCACGCAGACCTATCGGCTCGACTACCAGACCGTCTTCGACGAGCGGCAGGTGACCGCCGAACGAGTCAGCTACGAGACCGTCTACGACACGAAGACCTACACCGTGCAGAAGCCGGTCTGGGAGACGCAGACGCAGGAGCGCCGCTACACCGTGCAGAAGCCAGTCTGGGAGACGCAGACCCGCGAGGAGCGGACCACGGTGATGAAGCCGGTCTACGAAACCGTGATCGAAGACCGCAGCTACGACGTTACCCGCGACGTGGTCGAGACGGCCACCCGCGACGAGCAGTACACCGTGATGAAGCCGGTCTACGAGACCGCCATGCAGCAGCAGGTGCAGGTCGTCCGCAAGCCGGTCTATGAGACAAGCGAGCGTGAGCAGGCCTACACCGTTACCGAACCGGTCACGCAGATGCGGACGGCCTACTCGGTCGGCAGCCAGCCGGTCGACACCGTCACGCCCGTGGTCACGCCGGGAGCGACCGGCCTCGGCTACGCACCGGGCGGCTGGGCCGTCGATCCCTACACCGGGCTCGCCGTCTGGCAGCGGGGCGGCTACCAGTGGGTGATGACGCCGGGCGCGGTGGTCAACCAGGTCAACCGTGTCTACCAGCCGACCTACACCCCGGTGCAGGTGCCGGAAACCACCTACGTCAACCGCGTCGTCACCCAGAAGGTGCCCGTGCAGACCGTCCGCTACGTGGACGAGCAGGTGGTGACCCAGGTGCCGGTGCAGACCATGAAGATGGTGGCCGAGACCGCGGTCCGGCAAGTCCCGGTGCAGACGGTCCGCAAGGTGGTCGAGCGGGTCGACAACAAAGTGCCGGTGCAGGTCTGCAAGATGGTGCCGGAGGAGCAGGTCCGCCAGGTGGCGTTCCAGGTCTGCAAGATGGTGGTCGAGGAGAAGGTCGAGCCGGTGCAGGTCCAGGTGATGAAGGTCGTCACCGAGGAGCGTTCGGTGCAGGTGCCGCGGGTGGTCGAGAAGAAGACCCCCTACACCTACACGGTGCGGATGCCGCGGACGGTGGTCACGAAGGTGCCGCTCGACCCGTGCGGCAATCCACTGCCGGCCGCCGCCCCGGCGATGGCTCCCCCCGCGATGACCCCGGCTCTGCCGGCGGCGGCCACCTACGAAACGGTGCCCGCGCCGGCCGCCTCGTCGGCCCGCCCCGAAACGCCGCCGACCGCCGCTCCGCTCAAGACGTTCAGCGACAAGCCGGCCGCAGCGGCCGCTCCGGTCAGCGAGGGCTGGACGGCGTCTCCTCTGCAACACATCGATCCGGCGAAGACCGCCGGCGTGAAGTCCATGGTTGCCGAGAAACCGGTAGCGGATTCCGTCCTGGCCGCTGAGGCGATTCCTTCCCCGTCCGCCGCTGTGCCCTCCGTGACCGTTCCTGCCGAGCCGACCCCGACGGTCGCACCGGCCGGCCCCGCGGTCGAACCGGCCCAGCCGGCTCACGATCTTCGCGATGTGCCCGCCGCGAAGACCTCGGGGGCTGGCTTCCTAAAGCCGATCCTCACGCCAGACCACACAACCTGATCGGCGCGGCCGCCGAGGCCGCATTCATCGGTCATCAGACTCTTCAGCGGCCTCACGGGCCTGACCCAGAACCACCGCCGTCGGATGACCCGGCGAACGCTTCCCCGCACCACCCACCGGGATCGCTGCTTTAACCTCGGTGGTGGGGGGTTGCCGGGATGCCCCTTGCTGTGTCACTTAGTGACGCAGGACGCCGCTCGTTCTTCATGCGGTGCGATTCTCCGGAGACCAGCAGATGAGCGGGGAGATGTCGTCGGCGGCCATGTCGAAGGAACTGGCGGACATCGCGCTGGCGATGCAGTCGGAACGAACGGGTCACA
>Ga0209189_1003605_pt1 | contig 10343 bp, 10 predicted proteins | sample C_130820_EF_Meta_FD_187308 | JGI IMG/M metagenome (GOLD analysis project Ga0209189, IMG submission 187308) | Freshwater microbial communities from Lake Croche, Canada to study carbon cycling - C_130820_EF_MetaG (SPAdes) (version 3) | ecosystem: Environmental > Aquatic > Freshwater > Lake...
ACAACATGATCGACAAGGTGCTTTAAGTTTAGGAGTTGCTTTGCAAGAAGCAGTTGAAAATATTGCTCATTGTGCCAAATGTAATTCTTTTTCAGAGTTTGAGTTGTGTAAAACCTGTCGCGATGACCGACGGGATGGTCAGACTCTTTGTATTGTCGAAACACCATCAGATCAACTGATGGTAGAACAAACACTTGCCTATCGAGGCTTGTATTTTGTTTTAATGGGACGTTTATCGCCAATGGAAGGTCAGGGCCCTAAAGAATTGCATTTTGAAAAATTAATGCAACGTATTTTTTCAGAGGATCCACAGTTCCCAAGTGTCAGAGAAGTGATTCTTGCAACAAACTTTACGAGTGAAGGTGAAGCAACGGCACATTATTTAGGGGAAATCCTAAAATCAAAGGGGATTCAAGTATCACGAATTGCTAGAGGTATTCCAGTTGGAGGCGAATTAGAGTACGTTGATGCAGGCACTTTAGCAAGGGCTATGATGGATCGAAAACCTGTTGGAAGTTAATAAAGGAGCAGATTGGGGTTGGAGTTGATTTTTGCTCATCGAATTCCCATGAAAATTCAAAAAGTTCAAACTTAATCGGTAAAATAGGGTTTAGTTTAAAAAGTAAATTTCACAACACTACATAGGTTTATCAACTTTCCATGCACTTTTTAGTATCCAATGATGATGGTTATTTAGCTCCAGGGCTTCTTGCACTGGTTAGTGCTTTGCGACCACTTGGGAAGATTACGGTTATTGCACCTGAGCAAAATCATAGTGGAGCATCTAATTCCCTAACATTATCTCGACCTTTATCGATTCATAGAGTCGCTGGAGGAGAGCGAGATGGCTTTTTGTTTGTGAATGGCACTCCAACCGATTGTGTCCATATTGCTTTGACTGGCTTTTTAGATGACATGCCTGACTATGTGATTTCCGGAATTAATCAAGGAGAAAACATGGGTGAGGATGTTTTATATTCTGGAACAGTCGCCGCAGCGATTGAAGGCGTCATGTTTGGTATTCCCGGAATTGCATTTTCTCAAGTTGATCGTGGGTGGGCAAAAATTGAAGATGCCGCTCGCATTGCACATGACGTTGTCAAGCATGCTATAGAAAGTGGATTGCCAAATGACAGTAGTTATCATGCACCACTCATTAATGTGAACTTACCCAATCATTCTTACGAATCTTTGAAAGGTTGGCGGGTAACTAGGTTAGGTAATCGTCACCCATCCCAGCCTGTGATTATGCAAAAAAGTCCACGTGGGGATCCCATTTATTGGATTGGTCCTGCCGGTGAAGCAAAGGATGCATCAACGGGTACGGATTTTGATGCGATTAATCAAGGATATCTTTCATTGACACCCTTACAGTTAAATCTTTCAGATGAGCACAGACGTTTAAGTATGTTGTCCGCAAACTGGAATCGAGGTTAAAAAGAACGTGGTCAAGACTGATAAAGCTCTAGATCAAGCAAGACGGCAGATGGCCCAGCGGCTAGCTGCGAGTGGAGTTACGCATCATGAAGTATTACAAGCTATAGCAACCGTACCAAGACATGCCTTTATTGATCCAGGACTTGTGGCTCAAGCTTATGAAGACTCATCTCTCCCTATTGGACGGGAGCAGACGATATCGAAGCCATCGGTTGTTGCCAAAATGATTCAAGCGTTGATGCAAAATCAAAAAAAAATGGGTCGCGTATTAGAGATTGGAACCGGTTGTGGATATCAAGCGGCGGTTTTAAGCTTGTTATCGGAGGAGGTTTACTCAGTTGAGCGCATTCGTTCGTTGCATGACAGCGCCAGAGCAAAACTCCGACCGTTTCGGATTGCTAATTTAAGATTAATCTATGCGGATGGTATTCGTGGATTGCCGCAAGCTGCACCATTTGACGGTATTATTCTCGCCGCTGCTGGCTTGGGGATACCTGATCCTCTACTCGATCAATTAGCGATCGGTGGTAAATTAATAGCACCTGTTGCAAAAAGTGAAACCGAGCAACAACTGTTGTTAATTGAACGTTTGAGTTCGCAGCGTTACCAAAGGACGACGATGGAAGAAGTATTTTTTGTACCACTGCAATCAGGGACTATTTAATCAATATGATTTGCATGATGACCTTTATCAAACGATATGCTGGTATCAGTTTCACATTGCTGTGTGTTGCCTGTTCAGCACCTGTACCTGCTCCCATTAAAGATCAATCCACGCCGATCAATCAAGCTAAGCCAGTTGTGATTCCGAATTGGTCTGTCTCCAATACACAAAAACCTGCGACTAATTCAGCGACGCCGACCAAACCAAAGCCGGCTTCAAGTGCCAACCCAGAAGCGAAACAAAATAAAGCAGCAACGGAACCACCACCCAAAATAGAAACCGCTGTTTCAGATCCAGGATTTAAAATCGCCAAACCATCTACTGCACCGGTCATTGATGTCTTTAACGGGAATAGTAATAAGGGTATTGATTATGGTGGGAAAATGGGTGATCCCGTTTCAGCTGCTAGTGATGGTAAGGTAATTTTCTCTGGAAATAGTTTACGTAGTTATGGTAATTTGGTCATTGTTAAACACAACAATAACTACATTACTATCTATGCGCATAATAGTAAAAACCTTGTCAAAGAAGGTGATACTGTTAAACGTGGACAGAAAATTGCAGAAATGGGTAATACTGAATCAGATCGTATTAAGTTACATTTTGAGTTGCGGCGCGATAGTAAACCTATAGACCCAACGGGTTATTTTGATAGCTAAGAGAATGAAAACAGTCTTAGTCTTTGATATTGAAACTATTCCAGATGTTGATGGATTGCGAAAGCTCAATGAATTTGCATCAGACTTATCTGATGAACAAGTTGTTACAGCTGCAATTGAGCAACGCGCAGCCAATGGCCAAAATGCTTTTTTTCCACTGTATTTGCAAAAAGTCGTTGCGATTTCTTGCGTGATTCGTCGAACCACTAAAGAAGGTTTACCTCAATTTAAAGTGGGTAGTTTAGGTAATTTACACAGCTCAGAAAAAGAGATTGTTGCTGATTTCTTTCAGTTGATTGATAAATATACCCCTCAACTAGTCTCTTGGAATGGTGGTGGCTTTGATTTGCCTGTATTAAATTATCGAGCTTTAGTCAACCAAATTAGCGCATCACGTTATTGGGAGATGGGAGAGAGTGGCGATCACGATGCGCGTGATTTTAAATACAACAATTACATTAGTCGTTATCATTTACGCCATTTAGACCTCATGGATTTATTAGCCTTTTATCAAGGCAAAGCCAATGCCCCACTGGATGCTTTGGCTAAATTATGTGGTTTCCCTGGCAAAATGGGCATGGATGGCTCCCAAGTATGGCCAGCCTATCAAGCTGGACAACTCGATAAAATCAGAGCCTATTGTGAAACGGATGTAGTCAATACCTATCTCATGTATTGCCGTTACCAACTTTTTCGTGGAGCGTTTACCGAAGAAGAGTATCTTCTCGAAATTGACTTCATTAAAAAAGAATTAGCGACCCAAGCTACACAAGAAGGTTGTGGACATTGGTTGGAATACTTAGCTGGCTTTACTCAATAATTGGTGCGTAGAACAAAGCAAAGCCCATTGGTGGGCTTGAAAAAAAAGATTTCCATTGGTGCTATGGATCTCGACGCACAGGGGATTGGACGCTTACCGGAAGATGATGAGCATAGCCCTAATAAAGTCATCTTTGTGGCAGGTGCTTTACCTGGAGAGTTTGTTGAATATCAAATTACCCAAGATAAAAGTAAATTTTTAAAGGGTAAATTAACTCAGGTGATCAAGCCAGCAGTTTATCGCAAAACACCCGTCTGCCCATGGTACGGAAACTGTGGTGGATGTACGATGCAGCATCTTGATTCAAGAGCACAATTGGCTCTAAAGCAACGAGTCCTTGAAGATAATCTTCACTATTTAGGTAAAGTCAAAGCATCAACGATGCTCAGCCCCATTGCCGGACCTGATTGGGGCTATCGTTATCGCACCCGACTCAGTGTCGTGAATCGTTCGATCAAAAAGGGTACGATTTTGGTAGGGTTTCATGAACCACAAAACCGGTATGTGTCGGACATGACAAGTTGTGAGGTATTGCCTAAAGCCTGGTCGCAGTTATTGCCTGAGCTTCGAACACTTATCATGAATTTGTCAATTCGTGATCGTATTCCGCAAATTGAACTGGCGATGGGTGATCAGGGAGGCGAGTCTATTACCGCCATGGTGATCCGTATCCTATTGCCTTTAACCAAAGATGATGAAGCAATTTTGATTGCGTTTGCCGATCAACATGGAGTTTGGATATGGACCCAAACCCAAGGCCCAGAAACCGTCAAACCTTTTTATCCATTGGAAGGTCAGTTGCATTACAACTTACCAGAATTTGGTATACAAATTCCGTTTCATCCGACTGACTTTACTCAAGTCAATCACACCATGAATCAAGTGTTGGTCGGACGCGCGATTCGGTTTCTGGACATAGCACCAGATGAGAGAGTTATTGATTTTTTTTGCGGGATTGGTAACTTTACTTTGCCCATAGCCACCTTGGCTAAAGAAGTCATGGGAATTGAAGGCAGTAAGGTGCTATGCCAACGTGCACAAGACAACGCAGAAAAAAATAACATTACTTCTCATATCTACTTCAAGCACATTAATTTATTTGAAGTCGAGTTGCAGCATTTACAAACTTGGGGAGGGTATGACAAATGGTTGATTGACCCACCAAGAGATGGAGCGTTTGCACTGGTGCAAGCCCTTCGGGACGCTTATCAAACCAAGTTAGAGACCAATCTCCAACTACTCCCTAAACGTATTGTGTATGTATCTTGTAATCCAGCAACTCTCGCTAGAGATGCAGGAGTATTAGTCAATGAGGCTGGTTATGAACTTTCCCAGGCTGGCATTATGAATATGTTTCCCCATACCTCACATGTGGAATCAATTGCGGTGTTTAATAAAAAATAAGCATAAAAAAACACGGGCAAGCCCGTGTTTTTTTTAAAGCATTTATTACTTAGTCGCGATCACCGCCAAAAATACCAAACAAAGCCAGTAAGTTTGTGAAGACGTTATATACATCTAGGTAAATGGATAAAGTAGCCATCACATAGTTTGTCTCACCACCGTTTACGATACGCTTCACGTCATACAAAATATATGCAGAGAAGATACCAACAGCAAGCACCATAATGCTGAGTGACAAGGCTGGAATGTGCAAGAAAATATTAGCTACAGAAGCCAAAATCAACAAGATGACGCCGATAAATAAGAATTTACCAAGACCTTCAAAATTTGATTTTGAAGTAGCAGCCCAAGTTGCCATACCAGCAAGAATGATACCTGTTGTACCGAACGCCATCATGATTAACTGGCCACCGTTTTTAAACTGAAGCGTGTGCGTCAGAAGACCGGTGAGCATTAAGCCCATGAAGAACGTAAAGCCTAATAACAACAAAACACCAGTCCCGGAATTTTTGTTTTTCTCAATCGCCCAAAAGAAACCGAAGGCTAGACCTAAGAAAACAATCATGCCCATAATTGGACTTGTTTGAAAGAAAGAAAATCCTGTAGATACACCAACCCATGCACCAAGAATGGTAGGAATCATTGTTAGAGCAAGCAAAGCAAAAGTGTTACGTAGCACACGGTTTGTGGCTAGAGCACTAGATAACGAGTTACCAACACTATAACCAAAAGTATTTTGATCATTCATTGAAACATTCTCCTTAATAAAAAGTTGGATATCCAACTGATAACTAATTATAGGCATTTTTTTAAATTTCAATAGGGGCATGTGTCATAAATGTCACTACCTCAATTAAGGTTATTTGAATAAAAACAGTTACTTAAGTATAAAAACTCTAAAAACGATTAAGGGTTTTAACTAATATAAGTCTGTATAATTACCTTTTTAAACTTAACTTCAATTTTTAGGAGCATTCACAATGGCAATCGAAAGAACTCTTTCCATCATTAAACCTGACGCAGTTGCAAAAAATGTTATTGGTCAAATTTACACACGTTTTGAAAATGCTGGTTTAAAAGTGATTGCTTCCAAGATGGTGCATTTATCAGAAGTAGAAGCTGGTCAGTTTTATGCCGTGCACGCTGCTCGACCATTTTTTAAAGATTTAGTCGGCTTCATGATTTCTGGTCCAGTGATGATTCAAGTATTAGAAGGTGAAAATGCGATTGCTAAAAACCGTGAACTCATGGGTGCAACGGATCCTGCTAAAGCAGACAAAGGTACGATTCGTGCTGATTTTGCACAAAGTATTGATGCAAACGCTGTGCATGGTTCTGACGGTCCAGAGACTGCTGCGCAAGAAATCGCATTTTTCTTTGCTGGCTTGCAAGTTTACACACGCTAATAGGTGACGCAAATTCCCCGTACGAACTTATTAGATTTAGATGGGGAAAGGCTAGCAACTTTCATTGCCGGCCTCAACGAAAAGCCATTTCGCTCTAAGCAATTGATGCGCTGGGTTCATCAGCGCGGCGTCAGTGACGTCCATTTGATGAGCGATTTGGCCAAAAGTTTTCGTGAGCAATTGGATGGCACGGTAGAGATAAAATCTCTACCAGTCATTAGTGATCAAACCGCATCAGACGGTACAAGAAAATGGTTGCTCGATGTCGGAGACGGTAATGCCGTCGAGATGGTCTATATTCCTGAAGATGAAAGAGGTACCTTGTGTATCTCAACACAAGCCGGATGTGCCGTAAACTGCCAATTTTGTTCCACCGGTAAACAAGGCTTTGCCCGCAACCTCACCGTTGGCGAGATTATTGGTCAGCTTTGGTATGCCGAGCATCACTTGCGTAATGACCCATCTGCAGTTAAACGTATTGACACCTATGATAAAACCCAACTTGCCCATGGCGAAGGTCGTGTGATTTCCAATGTGGTGATGATGGGGATGGGTGAGCCGCTCCTTAATTACGAACCCGTAATTGGTGCGATGAGTCTCATGTTGGATGACAATGCCTATGGCTTATCGAGAAGAAGGGTAACCTTATCGACTTCTGGTGTTGTGCCTTTTATTGATAAATTAGCCAAAGATATGCCTGTTGCTCTAGCAGTGTCTTTACATGCACCAAATAATAAGTTGCGCGATATTTTGGTACCAATTAATCGTAAATATCCTTTAGAAGAATTAATGGCAGCTTGCCAGCGTTATCTTCCATACGCACCGAGGGATTTTTTGACATTTGAATACTGCATGTTGGATGGCGTCAATGATTCTGATCAATTGGCCAGAGAGTTAGTTAAACTATTAGCACCGATTCGTTGTAAGTTGAATTTGATTCCATTTAATCCATTTCCGGAATCTGGATTAAAACAATCTCCACGAGCACGCATCGAACAATTTGCAAAAATACTTTTAGATGCGAAAATTGTCACAACTGTTCGTAAAACACGCGGTGATGATATCGCTGCTGCTTGTGGACAACTCGCTGGAGATGTGCAAGATCGCACTAATTTAGCAAAAAGAACAGAAAAACGAATTGTATGGAGTAAGCCTCTTGAGGTAGATGAAGATGACGACGAATAATCCAAACCTATTACAAATTAACCACTACCAACGTCGCAAGACTCAACAAGCAACCGTGCAGTGGGGCTCAAATATCGTTAGCATTGGTGGTGACGCTCCCATTCGAATACAGTCTATGACGAATACTGATACGGAAGATCCGATTGGAACTGCGATTCAGGTCAAAGAACTGGCAAAAGCAGGATCTGAGATGGTCCGTATTACCGTCAACACACCAGCGGCAGCGGCTGCAGTGCCAGCGGTTCGTGAGCAACTCGATAAAATGGGTGTAGATGTACCTTTGGTTGGAGACTTTCATTACAACGGACACACCTTATTAAAGGACTATCCCGAGTGTGCCAAAGCCTTATCCAAATATCGTATCAATCCAGGTAATGTCGGCCAAGGGGCCAAACGTGATGTGCAATTCTCCCAAATGATTGAGATGGCATGCACCTATAACAAACCTGTTCGTATTGGTGTCAATTGGGGAAGTCTCGATCAAGACTTGCTTGCTAGCCTCATGGATCAAAATGCAGCACTCTCTCAACCAAAAGATGCGCGTGAAGTCATGGTCGAAGCTTTGATTCAATCGGCATTGCAATCCGCAGAGCGTGCCATTGAGATTGGGTTACCAAGTAATCAAATTATTCTGTCTTGCAAAGTCAGTGCTGTACAAGATTTAATTGCTGTGTATCGAGATTTAGCGAAGCGTTGTGATTTTCCATTACACCTGGGTTTAACCGAGGCGGGAATTGGGAGTAAAGGCATCGTTGCCTCAACAGCGGCTTTAGCTGTTTTATTGCAAGAAGGTATTGGTGACACAATTCGTATTTCATTAACCCCAGAACCTGGTGCTCCTCGTGAAAATGAAGTGATTGTTGCGCAAGAGATTTTACAAACCATGGATTTACGCCATTTCACCCCGATGGTGATTGCCTGTCCTGGATGTGGTAGAACGACGAGTACCTTCTTCCAATCACTCGCTTCCAACATCCAAACGTTTCTGCGCCATCAAATGCCCGAGTGGAAGCAACACTATCCAGGCGTCGAATCTATGAGCGTCGCCGTGATGGGCTGTATCGTCAATGGACCTGGTGAGAGTAAACATGCCGATATTGGTATTAGCTTACCTGGCACAGGTGAGTCCCCGGCCGCTCCAGTTTTTATTGATGGCGAGAAGGTGAAAACATTACGCGGCGATCATATTGTTGCGGAGTTTGAACAAATTGTTCAAGAATATGTTGAGCGTCGCTATGGCGCAAACAAACAATAAAGATTCATCTAATTTCAAGTTAAAGATAAAGAATGTATGTCTGATTTAAATGCTTCGAAGGCTAATCCAGCCGCAAGTTCCAAAATCAAAAAGCTGACGGGTGTCAAAGGGATGAACGACCTGTTGCCGCAGGATGCGTATCGCTGGGAGTTTGTCGAACGCACCATCCAGAGCTTAGCCAAATCATATGGATATCAAAACATACGTACTCCTATCGTTGAGCATACGGAAGTATTTCAGCGCGGGATTGGAGAAGTTACCGACATCGTTGAAAAAGAAATGTATTCTTTTGAGGATCGTCTCAATGGTGAACAGTTAACTTTACGACCAGAAGGAACCGCTGCAGCGGTTCGAGCCGTGGTTGAACATAATTTATTGTATGAAGGTCCTAAAAGATTGTTTTATATAGGGCCTATGTTTCGTCATGAACGGCCACAAAGAGGGCGCTATCGTCAGTTCCATCAATTTGGTGTAGAGGCCTTAGGTTTTGCTGGGCCTGAGCTAGATGCAGAATTAATCTTAATGTGCGCTAGGCTTTGGGATGATTTGGGTTTAACAGGCTTGCGATTGGAAATGAATTCATTAGGAAATGAAGCCGAACGCAAGCAGCATCGTATCGCCTTAGTGGAATATTTTGAACAGCATGTTACGCAATTAGATGAAGACTCGCAACGCCGATTAAAGACTAATCCCTTACGGATTTTAGATACCAAAAATCCGCAGATGCAAGATTTGGTGGCGGCTGCACCTAAACTAATTGATTTTTTAGGAAAAGAATCTAAAGAACATTTCGCTCAAGTTCAGTCCTTACTTAAAGCAAATAATCTTCCTTTTAAGATTAATCATCGCTTGGTAAGAGGCCTCGATTATTACAATTTAACTGTTTTTGAATGGGTTACTGATCAATTGGGAGCTCAGGGAACGGTTGCCGGTGGAGGGCGTTATGATCCCCTGATTGAGCGCATGGGGGGGAAACCTACAGCCGCTTGTGGTTGGGCGATGGGGATGGAGCGAGTCATTGAGCTCATGAAAGAGCAGGGCTTGGGGGAAGAGGCGCAATCGCTGTGTGATATTTATATGATTCATGGTGGCGGCGCTACCCTAGAGCCAACATTTGTCCTTGCAGAACGCCTAAGATCTGCTGGAGTTGATGTTGTGGTGCATGCTAGTGTGGATGGTCAAGCTGCTAGTTTTAAATCACAAATGAAAAAGGCTGATTCTAGTGGGGCTTTATATGCAGTTATCATTGGAGAAGATGAGTTAAAACTGCAACAAGCTCAAATTAAAGATTTACGCCAAACTGGTACACAAGATCAAGTTGCTTTAGAGAATGTATTAGATAAGATAATTGATTTATTAGTTAGCCATTCCGATTAAACCTACTGAAGAAGTTAGAAAGACAAGCACCATGGATTTAGATTTAGAAGAACAAGAACAACTCGCCAAATTAAAAGCATTTTGGCAAGATTATGGTCGCTGGTTACTCATTGGTGTGGTCATTGCTGTGATCGGC
>Ga0209189_1003609_pt1 | contig 10334 bp, 8 predicted proteins | sample C_130820_EF_Meta_FD_187308 | JGI IMG/M metagenome (GOLD analysis project Ga0209189, IMG submission 187308) | Freshwater microbial communities from Lake Croche, Canada to study carbon cycling - C_130820_EF_MetaG (SPAdes) (version 3) | ecosystem: Environmental > Aquatic > Freshwater > Lake | place...
CCTCTTGCAACCTTGATGGATCGCCTGCAAAAAAACTGGTTTGAGGCATGCAACTTGCTTGCGGCGCTCCTTACGCTATAGTAAATTTGCCATCTCGTGGATTATGGTAAATTCCACATACTATATGTTCTGTCCTCAGAGCCAAAACGTGTTGCGCACTTTAATACTTCCGCTGACATTTGCCTTGCTCATGGGCTGCAACGATTGGCCACCAGAGAAAATGTATCCACCGGTCGCAGCACCAGCGAACGCAGCGGACGTAGATCCCTGGATAGGAAAACTGCTCGACAGCGATGTCGCGTCTGCAACGAAGTTACTAAATGAGAGGATCTCATCCGATTCTGTTGCTCTTGAAACGTTAGTACAACGGATGTCCGAGTTCGTCCCTTGCCAAGTATCGTTTTCGACTGGGGTTGGCTATTTGCGGTGCGCACGCCGATACAAAGACGTCACGTCTGGGAAGTACATGTATGATGTGCTTTACATTGCTCAGCCGATGCCAGATCACGTTTTGCGCTCACGCCTAGACTATTTCGACCAATCCGTTCGTCCACTTGCAAAGGCCTTTTTGCTGCGTTTTGCAGGTTCGGGAGAAGAGATGGAAGGGACGGCGGGCCACTTTACATTTCTTCACTGGCCAACCGCGTCAGATTTTGGATCACGAAATGACGAGTCCTTTGGCGATTGGCGCGACGATAGGCTTTTCTATGCTGCGATGAATGGTGATTCGGTATTCATCAAACCTGATGGTTCCACAGCCTGGCACGTAATTGAGACTGATGCTATGATTCCTATCGCTTCAACACTGGAAGAATTCATCAGGATTTACGCAGACTTCCGAAGCACCCATGAGGTCTTCGACTCATGGGCTTTCCGTGAATTCAAAGACAAGGACAGAACAAAATGATGGACCGAAGTGCCCGATTGAAGCGTGTTGGCGTCGCAACGTCTACTCCTCGCACTCGGTCATCATAATCGTTCGTCCTTCAAATACTATGCTCGTCACGATTGAACGCAAGAGACTTGATCCGCACCGGCTTTACGGCGTAATCGTCAATGAGTCTGAGCGGCTCATTTGCCTTCACCGAGAGATCGACTTTCAACTGGATGGCTATGTCTTCATCCGTAAAAAGGACATAACCAGTCGCACTTTTGACACGCCATCTCTCAAATACAGTGAGGCGTTGATGAGAAAAGAAGGCTTTTGGTTGAAACCTGACCGATTCGTACGGCAATTGGACATCGAATCGTGGGAAACAACGGTGACCGCGCTAATTGGCAAACCGGTCATGGTAGAGAATGAAAACAAATCAGCGCATACCTGGGTTGGAATTGTTGATGCTTGCACTCGAACAATCGCGACCGTACACTGCTTCGATGGTTTGGGGGTATTTGACGACGATGCTGATCGGATTCCTCTTCGGTCGGTAACATCGATCCAGTATGGCGACAGGTTCACGCAAACACATTACAAGCACCTAAAAACCAGGACGAACAATCGATTGCACCGACGTCGCGGATCGGTCGTTTCCTAATGGTAAGTTTACTTGCCGCGACATCGGTGAATCGTGGCGTTAGGCGAACCTAGATGTTACAGTGGATGTCATGACTTGCGTAAACGAGCTACAAGTAAAGGAGTGAGCAAATCACAGCATCCGTAACGCCATCTGAAGCATTCACACAGCAGTTATGCACTCAGACCTTTCTCTCACCGTGGTGCTATGGCAATCCACGGGGCAAGAAGGGGAAGGAACTGTGCGATGTATTGGTTGCCTGCGGGCCAGATATCGTAATTTTCAGTGTCAAGTAGATCGAACTTGGCAACCCGGACGATACAACAGCTCGCGAGCGATGGCAAAGACGTGCTGTTGAAGAATCCTGCGATCAGCTATACGGTGCCACTAAATGGTTGAGGCAAGCAACTCACATTGTTCGTTCTGATGGCACAACAGGGATCAAGCTACCATTGGTACCAGAGCGCCGAATACATCGAATCGCGGTTGCTTTTGGTAGTCGCGGTGAGTGTTTCATTACATCTGGCGACTTTGGTCGCGGACACGTCCATGTGTTCCCAGAGTATTCGCTAGTAGAAGTTCTACGAGAACTCGATACGATCACCGACTTTGTCGCCTATCTGCGCGCGAAGGAAGAGTTTTTGACGAACCAAGGTGGCATTGTTATCAATGGAACGGAGATGGATTTGCTCGGGATGTACCTAAAGCTAAATCGTCAATTCCCCGACAAAGCCGACTTCCTGATGATCGAAACGGGTATTTGGAATGGAGTTAAAGCTGAGAGACAATTCGTTTGCAAGAAACGGGAGGATCAAGTGAGTTATTCTTGGGACCTTCTAATTGAATCGCTCGCTGAAAGCCAACCGTTCCCTCTCGGTAGCGCAGAGAACTTGGATGATCAAGAATTGATCATCCGATGCATGGCCAGAGAAGATCGATATTGCAGACGATCACTCGCAACGAAATTGGTGGAATTCTTAGAAGATGCAAAAGTTGGGAAGACAAGATCTCGGGCAATAAAGTCTTCATCGCAAACACTCTACATTTTTGCGAGTTTCAAACAGGGTGAATCGCATCAAGCGCGCGTCGCCGAATTGTACGCCCGGTGCTTGAGTGCACGAACTAAAGTAGATGAGGCTAGCGATGAAGTTATTGGAATTGGTTTCAATGAATTCGTTCCAGGCGTTGGTTCGATCACCGATCTGTTATACGTACGGATCAAATCCAGCGACTCTGCCTGGGCCGTTGAGGCAAATCAACTGGAAGAGACTTTTGGCTACTTTTCGAATCGGCCAATTGAGAGATTTAACGTTGCGGAGTATCCTTCTGTTTTGGTTCACCGGCAAGTGGAATCTACGGTCTCATAGCTAACGAAGTTTGAAGGCATCCTGCACGGGTAGTTCGCCGCTTCGTGCGGCGAAGGTTTATCGCATATTGCCAAAGTCGGAATGGAAGGGAGCAGATCCTCGTAAAGGCCCGCTCCACATCCCGACTTCGGTCTTCACGACGCTCAGGTTGCACCTCTGCAGAGCCTTATCCTTCGTGAAGATACCTTTGTTGTAATCGCTTCGAAGCCGCTAGGCAACTTGTTTTGTTGCAGCTCGTTTCTCTTGACGCAACTTGCGAGCTGCTTCCAGCTTTCTGTCGCGTTCTTTTCCGATCACCTCGCTGAGCCCTGCGAGGCAGTCGGCCGGGGTAATGTATCCAATCGCGCTGTGCAATCGGACGGTGTTGTAGTAGCTCACGTACTTTGCAATACGCTTCTCGGCTTCCTCCTTTGTCGCAGGCGAACCGGGACGGATGCACTCGCTTTTAAGTGATCCGTGCCAGCGTTCCAACTTGCCGTTGCTCTGCGGGTAGTAGGGGCTAGTTCGAACATGTGTAAGACCATACTCGCGAACGAATGACTTGAAGTCATTGGCGATGAACTGAGGGCCATTGTCGCTGATGATTCGAGGCTTGACTCCAGGGTGCTTTTCAATCCCTTTGGCTATGACCAGTTCGATATCCAGTTCCTTCATGGTTTCACGTAACTCCCAATGCACGATGTATCGACTGAATCCATCGAGCACCGATATCAGGAAGTAAAACGTCCCGCCGGTGTTGATGTAGCTGATATCAGTATGCCATTCCTGGTGGATTTTCGTTGGTTGAATGAAGCCTGTGCCTTTCTTGCTGGGGGGCACGACTCTACGGTCCAAACGCCCTGCATTCTTGAGAACTCGATACGTGGAGCTTGGGCTGACGGCGACGATGTCGTCGTCAAGCATCATGAATGTCAATCGTCGGTAGCCTTCGAGTGGGTGTTTGTCGTGGAAGTCAAGAATCGCTTGCTTCTCCCATTCTTCGAGCCACCAGTCCCGTGGTATTTTGCCGTTATGGCCGTTGATCTTTCCGTAGCGTTTGAGCCATGTGTGGTACTTGCTCGTGGAGAGTTTCGCCCACTTGAGCAAGTCTTTGCAGGGCAGTTCGGAACGCTTAGACCAATACTTCATGTAGTCGACAATCTTGTCTCGGACATCGTGGGGGACCCAAACGCCTTCTAGAGGTCCCCATTGGCTTTTTTTGCCTTGACGTTCTCCTCCATGAGTTCTGCGATCACCTCATTCTTGTGAATCAACTTCTCTTCGAGCTTCCTGATCCGTTGGTCTTTGAGTTCGTTGATCTTGGCTTCGGCCCGCTGGGAAACCTTTTCGGACCTGGCCGATTTCTCGAAAGCCCGCTCGACTTGCTCAAGCGCCAAGGCAACCCATTGATGGATCTGTGTCGGTTGAATCGATAGTTCCTCAGCGATTGAGGAGATCGGTTCTTTGTCTTTCAGGTGCCGTCGAACGATGGCGGCTTTTTGCTCAGCAGTGAATTTTCTACGTGTTTTGGTCATCGGAATCCTCCAGGAAACAGGTTATGTTAGCCTAATCAGAGGGAATTCCACTTTCAAGAGAGGCAAAACAGATCGGACAGCACTTGAAGCTTTTCCGAATGTTCCTGTCTTGTCACCCGTAGGGAATCTTCTGTTTTGCCGGATTGATCATGGCCGATGTTCTTGCCTTAGGGAGCATTCGCATTTTGTTCATCCGGCAAGCTTTGATGATTAGGCATGTTTTGCTTTTATTGACGCTGTTTATTCCAGCATGTCGGTCTGGCGCGCCCGTTGCAAATGACAGCCCCCTAAACTTCGTTTCCAAACCAGCAGTTAAATCAAGTTTAGCTGTTGATACCAGCACTTGCAGAACGGTGCCCACGGAAATCGTTCAAACCGCCTCCGCAGTATCCTTGAGTATTGATCCGTCCCGAACGAATGCAAGCAATCAGGCACCAGTCGTGCAGTCCGCTGATTTCTTGACCTTGGATACTTTTTCTAATGAAATCCTGACCGAATGCCAAATGCTATCAATCGATCAAGTTGTTGCGTTGGCTTTGGTAAATAATCCGACCATTCCTCAGGCTCGCTCGTTAGTGCAGCAACAGAATGGAGTTACTGTTCAAGCTGGCCTCTACCCGAATCCTCAGATTGGCTATCTGCGTTCTGATCCGGACAAATCGGATAAGAGCCGCTCCAGCGGTGCATTTCTAAGTCAAGAGTTCGTCACCGCGGGTAAGCTTCGTCTGGCTCAATTGGCTAGCCGATACGACGTGACGCTTCGAACATGGCAGGTTACCGCACAAGAGCAACGTGTCATCAATGATGTTCGTATCCGATTTATCGACTTGATCGCCGCACAAGAAGCCGTTTCTCTGAGCGAAGAAATGGTGAAGTCGGCAACCGATGGTGTGAAAATTGCCAGCATCCTGCGCGAAGGCTCGGTCGGGACCAAGCCCGATGTCTTGCTGGCGGAAATGCAGTTATCAACAGCTCAAGGAGCCAACTACGATGCGAACTTGCGTCTCGAAGCGGCGCGTCATAGCCTTGAATCAATCGTCGGAACTTCCATCGGTAGCCTCAAGGCGAAATACGACTTAGAGGAGGAGACGCCCTCGCTTGATTGGGATCAATGCTTGCTTACACTTCACAGTGAAAGTCCGCTTCTCAAATCACAGGCAGCTGAATTGGAAGCTGCTCGAACTGAAATCCGTCTGTCTGACGCGCAAGCGATTCCTAACATCACGGCTCAAATGGTGGCTCAACGTGACTCGACGGACAAGTACAGCAGTATCGGAACGTTCGTAGCGATCCCCGCGCCGATATTCAATCGAAATCAAGGTAATCGAATGTCAGCACGTGCTTTCTATGCGCAGCAAATGCGGGAGTACGAGCGATTGAAACTTGCACTGGCAGATCAACTTGCACTTGCTCTTCGGCAATACAAGTCACTGCAACATGAAAGTAAACGGATTGAGTCGGATGTCCTGCCGCGCGCGACACAGAATTTGGAACTGACCAGCGATGCCTTCAAGGCAGGACGCATGGACTTTCAGCGAGTCATCGATGCTCGGCGGTTACTCTATCAATCGAAACTGGCCCGCATCGAATCTTTGTCGGAACTCCACAAGACTTTGGTCGAGATCGATGGATTGCAATTAACTGGCGGACTCAATCCGACCGAAGTTGGAACTGCCTTGCAGTCTTCTGCGACTTCATCTGGAAATGGTGCGAGAAGCATCCTCAGTCAACAGCTTCAGGGAGCCCAAGGTTCTACAACTCGCAATCTGCCAGGCGCGATTCAGGCAGGGGATTTTTAATATGATGAATCACGATCGCGATCCAATCCTTGTTTACACACTGTGCGTCCAACAAACTCCATACACGTTCTGGCCATTTGCGAATCGGTGCCAACCGAGTTTAGTGCTGTTATTGGCTTATATGTTTCTCATAACGCTAGGTGGGTGCAAAAAAAATGTCGACGACGACGAATTGGCAAAGCCCTCTGGAAATGCAAGAGAGCCGTCAAAAAAGCATTCGATTGAGCTCTCCAACGAGCAAATCGAACGGATCGGCATTCAAACGACGCTCGCAAAATTGGTTGTCTATCAGCCGACAATACAGGTCTTTGGTCGAGTCATCATCAACCCAAACGCGAGTTTTGATATCTACTCACCTTCTGCTGGCAAGTTAAACACCGATGAAACATGGCCAAAACTTGCATCGGAGGTAAAACCGAATCAAGTCTTAGGGCAAATCAAGGTCCGTAATTCGCCAGAGGTACGAGCTGATTTGCAAAGTCGTTTGCTCGATGCAGAGTCCCGATTGCCTAGCGATCGCAACTCAGTCGAATCACTCAATCGGATCGTTGAGGGCCTGCAGCGTATTGCATCCAAGGAAGTTTTATCCCGCACTGAGTTGGATGTTGCATCGTCCAATCTTGCAAGAGCCCGCGCACAAGTAGCGCTGGATGAATCGGCAGTTAACCATTGGAAATCGGTCCTGGCCGCGATCGACGCGCCATCTGCAACTGCGAGTGAGCACTGGACGATACCGATCGTGGCTTTACATCAGGGGCAAGTGACCGAAGTGTCCGTGGCGGGCCCGAGTTTCGTAGAAGCGGGCCAGCATCTTTTGCGGATCGTGGACCAGACTTCGCATTTGATTCGATTGGATATTCCGCCTGACATGAATACGCTAGAAATGGCAAGTCGTCCTGACCTGGTGATTTCTTGCGGCAACCGAGATATCGATGCCCGATTCGTTGGCCAAGCATCGACGATGGATACATCCAGTCAATTCCGCCATTTGTTGTTCTCAGTTGATGATCGGTCCATGGAATTGCGACCCGGGATGCTAGTCCAAGCCAAGTTTCCTATCAGCACCGACGCTGCAAATGCCGGGATCGTTAACGCCATACAGATCCCCGTGAACGCCGTGATTTATCACGAAGGCTTACCCTACGTCTACGTGAAGTCAGATGGTGAACGATTCGAGCGACGCAGTGTTTCCGCCATTGGTACTTCGGGAAAAGAGTTATTTGTCAACGCCACAACAGATGAAGACCGAGAACTTCGACTGGGTCTGCAATCCGATGAACAGGTTGTCGTATCGGGAGCACAAGTCCTGTTATCGCGTGAGTTCCTCCAAGCTGGCGGAGACGATGATTGATGCTTCAATCCATCGTTAAATGGTCGCTCGACAATTGTCCTGTCGTCTTGGTAGCAGCTTTAGTCGTTATGGTTGGAGGTATCTTCGCTGCCTACCGGTCTGACTTGGACGCCTTCCCTGAGTTTGCACCGCCACAGGTTACTGTTCAAACCGAGGCTGTAGGACTTTCAGCAGAAGAAGTCGAACAACTCGTCACGCTGCCGCTCGAACAGGCGATTGTAGGACTTCCTGGTCTGGAAGCGTTACGGTCTCGATCCATACAAGGTCTTTCCGCCATCACCGTTGTATTCAGGGACAACATCGATCCGTATCTGGCTAGGCAGTTGGTCGGGCAAAAGCTTGCTGAAGCCCAGAGCTTGTTACCAGATACCGCCGAAGTTCCCCGCATGGGGCCGATGACGAAAACGACAGGTCGATTGATTGTTGTCGGGTTCACCTCCGAAAAACTCGATGCGATCGAACTTCGCGACCGAGTTCAATGGGATGTGCGGCCGCGAATCCTATCGCTACAGGGTGTGGCGATGACGACAATTTTTGGCGGCGATGTGCGGCAGTACCAAGTCCAAATCGAAACAGAGCAGCTTGTTGCCAGACAACTTGGCATCAACGACGTTGTTGAGGCTGCAAAACAAGCGTCAAAAGTCCGTGGCCTTGGCTTTCAAGAAAACGACCAACAACGAATCGTATTGCGAGCCGAGGGGCAAATTCGATCAGAACGACAGTTGGCAAAGACGGTAATCGGTCGCTCCAATGGGATTCCCGTTCGACTGTCGGACGTTGGTACGGTCAAGCAAGCCAATGCACCCCGCTTTGGAGCATCGACGGTCAACGGCACACCGGCTGTTTCGATGCTCGTTTACAAACAATTTGGCAGCGATACGCTCAATGTAACACGAGCCATTGAAACCGAGCTTGAGTCGATGCGCGGCGAACTAGAATCGCAAGGAATTCAGATGAAGTTCGGCTTGTTTCGGCAAGCGGACTTTATTGAGAAGGCTGTCGGGAATGTCATTCATTCGCTATGGCTGGGTGCGATATTGGTAGCTGTAGTTTTAACTGTGTTGCTCATGAACATGCGGGTAGCTGTCATATCGCTAGTCGCGATTCCACTTTCACTTCTGTCTGCAATTTCGATACTTTGGTTTTTTGGAATCAGTCTCAATACATTAACGCTAGGTGGTCTCGCTATTGCGGTTGGAGAAGTGGTAGACGATGCGATCATCGACGTCGAAAATATCTATCGGCGGTTTCGGATTGCCAAATCGCGAGATGGCGTTTTTGATGCTGTCAAAGTTGCACTGAGTGCTTCGCTCGAAGTGCGGTCTGCGGTCGTCTATGCGACCTGGATTGTCGTTGCCGTATTTGTCCCGGTCTTATGTATGGGTGGAGTTCAGGGCCGTTTATTTGCACCGCTAGGTTACGCCTACGTTCTAGCAACCGTCTCTTCCTTGGTGGTTGCGATGACCCTGACACCGGTAATGTCTGTTTTGCTGCTACGAAATCATGTTTCATCCCATGAGCCATTTTTGCTATATGCAATGCAACGAGTCTACGAACGAATTTTAAAGTTTGTGATTCGTTGGCGAGTCTTGGCAATTGTGGGCGTAGTTGCGGCCCTCGGTGTAGCGGTTGTCGTAGCGCTTCGATTCGGAGGCGAGTTCCTTCCAGAGTTGCGAGAAAGCCATTTGATCGTTCACATGCAGTCATTGGCGGGCACATCCCTAAATCAGAATATCCGCACGGGTCAGCAAGTTACACGCGAGTTACTTGAAATAGATGGGGTTGCCAACGTGTGCCATCTGGCTGGCCGCGCTGAGCAAGGGGAAGACACTTGGGGAATCGAATACGGCGAGATTGAAGTCCCGCTCAAGGAAAGTGCTAATGTTGAAGAACTTCGTGCGCAGCTACTTGCGGAATTACCCGAGAAGTTTCCAGGAAACAATTTTCATGCCTTTACCTTTCTGTCGGAATGCATTCACGATAGCCTTTCTGGATCGATTGCTCCTGTTTTGGTAAAGGTCAAAGGGTCCAATTTCGCTGCTGTAGATCGCGTGGTCGAGCAAGTATCCGCAGTGATGCGTTCGACTCCTGGTAGCCAAGGTGTTTTCGTCGAACCTCAAGATGGACAGCCCGAGTGCGTTGTTCGAGTTCGCCATGACGATGCTGCATTGTACGGCCTTCGTCCCGCTGAAATCGTCGAAAGCGTTCACGCCGCCTATCAAGGGGCGATCGTTGGACAAGTTTACGATCGCAACCGTGTGATATCCATCGCGGCAATTCTCAATCCGGAATCTCGCAATAATCCGGATTTGATCAAGCAGTTATGGCTGACGGTCCCACAGGATCGTCGAACAGTCAGTACTGCAATTTCCAATCCTCTACGTCCGGTTTCGGTGGTGGACGAGGGACGCGTGCAATTGTGTCAAGTAGCGGACGTGTTTATGAATGATGGTCGATTCTTAGTCACACATGAGAACGGAATCCGCACTCGGACTATCACCTGCGACGCCTATGGACGAGATGTCGAGACACTTGTCACAGATCTCGAATCAAATCTCAAGCAGCTTCAGTTACCACAAGGAATTCACATCGAAGTGACCGGGGAGCATCTCGCTAAACAGAAAGCGCAATCTGAATTGCTATACTCAGGAATTGCCACGATGCTTGCTATCATAGTGCTATTGTGGATGGCCCTCCGCTCCTACATGGCAACGTTATTGGTGCTGATCAACGTGCCCTTCGCATTGATAGGTGGCGTTTTAAGTGTTTACTGGATGGGGAGCGTCTTG
>Ga0209189_1003613_pt1 | contig 10326 bp, 8 predicted proteins | sample C_130820_EF_Meta_FD_187308 | JGI IMG/M metagenome (GOLD analysis project Ga0209189, IMG submission 187308) | Freshwater microbial communities from Lake Croche, Canada to study carbon cycling - C_130820_EF_MetaG (SPAdes) (version 3) | ecosystem: Environmental > Aquatic > Freshwater > Lake | place...
CGGGCCGACGATCTCGAAGTCGTCGTCCTCGGGCGGCGGATCGAACCGCTCCGCCCGCGGGGCGGCACGCGGCGGCGGCGGCGCGTCGAGCTTGGGCACCGCGACCGGCGTGACGGGGCGGAGCGTGTAGCCGGCGGCCGTCCGCGGCGCCGGCCTCGGATCGGCACCACCGGCCGCCGCGCCGCGCTTCGCCGGCGCCGCACCGGGCTTGGTCGGCGGGGCGAGTTGGCGGCTGACCGCGGCCTGCCAATCGGCGGGGGACGCCTTGCCCGCGGCGGCCGGTGAGCCGCCGGGCACGACGATCCGGTGGCTGCAGGTGCTGCAGCGGCCCGTCCTGCCTGCGAGCGACGAGTCCGCGGTCAGCCGCTTCCCGCAGCTGGGGCACGCGAAGGTGAGTTTCAAGGCGGCCCTCCGGAGACGGCGACGAGCGACAAGCGTACGGCATCCGCCTTGGAACCGCCACCGCCCGGCGGCCATCACCGCCACCACGAGCCGCCCCGCGTCGCGCTCCCCCGCGCTGCCGACGCGCGGCGTCGGCGGTCGACGGTGGCGATTCGGCGGCGTGATCGTCGGCCGTCGTGCATGCGGTGCGGGGCTCCGCGGACGGCCAAATCGCCGGGCGTTGAAATCAGGGCGAAGCTGCCGCAGAATCCTCTGCGACAGCCCCCCGAACCCCGTTTCTCCATCCCACGAGGTCCGCCCCGTGCCCGCTTTGACTCCGTCGTTCCGCACCGAATCCGACAGCATGGGCGAGGTGCAGGTCGCCGCCGACCGCTACTGGGGTGCGCAGACCGAGCGGTCACGCGACAACTTCAAGATCGGCGTCGAACGCTTCCAGTGGGGGCGGGCCGTCAAGCGGGCCCTCGGCATCCTCAAGAAGTGCGCCGCCCTGGCCAACCGCGACCTCGGCGAGCTGCCGGCCGACACGGCGGCGCTCGTCGTGCAGGCCGCCGACGAGGTGATCGCCGGGAAGCTCGACGACCACTTCCCGCTCGTCGTCTTCCAGACCGGCAGCGGCACCCAGTCGAACATGAACGCCAACGAGGTGATCTCGAACCGGGCGATCGAGATCGCCGGCGGCACCATGGGCTCGAAGAAGCCCGTCCACCCCAACGATGACGTCAATCGCGGGCAGTCGAGCAACGACACGTTCCCCACGGCCATGCACATCGCCGCGGTGGAGGTGATCCACGACCGGCTCCTCCCCGCCGTGCGGCGGCTGCGGGACGTGTTCGCCGACCTCGAGGCCCGTTACGCCGACGTCGTGAAGATCGGCCGCACGCACCTGCAGGACGCCACGCCGATCACGCTGGGGCAGGAGATCTCGAGCTGGCGGGCGCAGCTCGACGACCGGATCGCCGGGATCGAGCGGGCGCTCCCCGGGCTCTACCAGCTCGCCATCGGCGGCACCGCCGTGGGCACCGGCCTCAACGCCCATCCGGGGTTCGGCGACGCGGCCGCCGCCTGGATCGCCCGGGAGACGGGCCATCCCTTCGTCGCCGCGCCCAACAAGTTCGCCGCGCTCTCCGCCCACGACGCCCTCGTCGAGGTGAGCGCGGCCGAACGGGGCCTCGCGATGGCGCTCCTGAAGATCGCCAACGACATCCGCTGGCTGGCCAGCGGCCCGCGGTGCGGCATCGGCGAGATCTCGATCCCCGAGAACGAGCCGGGCAGCTCGATCATGCCGGGGAAGGTGAATCCGACGCAGTGCGAGGCGATGACGATGGTCTGCGCCCAGGTGTTCGGCAACGACGCCACCGTCGCCTTCGCCGGCAGCCAGGGCAACTTCCAGCTCAACGTCTACAAGCCGGTGATGATCCACAACGTGCTCGAGAGCGCCGACCTGATCGCCGACGCCTGCGACTCGATGCGGGTGCACTGCGCCACCGGCATCGAGCCGAACCTCGCGCGCATCCGTCAGCACCTCGACGACTCGCTGATGCTCGTCACCGCGCTCAACACGCACATCGGCTACGAGAAGGCGGCGAAGATCGCCAAGAAGGCCCACGTCGAGGGCACGAACCTCGAGGCCGCGGCCCTGGCACTGGGCTATCTCACGCCGGGGCAGTATGCCCGGTTGGTCGTGCCGGCGGAGATGACGCGGCCGTTGGCGAAGTGAGGCCGGCGGTCGTAGGCTTTCCGGCGGGGAAGCCCCGCGTCACGACCGCCCGGTCAGGGACCGCGCCCCGCCTCCACGCACCGTCCACGCGCCCCGTCCGTGCGCACCGCCCCTCCCCGAGGAACCCGCCATGCGTCCGCACTCGCTCCCCTTCGTGCCGGGCCTGCCGCTCCTGTTGCCGCTCGTGGTGACGTTCCTTGCCGCGACGGCCCTCCTCGGCGGCTGGCTGCTCGTGAGCAGGGCCGCCGCCGCCGAGCCCAACTACGACGAGGCGGCGGTACGGTCGTTCACGCTGCCCGATCCGCTCGCCGGCCCCGACGGCTCCCCCGCGGCCACGCCCGAGGCCTGGCGCGGCACCGCCCGGCCCCATCAACTGCAGCTGCTCGAACGCTTCGTCTACGGCCGCCGGCTCCCCGCCGCGCCCGTGTCCACCGTCGGCGCGGTGGAGCGTGTCGCCGTCACGCTGCCGGGCGACGTGCCGGCCGTGCGGGTGCAGGCGCGGCTGCGGCTCGGCACCGCGGCCGACGCCCCCGCCACCGAGGTGCTCCTCTATCTGCCGGGGGCGAAAGACGCCGTGTTACCGGGGGCGAAAGACGCCGTGTCACCGGGGGCGAAAGACGCCGTGCTACCGGGGGCGAAAGACGCCGTGTCCGCGCCGGCCGCCCGCGTGCCCGTCTTCCTCGCGCTCAACTTCCGCGGCAACCAGGCGGAGCATTCCGACCCGGCGATCCGCCTGCCCACCGTCTGGATGCCCGACGACAAGCCCGCGGGGATCGTCGACAACCGGGCCACGGATCTTTCGCGCGGGTCGAGCGGCGCCCGCTGGCCGGTGGAGGCGATGCTCCGCCGCGGCTACGGCATGGCCACGGCCTACTGCGGCGACTTCTTCCCCGACCGGGCCGACGGCCGGGCCGCGAGCGTGCTCGCGTCGCTCGGCCGGCCGGTGACGGGCGACCTCGCGGCCGACGAGCCGGGGGCGATCGCCGCCTGGTCGTGGGGCCTCTCGCGGATCCTCGACTGGCTCGTGACGCTGCCGGAGGTCGATCCGGCGAAGGTGATCGTCGTCGGCCACTCGCGGCTCGGGAAGACGGCGCTCTGGGCCGGGGCGAACGACGAGCGGTTCGCGATGGTGGTGTCGAACGAGTCGGGCTGCGGCGGCGCGGCCCTCTCGCGGCGCAATTTCGGCGAGACGGTGGACGTGATCACGAAGCGGTTTCCGCACTGGTTCTGCCCGGCGTTCGCCACCTACGCCGGCCGCGAGGTCGAGCTGCCCTGCGACCAGCACACGCTGCTGGCGATGACGGCGCCGCGGCCGCTCTACGTGTCGAGCGCCGTCGAGGACCGCTGGGCCGATCCGCGCGGCGAGTTTCTCTCGGCCGTGGCGGCGGAGCCGGTCTGGAAGCTCTTCGGGCTCGTGGGCCTGGGCACGGCCGAGTATCCGGCGCTCGACACGCCGGTGGGCCGCACGGTGGGCTACCACGTGCGCACCGGCCGCCACGAGATGCTCGCCTACGACTGGCACCGCTTCGCCGACCACGCCGACCGCACGCTCCGCGGCATCGAGCCGCCGCGGCCCGACGGGTATCCGGCGTTCCACCCGCAGCAGGGCACGCTGCCCGTGCCGCCCCCCGCCGACGCCGTCGTGCTCTTCGGCGACGGGTCGACGCCGCCGAGGTTCGTCGCCATGGGGGGCGGGCCGATCGACTGGCCGGTCCGCGACGGCACGCTCGTGGCGCAGACCTCCACGCAGCACGCCAACCACGTCGTCTCCACCGAGCGGTTCCGCGACGCCGACATCCACGCCGAGTTCATGACGGCGCCGGAGGCGAAGGGCAACAGCGGCCTCTATATCCACGGCCACTACGAGATGCAGATCTACGACTCTTTCGGCGTGGAGCCGCCCACGGAGCAGGACGAGGGGGGGCTCTACCGCTTCGCCCGGCCGATGGTCAACGCGAGCCTGCCGACGGGGAAGTGGCAGGTGTACGACGTCCGCTTCATCGCCCCCCGCCGCGACGCGTCGGGCCGGATCGTCACGCCCGGCAGCGTCACCGCCTGGCTCAACGGCCGGATGGTGCAAAACGAGCTCGCCTTCACCGAGCCGCGGTCGCCCTACGTGCCCTACAAGCACGGCGTGACCGACTTCCTGCGCGGCGTCGAGAAGGAACTGCTCGCCACCGGGGCCGGTCCGCTCTTCCTGCAGGACCACGGCAGCCCCACCCGCTTCCGCAACGTCTGGATCCGCCGCCTCGACCGGCCGTAGTGTGCTCCGTCGATCCGCAGCTTGTTTGCAGGGACGACCGTGGTGCGGCACCAGCTCGGGGGAGGCAACTCACCATGCGGCCACCATTGGAATACATCCGCGTGTTTTCGGACGACGCGGGTGAGTCGCACATCGAAGCGGCGATCATCACGCTCCGGTCGGAGCGGTTCGCGCCGCCGGCACCGCCACTCGATGTGTCCGCCGTCACCCGGGCCGCCGGGTGGAACCTCCTCAGGTTCGCCCCCGATTGGATCGGCGGCTGGCATGGCACGCCCTGCAGGCAATGGATGTTCGTGCTCGCCGGACACGCCACCATTCAACCCAGCGACGGCAGCCGCTGCGACCTCCGGGCGGGAAGCATCTGCCTGCTCGAGGACACCCGGGGCAAGGGGCACCTGACGACGATCCTCGGGAGCGACGAGGTGGTGATCGTCGCCGTTCGCGCCCCGGATGACGAGCCCGCCGGGACATCGGCGTGACCAGGTGCCCGCCACCGGATCCGGGCCGCACACCAACGCATGGCGACGTCAGGCCCTGTTGGCGGAGGGCTTTCTCCAGAGCCAGTCACGCGGGGTGGTCTGCTTCCCGGAGTGATCCGATAACACCCCTCGCGACGACGGTGATCGACTCCCGATCGCCCCCACGGGCGCTGCGTCGGCTCGCCGGCCGGCGGCAGGTATAGTGCGGCGGCGTTCGCCCACGCTCCGTCCGGAAAGAGTCCCATGTCGATCTCGTCCGATCTCCGCGTGCTCTGGCACATGCTCTTCACGCCGGTGAAGGGAGCCACGCACGCCGAACGGCTGAAGAGCTTCTACGAGGGGCAGGCCGGCGATTACGACGGTTTCCGCGAGCGGCTCCTGCGGGGCCGCCGCGAGCTGATCGCCGGGCTCGATCCCGCGGCGGACAGCGTCTGGGTGGATCTCGGCGGGGGCACCGGCGCGAATCTCGAGGCCGCGCCGTGGCTGTCGCGGTGCCGGAAGGTGTACGTCGTCGACCTCTGCGAGCCGCTGCTCGAGCAGTGCCGGCGGCGGATCGCGTCCCGCGGCTGGACGAACGTGGAGACGGTGGTCGCCGACGCGACGACGTTCGCGCCGCCGGAGCCCGTGGACCTCCTCACCTGCTCCTACTCGCTGACGATGATCCCCGACTGGTTCGCCGCGATCGACCAGGCCCGCTCGATCCTCCGCGCCGGGGGCACCATCGGCGTGGTCGATTTTTACGTCGCGCGGAAGTTCGTGCCGGCGTCGCGGGCGCGGCATTCCTGGCTGACGCGGTCGCTGATGCCCGTCTGGTTCGCCACCGACAACGTCCACCCGAGCGCTGATCACCTGCCCTACCTGATCCGGCACTTCGAGCAGGTCTCGCTCGACGAGGGGATGGCGAAGCTCCCCTACGTGCCGCTGCTGCGGGCGCCCTACTACCGCTTCGTCGGCCGCAAGCGGCCGGCCGCGACCGGCTGACGGGCCGCGCGGCCCGCGCGCACCGCCGCCGTGGCGGGCCGTCCGGCGACAGCCTGCCACGGCGGGGTTGGTGACGATCCGTCGACGTCTTCCGGGCGGTCAGATCGCCGACGCCGCGGTCTCGCCGGTGCGGATGCGCACCACGTCGGCGAGGTTCGTGACGAAGATCTTGCCGTCGCCGACCTGGCCGGTCCGCGCCGTCGTCATGATCTTGCTGATCACCGCCTGGGCCTCGTCGTCGCTCACGACCACCTCGATCTTCACCTTCGGCAGGAAGTCCACCGAGTACTCGGCGCCGCGGTAGGTCTCCGTGTGCCCCTTCTGGCGCCCGAACCCGCGGACCTCCGTCACGGTCATGCCCTTCACGCCCTGGGCGTTGAGGGCGTCCTTCACCTCTTCCAGCTTGAAGTGGCGGATGATGGCTTCGATCTTCTTCATGGCTCTGCTCCTCGTGTTTCCGGGCCCCGGCGGCCGTCACCGGCCCGGACTCCCGATCCTGTCGCTCGATCCCGTGACCGGTCACGAGACCGATCGCATCCGAAGGAGATGAGGAGCACGTGGCGTGCCAAATGAAAAACGCCCGGATTCAGCGGCCGCTTGCCGCCGCCGGTGTCGCGCCGGCGCGACGGCCCGGCACCCGGAACGCCGCCGTAACGCGGCGGAAAGAGGCCGTCGCGCCGGCGCGGCGCCTGTCATCGGTGCGACGCGCTGCGATTGTGGCCTCCAGTGCCCCGCATTAGGATGATGCGGGTCGGGAATTCCCAGCTGATGCCGTTCCATCTGGCCCTTGCGCGGAGGAGTGATCACATGGTGCCCAGCGCGTCCGACGATTCCGGTCTTCCCGAGGTGCTCGCGCCGCGGAGCGGCACCGGGGCGACCCGCCGTGGTTTCTTGAAGACGGCAGGTGGCACGGTCGCCGCGGGCGCCGCCGGCGCGACCGTCGCCGCCCCCTACGTGATCACCTCCACGGCGCTCGGCAACGCCACCACGCCGCCGGCGAGCGACCGGATCGTGATGGGGGGCATCGGCATCGGCAACATGGGCGGGGGCGACCAGGGCGCGTTCCTGTCGCGGCCCGACGTGCAGTATGTGGCCGTCTGCGACGTGCGCCAGAAGTGGCGTGAGCAGGGCAAGGAGAGGGCCGACGGGAAGAACGGCAACAAGGATTGCGCCGCCTACGTCGACTTCCGCGAACTGCTCGCCCGGGACGACATCGACGCCGTCCACATCGCCACGCCCGACCACTGGCACGCGATCATGACGATCGCCGCCTGCCGCTCGGGCAAGGACGTCTACCTGCAGAAGCCCGAAACGCTCACACTCCGCGAGGGGCCGCTGATGGTGGCCGCGGCCCGCCGCTACGGCCGGGTCGTTTCCGGCGGCAGCCAGCGGGTGCTCGGCGACTACCGCCCGATCGTCGATCCCTGCTGGGCGGGCGAGATCGGCACGATCCGGTCGGTGCACGTGAACCTCGGGCCCCCCTCGCAGCCCTGCTACCTCGCCGCGCAGCCGACGCCGCCGGACATCGACTGGGATCTGTGGCTCGGCCCCGCCCCTTGGGAGCCCTACAACTCCGGCCGCTGCGACGGCAATTTCGGCACCGGCGGCGGCAGCTGGCGGTCGTACGTGGATTACTCGGGCGGCGGCCTCACCGACTGGGGCGCCCACCACTTCGGCGGCGCGATCTTCGCGGCAGATCTCCGCGAGCTGCAGCCGGTGAAGGTGACGTTCCACCCCGACAAGACCGTGTCGCTGCTCTACCCCAACGGCGTCGAGCTGCACTACAACCGGCCCCCCGGGGAGCTGCCCGCCGGCCACGCGAAGGTGTCCCACAGCGCCATCACGATCATCGGCGACGGCAAGCCGCGCGAGGCGAAGCCGGTGCCCGAATACCGCGACGGCGAGGGGAGCATCTACGGCGATTTCATCGCCTGCGTGAAGACCCGCGAGCGGCCGTTCCGCGACATCGAACTGGCGGCCAACACGATGACCGCCCCGCACATGATCGGCATCGCGCTCAAGCTCGAGCGGTCGCTCCAGTGGGACCGCGCCGCCCAGCAGTTCGTCAATGACGCCGAGGCGAATCGCCTCTGCGACCGCGCCCGCCGCGAGCCCTGGATCCTCTGACCCCGGATCTCTTGCAACCGAGGAACCCCCGACCATGGCCTTCGACACGTCCGTGCTCGACGCCGCGTTCACCGCCCTGAAAGCCTACGACTGGGGGGGTGATGCGGCCGCGTTCAAGCCGATCGACGAGGCGGTGATCGCCGCCCACGGCGACGCCCCCCTGCGGGGCGACCTCGAGAAGCGGCTGTCGGCCGTCCTCGGGGCCGGCCCCTCCCGCGCGGCGAAGGAGTACGCCTGCCGCAAGCTGTCGCTGATCGGCACGGCGGCCGCCGTGCCGGCCCTCGCGGCGCTCCTGCCCGACAAGGACAATTCCCACATGGCCCGCTTCGCACTCGAGCGGATCGCGGCGCCCGAGGCGGTCGATGCGCTGCGCCGGGCGCTCGACACCGTCGCGGGCGACCTGCGGATCGGCATGATCTCCTCGCTCGGCTCGCGGCGCGACGCCGCGAGCGTGCCGGCGCTTTCGAAGCTGCTCGCCGGCGATCAGACGCTGGCCGTCGCCGCCGCCGAGGCGCTCGGCATGCTCGCCACGCCCGAGGCCGAGGGCGTGCTCGCCGCCGCGAAGACCTCGGGCCCGGCGGCGGCCGCCGCCGTGGTCGACGCGCGGCTCGCCTGTGCCGACGCGATGCTCGCCGCCGGCCGTCGCGGCGAGGCGAGGAAGATTTACGAGAGCATCGGCGCCGCGTCCGGAGACGCCGCCAAGACCCACCGCGAGCGGGCCGTGCGGATCGCCGCCCGCCGCGGCCTCTTCGCCACCGTCGACGAGACCGTCGCCTCGTCGTAGCGGCGGATCCCGCGCGCCGACGTGATCCTTCGCGCCGCCCGCGCCGGGGGCCGGACCGCCGCCCGCCGGCTCAGCCCCACTCCTTCCCCTGTCTCTTCCGTCTCTTCGAGGAATCCCATGGCCCGATCCACGTTCGCGGTGTCGCTGGTGTCGGTGTCGCTGGTGTCGGTAGCCCTGCTTTCCGGAGCATCGCCCGCCGGATTCGCTGCCCCCGCGTCCGCGGCGGCCCCGGCAAACCCTGCCGAACTCTTCGACGCGGCGGTCGCCCTCGTGCAGGGAGCCGATCCCGACCTGCGGGGCGTGGGCCTCGAGCGGCTGCGGATCGGCCTCAAGGGGGAGCCCTTCACCCGTCGGCTCGCCGGCGAGGTGCTCGCGGCGGCGAAGCCGGAGGTGCAGGTGGCCCTCCTCTCGGTGCTCGCCGACCGCGGTGACAAGGGAGCGGTGCCGGGAGTGGCGGCGCTGGCCACCGGGTCGGCCGACGCCGGCGTGCGGGCGGCCGCGATGCGGGCGCTCGGCGTGCTCGGCGGGCCGGCCGAGGTGGCCGTGCTCGCCAAGGGACTCGCCGGCGCCGACCGTGCCGCGGCGCGGCGGGGGCTGATGCTCGTCCGCGGCTCCGACGCGGCGGCCGCGGTCGTGGCGGCGGCGAAGACCGCCGACCCCGCGACCCGGGCCGCCCTGCTCGAGATCGCGGCCGAGCGGCGCGACCGCGGCGTCGTGCCCGAACTCGTCGCCGCCACGGCCGACGCTGACGCCGCCGTGCGGCAGACCGCGGTGCGGGGGCTCGAGCGGCTCGGCGGCCCGGAACAGGTGGCCGCACTCGCGGCCGCGCTCGTCAAGGCGCCCGAAGGCGTCGAGCGATCCAACGTCGAGACGGCCCTCGTGGCCGTCTGCACGAAGAACAGCGGCAGTGACAAGGCGGCCGACGCGTTCCTCGCCCGATTCCGCGAGGCCGGCGAGGCCGATCGCGAGATCCTGCTGCCGGCGCTCGGCCGGATCGGCGGGCCCGGGGCGCTCGGCATCGTCGACGAGCTGATCGCCAGCACCGACGCGGGGCGGAGGCAGTTCGGCCTCAAGGCCCTCACCCGCTGGCCCGACGCCACCGTGGCCGGCCGCATCATCGACCTGCGGGCGAAGTCGCCGGCCGGCCCCGAACGTGACGCGCTCCTCGCGGCGCTCATCCGCATCGCCCCGCTGCCCGACAACAAGCTCGACGACCGACGGAAGCTCGAACTCGTGCAGAAGGCGATGACGCTGTGCGAGCGGCCGGAGGATCGGTCCAAGCTGCTCGAGCGGGCCAACGCGATCCGCACGGTCGAGACTTTCCGGTTTGTCGTGCCCTACCTCGACGACCCCGCGCTGGCGGAGTCGGCCTGCCTGAGCGTCGTGGAGCTGGCCCACCACCAGAAGCTCCGCGACGCCAACAAGGCGGAGTTCACCAAGGCGCTCGACAAGGTGATGGCCACGACGAAGAACGCCGAGCTGATCGAGCGGGCGGAGCGGTACAAGCAGGGGCAGACCTGGGAGCGGAAGAAGCAGCCGGCGAAGAGCTGACCGCGGGCCGCCCGCCGCGACG
>Ga0209189_1003619_pt1 | contig 10314 bp, 5 predicted proteins | sample C_130820_EF_Meta_FD_187308 | JGI IMG/M metagenome (GOLD analysis project Ga0209189, IMG submission 187308) | Freshwater microbial communities from Lake Croche, Canada to study carbon cycling - C_130820_EF_MetaG (SPAdes) (version 3) | ecosystem: Environmental > Aquatic > Freshwater > Lake | place...
GGCTTTTTTAGGTGCTGCTTTTTTTACAGTTTTTTTAGGCGCTGCTTTCTTGGCTGCTTTTTTAGGAGCCGCTTTTTTAGCAGGAGCCGCTTTTTTTGCAGGAGCAGCTTTTTTTGCTACCTTTTTTTTACTTGCTTTTGCCATGATGGGATTAGTTTGTGTGATGGTTTTATAAAACTAATACGTAAGTTAAAAAATATATTCAATATATCCATTGAATTAATTTGCAAGTTCTTTTTATGCTTATTTTATCTGCTTCAAGGTACCTTTGATTCATGAAAAAGACAGTAGTACTTGGGGCATCAGAAAACCCTCAGCGATATAGTTTTTTAGCAGTAGAAAAACTGAAAAAGTACGGACATCCTGTTGTAGCTGTGGGCAGAAATGCAGGCCAGATTGGTGATATAACCATTTTAACTGGGCAGCCTACCATTGAGGATGTAGATACGCTAACCCTATATATTAATCCATCACTGCAAGCAGAAATGGAATCCTATATTTTTTCCTTAAAGCCCAAAAGAATCCTGTTTAATCCGGGTACGGAAAACCCAGCGCTAGAAAAAAAAGCAGGCTCCCTTGGTATTGAAACCCAGGAAGCCTGTACATTGGTTTTATTAGGAACCGGTCAATACTAACCGTATAATTCTAAGTGAATGGCTTTCTTGTCATAACCCAAAGCAAGAATGCGTTGTTTTGCCTCATCAACCATGTTTTTCCATCCGCAAAGATAGAAGTTGGCTGGCCTATTACCTTTTTCAGTTAACTGCTCGTAAACTGGGTGAACATACCCTTGATGACTGCCAGCAGGTACTTCTGCTTCCCTTGAATAACATGGGTGGAACTGAATATGTGGGTGTGCCGCCTGTAATGCTTTGAGTTCGTTGATGTACAAACCATCGGCAAAATGTCTACAACCAAAAATCAAGTGTACATTTTGATAGGCTAATTGGTGCTTGGTAATATGATGCACCATAGAACGGAAGGGTGCAATTCCAGTTCCGGTACAAATCAAAATAAGGTCCTTTTCTTTATCTTCAGGAAGCGTAAACTTGCCCTGTGGTCCGCGCAAAAGAATTTCGGTTCCTACACTTACTTCATTAAAGAGATAGGTTGTTCCAAGGCCACCTTCTAACAACACAATTACTAGTTCAAATACATTGGTACCGTCTGGTGCAGAAGCTATGGAATAACTTCTCCAGCGTTTATTTTTCAGCTCGTGAATGGGTAAATCTAAGGTCACAAACTGACCTGGTTCAAAGGAAAATTCCGTTATTTCAGGAACTTGAATCCAAAATCTTTTGGTAGAGCTGGTTTCGTTTTCTATTTTGATTACTGTTCCATTACGCCATGGTTCTAACATACATTCGAGTTTATAAAATAAAGGTAAACTAGATTGATTAATGGGGGATAAAATTTATGCGCAAACGATGGCATAAAAAAAGATAAGAGATAAAAGATAAGAGTGAAGAGAGGAGGAAAAAGTGAGAAGTGAGATGTGAGGAATAGGAAGAATGTGAAAAGATAAAAGATAAGAGTGAAGAGAGGAGGAAATAGTGAGAAGTGAGATGTGAGGAATGAGAAGTGAAGAAGAAGTGAAGAGAGGAGGAAAAAGTGAGAAGTGGAAGAAGAAAGTTAGAAGTGAGAAGTGAGGATGAGAAGTGTGGAGTGGATGAAAAAGTAAGGTAAGACTGAAGCTATGAAGAAGAAAGAAGTAAAGTGGGAGAGAGGATTACTTAGATTTCCGTTCACTATTATCTATTATCTTAACTTCTAACTCCTAACTTCTAACTCCTAACTTCTCACTTCTCACTTCTCACTAAAATCACATTCCAGCTTCGGGTTCAAGCTTTGTAATAGTTTTAATAGCACGGGTATAAACATATCCATTTTTGTCGTTCAAGCGCAAAACCAGTTCATTGGCTGCAACCTTGTCTGCAATGTCTTTATTTGGCTTGGTACCGTTTGTAACTCTGTCTTTAATACTAATCTGCCACACGGCTTCATCAGTATACTTGACAAGGGTATCCATGTTTTTGCCATTTTCAATTAGAACGGGTTTAATACCCACCTTAGTAATAGTGGCAGTATATAATTGTTGCTTTATCCAAACCCTTTCAATTTTGATATAGGGAACCTTATTTGCAATTAAATAAATATAATAAACGGGTTTGGTAGGAATTACTTGAACCTTGGTTTCCTTGCCACCAACTTCTATAACCGGAGACGGGGCAACCCCATTAATAAAAATACGTTCATAAGCCCTTAGCCTGAGTGATGGGCTGGTGGGTGTATTGGTTTGCCCCTGGCAAAACAAGGATAGGCCCAAAAATGCCACAATTACCGTGAACACAGACGTACGCATAATCTATTGTTTAATTACTTTCTGAATGGTTTGGTACTTCTTATTGTCACTGGTAATCTGAACAATATAATTACCAGCAGCTAGGTTACCTAATGGAATGGTACCAGATCCATAATTCACAGATTGGCTATAAACGGGTTGTCCCCAAATATTATAGACCTGTACTTGCATAGATTTAATACCCGTTAAACTACCCTGACCATATTGATAAGTACCCCTGCTCACGGTTGGGAATACCTTGATAAAGTTCTTGTCATTCAATATGGCAGTAGAAATAGCCGTTGAAGTATTAGGATTGAAATTGGGATTTCCAATCACCGTATAATACATTCCATTGCCATGGGTACCAATCAACAAAGTATTGTCCTCAGGGCGATAGTCTAAGGAAGTAATCACCGCAAAATTCAGTACAGAAGCGCCTTCTCTTGACCAGGTAATTGTACCGCCTGTTCCTAAGGTTTTTCCAATGCTGGCTGTTGTATATAATCCAACAGAGGTTCCAACATAATATTCAGTTACGGGCACCCCATTTTCCAATTTTGGTGCAATCACACAAGAACGAATAGAAGGCAGGTTCAAATTACCTTCTGCATTAGACCAACTTGGTGTGGCTGATTTGGCATTATAAGTCCACCAAATGCTATTCACATTATAGTTTGATACCACAGCCATAATCTCATTGTCGTCATTGGGATTTACAGCAATATCAATGACGTTTCCTGTAAGACCAGCAGGTGAAATGTCTACTGGAAAAGCAAGGGCATCGGCGTTAGCATAATCATTTAAACGGAAAATCTTACCATTACTAGTACCATAATACATGGCGTGGGTGGTTTTATAAGGCCCCCAAGAAAAATCAACAGTTCTAATGGAAACTGGTGTACTGCCACCAATATCAGTAGCCAATGCAACACCTACCATTTTGGTCCACTTGGTACTATCTACTGTACTTGCAGAAGTGGTTCTAAATAAATTGTAGTAATTGGCATAGAACAGGACTTCTGAATTTGAATTACTCAATTTAAAATAAGTTACAAAGTCGCCATATCCACCATTACCATCGGAAATCATATCTGATACCTTTGGTCTTATGGAGGCACCTGAATAATTAGCATAATCCAATACTTCGTCTCTATAGATGGTTCCTGTTTGAGAACCAAAATAAATTAATTGTTGTCCAGCTTTAATATTAGCAATATCTACGGCAACGCCATCACCTCCATATAGACCAATATGATCATCAACACCAGGTCTATCTGCCGGTCTTGGCCCAAAATTCAAACTGGCATCACGGTACCAAGACCAATTGTCTTGTGCACCACCCAAGAAATTATTCTTTCCCGTTTCAGGGTCAATTGCCACATGATAATATTGAAGTGTTTGATAATTCTTGATCAAGTTCCAGACCACGGGTGTAGCCGTAATATCATTGGTAAATTGAATACTTCCATCATTTAAATTATAGGCTTTTTTAACATTGGTAGGGTCAAAAATTAGCCCATGCATGTCTGGATGTGAATTGACAACACTGTATCCGCCTATTTTGTTAGTAGTGGTAGTTGTTGTAAATCCATTGATAGACCTATATAAATTAGTACCGCCAATAAAGACCATATTGGGGTCATCTGGTTTGATGGATAATACCATATTGTATGAACCCTGCAAATTAATACCTCCATTGGTTCCGGTTCCAGCAGGCATAAAGGCAGAAAGGTTGGACCACTGTGGTATTCCTCCAATCACTTCCATTTTAAACAAATCAACTTCTGAATTAGAAGCACTTAATGTATTTCCATTCTCATATAAGACATACAGAATATTGTTATTAGAAGGAGCCAAAGCCAATAAAATTCTACCCCAGTTAGCAGTACCCGTATTCTGTTTAAAACCAGCAGGTGTTTCAGCCACATTTCCAGCAATAGCGGTAAATGAACCTGCGTCACCAGTAACAGATTCCCATACACCACGTTCGGTTGCGTTTTTCAAATGAAAACCTACATAGATTTTTGAACCATCTGCCTTGATGGCAACATCTGTATTCCCAGTTGAAGTATTACCACCCAATGTGCCCTTTACTGCAGTCCAAGTTGTACCACCATTTTGAGAACGTTGAATGGTGTTCTGAGCCGCTACATACACATCACCGGTAAGGGGGTGAACGGCAATTTTATGAACAATGTCAAATGCGTTATTAAATGATTCAAGGGTAGATTGCGTAGATGTTAAAGCTGTCCAAGTAACACCATTATCGGTTGATTTGAAAATACCATGTCCCAAAAAGAAGGCGCCTGTAGCTGCAGCTGAATTACCTAATGCTTCACCAGTACCCGCGTACCAAGTATTTTCTTGTCCTGTTCTTGGGTCCTGTGCAAGAGCTGTAAAACTATGGATCTGTTGAGAAGGTGTAACTAAGTTCCAGGTGGCGCCCCCATCAGCAGAACGCATAATACCACCACTCACACAACCTGCAATGACTACTTGGTTGGAACTGCCATTAAATCGCTTGTCAAAAGCAAAAGCCCTGGTTCTTCCACCAATATTATTGGGCCCCGCTTTTAAATAGGAATTGCTGGTTGGTGTATTCACGCCATTTGCAGTGCGAACTACGCCATTGCGAACAGAATAAGATTCTAGTGAAACCGGCAGACTCATGGCTTGTTTCATTTCATCCTTAAAAGCGTTTGCAGGAATTTTGCCCGTTTTTGGGTCTTTCAAGATATCATATTCATATTGCCATCTTGCAGCCTGCATTTCTGCCCGCGCCTCTGGATTCTCGTCGTCATGGTCATCTTCTCCTTCTGCCTTTTTATCAAGCCATGCTTCCTTGAAGGTCTTCTCCCTCCAAAAACGAAGACCGTTTTTTTTGACCATTAGTCCAATACCAACAATAGAAACCATAGCTGTAATCAGTAGAAGCCTTCTTTTCATAAAAAAAGTAAATTAATGCTCTAAGATATTGATTAGTTCAATACAATTAAGGCAGCCACTTGGTTGATTTTATTGGCTTTTTTTCTTTTTCAGTTCTTTTAACGCTGAATCAGGATTTTTTTTAAATATGTTTTATTGTTATACACGATTTTTAAAACGTATAAACCTGCCGCAGCTTTTTCTAAATAAAGGGTTTTGGAGAATTTTCCATTGAATCCCGGGTATTCCTGTCCTAGTAATTTTTGACCTACACTATTGAAAATTTCTAGACTCAAATCTTTTTTCTCAAATACTTCAAAACTAACTAGGAACCTGCCTTTATTGGGGTTGGGAGCAACCATCAAGAAAATATCATCTGGGACTACCCCATATTGAAAGTTAATACTATTAGAAATCTGTCCACATCCACTGGCATCGGTTACAATTGTTTTATAAATACCATTTCTAATGGGTTTGATACTAGATTTTGTAGCCCCAACAATCAGTGTGTCATTTAAATACCATTGGTTGCCGCTAGTCAAACTGCTTACCAAAGAATCTGATACCAAACTAATAGTAGGCACTAACGGTAAGGTGGCTACTATGGGAACCCTATCACTTACGCAATCATTGGTATTTACTTTAACATCGTATAAGAAATAATAAAACTGTTTGTAGAAATTGGTATCAGCTGCATTGGCATTATTTACTGCAGAGTTGCCCGTAAAGGAAATTACATTGGGAATAGTAAAGGGATAAGGGTTTCCAGTAATGCCATTATTTCTGAAAATGGTAGCACTATCCAAACAGTTAATGATAATAATATGGTTTCCTGTTGTATTTACAGGAAGGTTCAACCTATAAACCTTACCCGTATCGCCCACAGGGTTTCCAGTAATTGCACCCATGGCAGGACTAGGATTACTGGCTTCTACCTTTAGTTCAACTTCAGAAATTGGATAGTAGTTATACCCACCTTGGCCATCAGGTCCTGCATAATTGGCCACGGTGAAAATAATGGTTCCTGGATAGCCGGTATAAAGTTTGGCTGTTTCAATGGTCAATGGAACCTCATTTCTAAAGTTGATGTAGTTGCCACTGAAATAGTTGTATCCTCCATTGGGGTAAACCAATTTGGTACTAGGGCCCACAGCACCCCTACTTTCTTTGCCCAGATAAAAAGTATTATTGCTGGGAATATTGCTGGTACTAACGGAACTTCCAACAGCAAATGCCGATGAGGCAGTGGGAGAATTATACCAATAATAATTGCTAGATAGCGATGGGCTCAAAACTTTCATTAAAGCATTGTTGTTACAGATAGTTGCTGCAGCAGCTGCATTAATTGGCTTTGCCGCAGTAACCACAGTGCTGCTCAGGCTGTTATTGGAAAGGATTTGATCCCCAACCAAATTTACCGAACTAGTAATGGAATAGGTAGTTCCTGGAATAGTATTAAAGGGGGTTGGAAAAGTGTATTCCATTTTAGTCAATGCTGATAAAGTTCCCTTGAATACGGTTGAAAAACTAGCAATGGTTGTGGCGCCATTACTAACAGTTGCAGTAAGGGGAATATTGGCTTGGTCTTTTGATCCGTTGTTTTTTATGGAAACTGTTAGGTATTGACCGTTAATACCGCAATTGCCAGACGTGGGAGAAGGAATACCTGTTACGCTCAGGTCATTAGAAGCTGCAACCACCCGCAATCTAAAATCAGCAGTTTCTCCTTTTCCGTAATTGCCACAAGGATTCACGTCTGATGCCAGACTGGTTTCCTGAACAATTATGCGCATCAAATAGAGGGCACCAGTAGTTAAAACAGCCGGGGTGCTAATACTAGTTGCGAAGGTGGTGTTAACACTCAATGCAGCGCTTTGAGCAACTTTTTCTGAAGCGTCAAAAATGCTATTATTATTATAGTCAATATATACGGTTACAATTCTTGGATTGGCGCTAGCGTCACAACTACTGGTTTTTACGCGGAGCGATAGTGGTTGGGATGATTCAATATCGCCACTATAATTGGTGGCATTGGTATAGCTGGTACAACCAACTGGGTTTTCATATTTAAGCGTTCCAATAACCACACTATCAATTCTTGCTCCAGCATTACTAGTAGGTCCCGAGCTGCAATAAGCGGTTCCGCCGCCGCCACTAATCATCAAAGAATAAGCTTGTTGCCCCCTTTGTAAATTGCCTTTATGTGTAACCGTAACGGTATAAACTTCTCCTGGTATGGTGCTATCAATATTAATTCTCTCTACGTTATCGGTAATATTATTTCCCCTAGAAGCAGACAAAGCAGGGCTAGCTGGATTTAAGACCCAGGGTAAGTAAGTTCTTGCTCCTTTAGTAATTCTAATATCCAAGTCATTCACTAATTTCTTTGCTGGATTGTTTAGCATATTCACCGTTTCAACCGAGCCCTTGGGGTCGGTCCAACTAATGGTAGCCGCCAAGGGAGATTTGCCCGATGCAATAACGGTAGTAGAAAAACTTTGACCATTGCTCAAGTTGTTTTCATAAATCAAGTGTTCACTAGAGCTGGCATTATTAGAATTAACTGCTGCAGTAATCATGGCAGCAGCTTTTTCAACATTCAACAAACCCCAACCATATTTATAATCAGGTCCAGCAAAACTACCCGCCTCGTCGGCACTATGAATGGCCAAACCTTTGAGGGTAGCGGAACGCATAAAAGCACCAGATTTAAGTTTAGACCAATATTCTTGTAATAACAGCAATGAACCCGTAGCATTGGGAGAGGAATGTGAAGTGCCATTGCGGGAATCATAACCTGTATTGGAACTAGCATTAGTTGAAAATACGGCAACACCATCGGCTACTAAGTCAGGTTTGATTCTACCGTCATCAGTTGGTCCCCAACTACTAAAGCTCGACATGATCACGTCTTCTTGTCTATTATATCCGCCTGGAATTCCTTCAACAGCTCCTACAGTTAAAATATTCTTGGCATTGACATCCCAAGGAATAGAACCAAAAGCGTCATTGCTATTAATACCCGCAGGTCTAATACCAGCATCCACCATTTGGTTGCTGGTATTGTATCTATAATACTTGGTGCCCACATCTGGTCCGGTATAGGCACGGTTGTTTCCGGCTGCTTTTACAATTAAGTAATTTGGGGCATTAAAGGCAATTGAATCCAATAATTGCGCGTCTTCACTATAATAACCAAATTTATAATCCTCATTTTCTCCAGCTCTTCCCCAAAATTCCCATCGGCTAAAACTGTTATTATAATTCCAGCCAGCTATGACTCCATAAGAATGGTTAGACAGAATTAAGTTTGAAGCTTCTGCAAACATTTCAGAAAAATCATTGTCAAAATCATAAGCCACCATGCCGGGCAAAGCATAAGCCATTCCTTTTGCATTGGCATTAATGCCTGTTGCAATCATGGTGCCTGCCACATGGGTTGCATGGTCAGCCAAGGAGCTGGCATTGTCTTTTTGGTTAATCCTTCCCGTTAATTCAACGTGTGTGTCAAGAATCTTTCCCTCATCCCAAATGCCCAATTTATTTTTTAACCCAGCACTGGACCCAGAAAGATTTAAACCGCTTTTTCCACCTGGCCATAATTGGTTGACCTTGGTAGTGGCTGCTGCAATGGTATTATTCTGTGTAATATAATATTTGGGATGCCCAATTGCGTCAACGCCAACCAGTATTGCTTTTCTGCCATTAGAAAATTGAATGGTTAGGCTCCAGCCCTTGTCCTTGGCTAGTTTCAGGGCCTTAGCATAATTTTCATTTTCAATGGCACGATAATTCTTAGACGTCATTTCCAGAACATCTTTATTAGTAATTACCTGCGCTTGCAAGAATCCTGTACATCCTAACCATAAAACAATCCCCAAATATTTTCTAAGCATGGTCTAAAAATAAACTTTTAAAAGCCAAGAACGCTTAAAGTTAGAGACTTTAAAGACCAGTTTTGAAGTATGGCCCCGGTGTTTTAACCCTTTTTTATAAGCTGTTTAACAAACCAGGAACTTATAAAGACTATAATAATACAATTTTAGAGAACAGGTTAGCACATATCTTTGCCGTCCTGAAATAGAAAACGCCTCAAATGTTTTCTGGATGACCACCTATGAACATGGGTACTTTGTTAGCGCAATACCAAAAAGCACCCCGCCTTTTAGAATTGGTGGACAGGCTTTCTATTGACCAAAGAATTCAAGAAAACGATATTCAAAAAATCTTTCTTAAAAATTTACTGGGCAGTAGTGCGGAGTTTATAGTGAGCGCGGTGTTTATGCACCCCAATTGTCAAAAGCTAAACCACTTAGTGGTGCTAAATGATGCGGAGGAAGCTGCCTATTTTCAGAATACGCTGGAGAACCTAACCAATGCCCTAGACCTTTTTTATTTTCCATCTTCTTTTAAGAATAGAAAGAACTTTAGGTTGCTCAATAGCTCACACGTGATGCTCAGAACGGAAGCTTTGACCAAATTGGCAGGTGGAGGGAATAAGAAAATCATAGTCACTTATCCAGAAGCCCTTTTTGAAAAAGTGGTTCTTCCTAAAACACTATCAGGAAATATCATTCATATCAAAGTCAATGAAACCATACAGCTCAATAACCTCATGGAACTTTTTGTCATGTATGGTTTTGACCGAACAGATTTTGTATATGAACCTGGTCAGTTTGCCCTACGCGGTGGAATACTAGACATTTATTCCTTTGGCAATGAAAAGCCTTATAGGGTAGAATTATTTGGTAATGAGGTAGACAGTATCCGCATCTTTGACCCCGAGACGCAGTTGAGTGAACGCAAACTCTTGCAGGTAAATATTATTCCCAATGTAGAGACCCAGTTTGAAACAGGAGACAAGGTTTCACTCTTGGAATTTCTGCCAGAAAATACCGTGGTATGGCTCAAGGACTGGGATGTGATTACAGAAAAAATTAACCAGCAAGAAGAAGACCTTGAAGGATTCTTATCCATGATTGCCGATGGATTCCGGATGAACAACAATGAGGAAGAGGATGATACCAAGGTATTGAAAACCGTAT
>Ga0209189_1003621_pt1 | contig 10313 bp, 6 predicted proteins | sample C_130820_EF_Meta_FD_187308 | JGI IMG/M metagenome (GOLD analysis project Ga0209189, IMG submission 187308) | Freshwater microbial communities from Lake Croche, Canada to study carbon cycling - C_130820_EF_MetaG (SPAdes) (version 3) | ecosystem: Environmental > Aquatic > Freshwater > Lake | place...
ACCGAGGGACCAATGCAACGCCTGATGGCGGATCAGTGGAACCAGTTCCTGCCGGCGCCGGGCGGAGAGCTTCTTGCTGTCGGTGAGGCCGGCGGCCTCCAGGGGCTGGAGGGAGGCCGCCTCTAACACCACCGCCGCAGCGAAGACAGGGCCGAACAGACAGCCCCTTCCCACCTCATCCACCCCGGCACAGTTGCCGGGGTCGTGCCCAGCCCAGGGATCCCCCTCAGACGGCGGCGGAGGAGCGGCGGCGGCGGCGGCGGGGCTCACCGGAGGCATCGGGTTCTGGGGAGGGGTCGCCGTCGTGGGTGGGAGCGGCAGCGGCCAGGTTTTCGGCCTGCTCCCCAGCCGCCGATCGCCGGGCGCGGCCTGCAGCGGCGCTGCGGTGGACGGGCACGTCCACGGTGAGGATTTCGTGGGAGCCTGCGGAGTCCTGCGGTGTCAGGGGCAGGGGGGTGATTTCCACCAGGGGGATCTCCAGCAGGGTTTCGTGGCTGCCGCCCTGTTCAGCCGTGGAGTCCGTGGATCCCGGTCGGCCTTCGCCACCACCACCACGACCCCGGCGGCGGCGGCGAGAGCCGTTTGCCGCGAGCTGCTGGCGCGCCTCCTCCAGCACCGCGTCCGGATCGGAGCCCGGTCGCACGATCCGCACCACCAGATTGTCGCCCGCGGGCGGAGATTCCAGCAGCAGAGCAGGACTCAGGCCCATCCAGCCGTAGACCTGTTCCTGGGCGTCGTCCATGGGGACCGCCACCACATCGGGCTCCTGGCGTCGTGGGCTCTGGTCAGCGCCGCTGTCCTCACCCGGGGAAAGGAGGTGGTCGTCCGCCGATGACATGGCCTCGATCCCGCCCAGGGTTTCGACGCCATCGCTGCTGCGGCCGCCGCGACCGCCACGGCGTCGCCGGCCGCCGCTGCCACTTTCCAAGGCCACGGGGCTGGCCACCTCGGCCCGCGCCGAGGCCGCGGAGCGCACCAGGCCCGACACGGTGGCCAGGGGTTGGAGGGTGTCTCGACCGGGCAGCACGGCCACATGGCCCAGACCACCGCAGCTCGGGCAGGCCCGGCCGAACAGCTCATAAATGTTCTGGCCCTGGCGTTTGCGGGTGAGTTCCACCAGCCCCAGTTCGGTGAGCTGGGCGATCTGGGGGCGGGCCGCATCGTGGCGGATCGCCTGGGTGAAATGCTCCAGCAGCTGCAACTGGTCCCGGCGGGAATCCATATCGATGAAATCGATGATCACCACGCCGCCGATGTTGCGCAGCTTCAGCTGGCGGGCGATCTCCACGGCCGCCTCGCAGTTCGTCCAGAGCACCGTTTCACGGGCGTTGGCCGATCGCGTGAAGGAGCCTGAGTTCACATCGATCACCGTGAGCGCCTCGGTGGGCTCAATGATCACGTAGCCACCCGAAGGCAACTCGACCCTTGGCTTGAGGGCGTCGCGGATGGCCGCGTTCACCTTGAAGTGCTCGAGAATCTCGCCACTCTCGCTGTGGTGTTCCACCAGGAGATTGGCCTGATCGGCGCCGAGGAACGCGTTCACCCGGGCCACGGCGTCGGTGGTGTCTACAACGACCCGTGCCACCTCCGGTGCGTAGAAATCGCGCAGCACCCGGTGGATGAAATCTTCATCCCGGTTGAGCAGCACCGGCGGGCTCGCGGACTCGGCCGCCTGCTGAATTCCCTCCCATTGACGCAGGAGCGATTCCAGGTCGTCGATGAGAAGTTCTTCGCTGACCCCCTCGGCCTCGGTGCGGATCAGCAGCCCGGAACCCGGCGGTTTGATCAGCACCCCCAGGGCCCGCAGGCGGTTGCGTTCGTTCTCCCCGTCGATGCGCCGCGAGATGCTCACCCCTTGGCCATGGGGTTGGAGCACCAGGAAGCGGCCTGGCAGGGAGAGGTTGCCCGTGAGACGAGGCCCCTTCGTGCCGGTTGGTTCCTTCATCACCTGCACCAGCACCTTCTGGCGAGGTTCCAGCAATTCGGTGATGCCGGCACCCCCCTTGCGGAGCCGTAGGGGGCCAAGGTCGGTGATGTGAATGAAGCCGTTTTTTTCGCTTTCGCCGATATTCACGAAAGCGGCGTCGATACCGGGGAGCACATTCTCGACGGTGCCGAGATAGACATCACCGATTTGGTAGCGACCTTGGGCGACGATCAGTTCGTCGACCCGTTCGTCGCTGAGCACCGCCGCGATCCGCAGGTGCTCAGCGATGACGATCTGCTGGGGCATGGAAAGATTTCTGGGCTCAGGGAGCCCTGCCCGGGTGGGCAGGAGAAGGGTTGGGAACGGAACAGTGGCGCTCAGAAGAAGAACGCGTCTGCAGAACAGCCGTGATACGAAACACGGAACTGTCCGATTCGGGTGGAGATCTGAAGACCTATGAGCGGGTAACCAGAAGGTTCACCACTGGGAGGGATGGCGCTCGGTCAGCGCTGTGGCGGGGAGGGAATCACCCAGCCCGGTGGAAGCAACGGGGACCGATACCTGCATCGGTGCTCAGCGATTGCGCTTGCCAGATCGCGTTCGTTGTGGGGAACGGGGGGGAAGCGTCTGAGGGCAGTGGGGTGTAGGGATATCCCTGGATCCACTGGCCGTGCCTTCAAATTAGCACGGTCCCAGATGGAGCTGCTGGCGGCGCACCGCTTCCACGCCCAGGGGAAAGCCCAGAGCCTCCGCAAGCCAGTGGGCCACCTGCTCGGGGCGCAGGCTGCGGCCCTGGGGGTCGATGGCGGCCTCCAGCTCCAGTTCCACCCGCCCCTTGCCGGGCGCAGCAGCCGTCTGGTTGTCGTCACCAAGGTCTGTGGGGATGGTCCGCAGGGACAGCAGGTAGGGCCGGCACTCCCGTTCCCGCGGGCGCCCCTTCTTGTCCTGGTCTCGCCAGGGCAGGGTTTGCGTGGCCAGAACGTTGTGGATCGCACGCTCCCAGGCTTCAACCGGGGGCCACGAGCGAGGTGTCTGCGCCATGGCCGTTCCGCCCGGCCGCAGGCAGAAGCGCCACTGGGCTGAAACCAACGCCTGGGAGAGGCTCGGAGAGGCCACCGGCACCTCGGAGGCCGAAAGCAACCGGAACTCCGCCGGCAGCACCGCCGCCAGCGCCTGGCGGGCCGCCTCGGCATCCAGCGGGGCCGTGAACTCCAGGTCGAGCCACTCCCCCTGCCCCTCCACCCCAAGGGGGAGCGGCAGGGCCAGCTGAAGCCGGGGCAGGGGGTGGAAGCCGCCGGTGAAGCTCACGGGCAGGCCGCTGCGGCGCAGGGCCCGCTCCAGCATCCGCAGGGTGTCGAGGTGGCTGATCAGGGCCAGGGAACCCTCCTTGGCAAAGCCGAAGCGCAACCGGGCCACGCGCTCGCTGGGGGGCGCGCGGCGGGGCAGGGCGGCGGGCACCGGCGGCGGCGGAATCACCACGTTGTGGCCCAACTCCGGCCCGCACACCCCGCAGCTGCTGCAGCCTTCAAAGGAGCAGTCGGGCACCACGGCGGCGGCCAGGGCCCGCTGCAGATCCTCGGCCAGCCAGCGCTTGTCCACGCCGCTGTCGATGTGGTCCCAGGGCAGGCTCTGGCGGCAGAAGCTCTCCAGATCCGCAGCCTGCATGGACTCGGCGGCGCTCCAGCCCCCCATCTCCAGGGCGCGGTAGCGCCCCCCCAGCCCGGCGGCCTCGATGGCGCCCGTCCAGGCGGCGTGGGTGCGCTCCACTGATTCGAACCAGGCATCGAGGCCGGCGCCGGCCCGCCAGGCCGCCTCGATCACCGGGGCCAGCCGCCGGTCGCCCCGTCCCACGAAATCCTCCACGGCCGAGAGGCGGGGATCGGTCATGTTCACCTTGATCCCCCGCAGCCCCCGCAGGGCGCCGCGCAGCAACTCCTGGCGGCGCCGGAACTCGGCGGTGCTCACGCTGTGCCACTGGAAGGGCGTGTGGGGCTTGGGCGTGAAGTTGCTGATCGTGAGGTTGAGCTCCAGCCGGCCCAGATCCCGGCATTGCTGCTGCAGGGAACGGCAGGTATCGGCGATGCCGATCACATCGGAATCGGTTTCGCCGGGGAGGCCGATCATGAAATAGAGCTTCACCCGCCGGTAGCCGTGCTCCATGGCGGTGCGGATGCCGCGCAGCAGCTCGCCGTCGGTGAGGCCCTTGTTCACGATGTCGCGCAGGCGCTGGCTGCCGGCCTCCGGCGCGAAGGTGAGCCCCGCCTGGCGGGCGCCGCCGAGCACATGGGCGATGTCGGCATCGAAGCGATCCACCCGCTGGCTGGGCAGGGTGAGGGTCACGTTCTTGTCGGCCAGGCGGTTGCGCAGCTCCACCCCCACCGCCGGCAGGGCGAGGTAGTCGGAGCAGCTGAGCGAGAGCAACGAGAAATCGCTGTAGCCCGTGCGCTCCATGCCGGTTTCGATCGCCTCGATCACCGCTTCGGGCTCCACGTCACGGGCGGGGCGGGTGAGCATGCCGGGTTGGCAGAAGCGGCAGCCGCGGGTGCAGCCGCGGCGGATCTCCACGGTGAGGCGGTCATGCACGGTTTCAATGTGCGGCACCAGCCCCATGGCGTAGTGGGGCATGGGCGTGGCCGTGCGGCGCAGAACGCGGCGGGCCAGATCGGGCTCCAGGGGCTCCACGCTCACCCCATCGGCTCCGGGGGCATACAGCGAGGGCACGTACACCCCCGGCACCTGGGCCAGATCCCGCAGCAGATCGCGGCGGCTCAGGCCGGCGGCGCGGGCTTCAGCCACCACCAGGCCGATCTCGGGCAGCAGTTCCTCGCCGTCGCCGAGGGCGATGAAATCGAAGAAGGCGGCGAACGGTTCGGGGTTGCTGGTGGCGGTGGGCCCGCCGGCGAAGATCAGCGGCGGCGCGGCCGGATCGGCCAGGGGCAGGTCGCCGCGCTCCGTGGCCCGCAGGGGGATGCCGGCCAGATCCAGCAGCTCAAGGATGTTGGTGGCGCCGAGTTCATAGCCGAGGCTGAAGCCCAGGATGTCGAAGGCGGCCAGAGGTCTGCGGCTTTCCACCGCAAACAGGGGCTCGCCCCGCTCCCGCAGGCGGCCGGCCAGGTCGGCGGCGGGCAGGTAGGCCCGGTCGCACAGCTGGCCGGGAATGGCGTTGAGGATCGAATAGAGAATGATGTGGCCCAGGTTGCTGGCCCCCACCTCGTAGACCTCGGGGTAGGTGAGGGCCCAGCGCACGCCGGCCCGAGCCCAGGCCCCGTTCCAGTCGCGGGGCTGCACACCCAGCTCATTGCCCAGATAGCGGGCCGGCTTGCTGATGCCCAGATCCACCAGGGCGTCGAAATCGATCGGGGGCGGCACCGGGGCAGCGGCGGGCGTGGCGACCGTCAAGGGCGGCGGAACAGGGAATGCCTTGATCGTATGGAGCCAGGCCCATGGGCGGCCAGCTTGCTGAACGGCATGGATCTTGATCCCTGCTGAGGGAAGCTGAGGCGGCCCTGGCCAGGGCCCTCAAGCGGGCAGCGGCGCGGCCTCCTGCTGGGACCGCCCCAGTCCCGCGACGCCGGTGCTCGCCCCGCAGGATCGGCCGACTGGGATCGCCTGCAGGAGCTGGTGGCCCCCCGCCATAGGACAATCCGGCGATCCGAAAGCGCGCACGGCGCCCGACCCTCCATGGTTCAGGTCAACGGCAACTACCTCAAGCTCAAGGCGGGCTACCTGTTCCCCGAGATCGCCCGGCGGGTGAAGGCCTTCAGCGAGGCCAACCCGGAAGCGGCGATTATCCGCCTGGGCATTGGCGATGTCACCGAACCGCTGCCGGCGGCCTGCCGCGAGGCCATGAAGGCCGCCATCGATGAGATGGGCACGCGCGAGGGCTTCCGCGGCTACGGTCCCGAGCAGGGCTACCTCTGGCTGCGGGAGGCGATCGCCACCCACGATTTCCAGGCCCGCGGCTGCGCGGTGAGCGCCGAGGAGATCTTCATCTCCGATGGCTCCAAGTGCGACAGCGCCAACATCCTCGACATCCTCGGCGAGGGCAACCGCATCGCCGTGACCGACCCGGTGTACCCGGTGTATGTGGACAGCAATGTGATGGCGGGCCGCACCGGCGACGCCGACGGCAGCGGCCGCTACGGCGGCCTCACCTACCTCCCGATCACCGCAGCCAACGGCTTCACCGCCCAGGTCCCAACCGAGCCGGTGGACCTGATCTATCTCTGCTTCCCCAACAACCCCACAGGCGCGGTAGCCAACCGGGAGCAGTTGAAAGCCTGGGTGGACTACGCCCGTGCCCACAAGGCCCTGATCCTCTTCGATGCCGCCTACGAGGCCTTCATCCAGGATCCTTCCCTGCCCCATTCGATTTATGAGATCGAGGGGGCGCGCGAGTGTGCGATCGAATTCCGCTCCTTCTCCAAGAACGCCGGCTTCACCGGCACCCGCTGCGCGCTCACCGTGGTGCCCCGGGGGTTGATGGGTTCCTCCGCCAGCGGCGAGGCGGTGGAGCTGTGGGGGCTGTGGAACCGGCGCCAGTGCACCAAGTTCAATGGCGTGAGCTACATCGTGCAGCGCGGCGCCGAAGCGGTGTATTCGCCTGAAGGCCAGGCCCAGGTGAAGGATCTGATCGCCTTTTACATGGAAAACGCCGCGATCATCCGCCGGGAGCTCAGCGCCGCGGGCCTGGCGGTGTACGGCGGCGAGCAGGCCCCTTACGTGTGGGTGAAGACGCCCGAGGGCGTGGATTCCTGGGGCTTTTTTGATCGGCTGCTCAGCCAAGCCCACGTGGTGGGCACCCCCGGCAGCGGCTTCGGCGCCGCCGGTGAGGGTTATTTCCGGCTCTCGGCCTTCAACAGCCGCGAGAATGTGGAAGCGGCGATGGCCAGGATCCACTTGGCGCTGGTGGGCTGATGGGAGCGGTTTGTCGCCCCTACGATTCTTGCCGGCCGCTCCAGCTCCAGTGCGATCCGGCCTCGCGCGGCAAGCTCCTGAGGCCATGGTTGTAATGACGCTGCTCCGCTTCCCCCTCCCCGCATCCCGGCCCACCCCAATCCCCATGGGCCGCAGTCGATTCTCCGCGCCCAGCGATCCCGCGCCGGCCTGCTCTTCGCCACAGGCCAGCCAGACCCCTGGCCGCGAAGGCGGAGCGGCGGTGATCGAGAAGGCGCCGGAGCGCGTGCGCAAGCCCTCCCCTCGCTACAAGGTGCTGCTGCACAACGACCCCGTGAACTCGATGGAGTACGTGGTGGTGACCCTGCGGCAGGTGGTGCCGAGCCTGAGCGAACAGGATGCGATTGCGGTGATGCTCGAGGCCCACAACACCGGCGTGGGGCTGGTGATCGTGTGTGATCTGGAGCCGGCCGAGTTTTACTGCGAAACGCTCAAGGCCAAGGGGCTCACCAGCACGATCGAGCCGGAGAGCTGAGCGCCATGGCGCCGGCTGCCCCCGAGTCCGGTGCGCCGGGCTCCCCGACCCGATCCCTGCGCTGGAGAGGAACGGTGCTCTATCCCGCGGCCTTGGTGGGGGTGTTTCTGGGCTGCCAGCTCCTGCTGGGCCTGGTCGGTGTGCCGCTGGCGCAGCAGGCGGCTCTGGCGGCCGTTCCCGCGGTGGGTGGCCTGCTGGGGAGCCTGCCGGGGAGGCTTCGGCGCGCCTGGGGGAGCGGAGCGCCCTGGCGGACCCTGGGGGTGAGGGCGCCGGCGCCCGCTTTGACCCGGGCCCTGTTGCGGGGGCTGATCAAGGCGGTTCTGCTGCTGGGCCTGGTGGTTGCTGGCCTGGCCCTGGCCGGCCAGCTGAGTTGGCAGCCCCGTCTCACGGGGGCAGGCGTGCTCAACGCCCTGCTGCTGGGGCTGGGGGTGGGCTTCGCCGAAGAAGTGCTGTTCCGGGGCTGGCTGCTGGGGGAGCTCACGCTGCTGCTCGGCGGCCAGCGGGCGCTGTGGCTTCAGGCAGCGCTGTTCAGCCTGGTGCACACCCGTTTCAACCTCCCCCCAACGCTGTTGCTCGCTCTTCTGGGAGGGCTGCTGTTGCTTGGCCTGGCCCTAGGGCTGCAGCGGCGTGCCGATGGCGGCCTGCTCTGGGGCGCCATCGGTCTGCACGGCGGCTTGGTGGGGGGCTGGTTTCTGTTGCAGCAGGGGCTGGTGGTGGTGAGCCCCACGGCCCCAAGCTGGCTGATCGGTCCCGCCAACCCGATCGGCGGGCTGCTGGGCTGGCTTGGCCTGGCCCTGCTGCTGCTGGTCAGGAGGCGTTGGTGGAAACGAGGGGACAACGCGTCGGGCTGAGGGAGGGCCCAGCGCCTTCCCCGGAGCCATTGCATTCAGCCGTTCTGGAAACGACCGCGGGCCAACCGGGTTTCTTCAGCGCACCGCCGTGGCCAGCGCCCGCCTTCCCTCCACCGGCGCATGCAGGGCTTCCGCCAGGGGTGCGCAGCCGTAGTCGCGCTCCAGCAGATCGATCACGGTGCGGCCGAAATCACCTGGATTGCGCTGGAAGGCCTCCAGGCAGAGGCGCCCGAAGGTGGTGCCCATCGGTTCGGGATTCCAGAGGAGTTTGCGGGCTGTCCAGGGCATCATGCTCATCGGGTCATAGCCAGGGCGGATCAATCCCTGCTCAAAGCCGTACTGCTCCAGGTGGGTATGGGGCTGCAGTCCAATGAAGAAGATGGCCGGCTCCACCCGGTCGGCTCCGAAGATGCGTTCCAGTTCGCGGTGATAGGCCACGGTCTGGCGGATGGTTTGTGGCCGCTCATCGATCACGTTGAAGGAGTAGTTCACAGAAACGTGCTCACGAAAACCGGCGTTCACCAGCAGCTGGCAGTTCTCCAGCACCGTGCGTAGGTTGTAGCCCATGCGCATCTTGCGCACGAGCTCCTGGGAACCTGAGGTGATGCCGATCTCGAAATAGTTCATGCCTGTGGCCACCATCAATTCGGCCAGTTCGGCATCGATGTTGTCGGCGCGGATGTAAGCGGCCCAGTGGATGTCATCCATGCCAGCAGCGAGAATGGCCCGCAGCAGCTGCTTGGCATCCTCGATCTGTTTGCGTGCCGGAATGAACTGGGCATCGGTGAACCAGAAGCCGCGCACGCCCCGGTCGTAGAGCTGGCGCATCTCCCGCACCACCTCCTGCACGGGATTGATCCGTACCGCCTTGCCCTCGATCACGGTGTACACGCAATAGCAGCAGTTGTGAGGGCAGCCACGCTTGGTCTGAACGCCCACGTAAAAATCACCGCCTTCGAGATACCAGGGCAGCTGGGGCCAGATCGATTCGATATAGCCATAGTCACAGGCTGTTTTCTCGATCGCTACGGGCTGCTCGTGGATTAGACCGGGCCGTGGCTGCTCGCCGGCGAGATAGCAACGCTCGCCATCCAGGGATTCGCCGCGCAGCAGCTTCTCCAGCAAGGTTTCCCCCTCCCCCACCGAAACCACGGTGCCAGCCGGTAGGCCCCGGCCCAACTGCTCATAGAACACGCTCACCGCACCACCGCCCAGCACGGCACGCGCCTCGGGCTGGAACCGACGCGCCTGCCGCAGTCCGCGACGCACCAGTCGCAGGTTGCGCCACAGTTCGCCGTAATGGGTGCGCATCAGGCGCAGGCCGCCCAGGGCGCCACGGAGGCGGCGCAGGGGATTGCGGGCATAGAACACCTCGAAGGAGTTCTGGAGCGGGTTGCCCCCACGGCCATCCACCGGGGCATAGATCTGGATATCCCGCCAGGAGAACACCAACAGGCTGGGCCTGAACGCTGCCACGGTGGCCAGGAGCACCCGTTCCACATCGAGCAGCGGCAGGGCCGCCAGATCAAGGATGTGCTGGGGCAGATCCGGGAACCGCTTGTGAAGGTGATCGGCCAGGTACACCGGTCCGATCGGAAAGATGGGGTTGCAGGGAAGCCTCACCAGCAGCACCCGCTGTTCGCTCACCGGGAATGGACCAAGGGCGCCGACCCTAACAACCTCGGCCGCGCCACGGGGAAAACCTCCGTGTGGCTTGCGGCCACGGGGAAAACCCCCGTGTGGCTTGCGGAGCCAGCGCGGGGGTTGGGAGTGCGCTGAAGGGCGGAGGAATTGGTGGCTGGTGGGTGGAGCCGATTAAAACACCACGAAATCGCTGGCGATGGGCGCGATCGAAGTGCCAGTGAAATTGGCCACCTTGAGGGTGGAGCCGGTTTCGGTGATGGATCCAGAGCCTGTGGGGTCGTAGAACAGGCACTTGGTGGTGGCATCGAAGTTGATCTTGCTGCCGAAACTGCTTCCCAAGGCTCCCTTGCTCAGCGCAGTGAATACCGAGTCATCCAGCCAGATCTTGTCGGCGCCTTTGCTTGGGGCCTTGAAATCGGTGATGGTGTCAACGTTGTTGTTGGCCGTGCCCGGCTGGAAG